>Ga0307513_10007389_pt1 | contig 14259 bp, 9 predicted proteins | sample 15_EM_MG_FD_202174 | JGI IMG/M metagenome (GOLD analysis project Ga0307513, IMG submission 202174) | Populus trichocarpa ectomycorrhiza microbial communities from riparian zone in the Pacific Northwest, United States - 15_EM | ecosystem: Host-associated > Plants > Roots > Unclassified | place... | reverse complement strand
CTGCCATGACAGAACTCGACGATGAAAGAGAAACCGCCGCGTTGTTGGGCCAGCTCAGGGCCGAGCCCTCCGTGGCCGCGCGCGAGCGCGCCCTTGCGAAGCTCGGCGAAGAATTTCACACGGTCTCTGCGCGTGCCTCCTCGTCCAGACGCCATTGGGCCGTCGCGGCTGCGGTGGTGGTCGCGGTGGCCGGCGGCATGACCTGGCAAGCGCTGCAAACCACTGCAACCGTCGCCAGGCTCGAAGCACTGGATGGCTCACTGGTCTCACACGGCGCGCACTGGTTCAGCGGCGACACACAGGCGCGCGCTGGTGCGGTGCTGTCAGTTGGCGATTCCCTGACCGTTTCGAATGACGGCGGAGCGTTGCTGCGCATCTCGCCGGATCTGACGGTGCGGCTCGCGGCCGGCACGCGTGCGCGTCTCGCGCTCGCGGACGAGATCGAGCTCAGCGTGGGCGAAGCCTTTGTCGACGCGACGCCCGGCGCACGCGCACCGCTGCGCATCGTTACGCCGCACGGCGTGGTTACACACCTGGGCACGCAGTACCTGGTGCGCTCCGTACGGAACGAGATCGAAGTTTCCGTGCGCGAGGGCAGCGCACAGCTCAAGACCGGGCAGGCCAGCACCGTTGCCGGCGCCGGTGAATGGATGTTGCATCGCGACCGCGACGGCGGGGTGCACACGGGCACGCTGCCGCCGGACGATGGGCGCTTTGACTGGATCGCAGCTCTGCCGACCGGGTTCAAACTAGATGGAGCGACGCTCGGCCAGTTTCTGACATGGTTCCATCGCGAAACCGGGCTGGCGCCGATTTACGCCGAGGGCCTCGACGTTGGACACTTGGGCGAAGTGCAACTCAAAGGCTCCATCGACCATCTCGAGCCGCTCGAAGCCTTGAGCCTGGTGCTCGCAACCGCCGACCTCGCCTGGCACCGCGACGGCGAGAAAGTGATCATTGAGCGACGTTTGGTCAAGGCCGGCTGATTCATTGAAGGCGCGAGCAATCGCGCTGCTGGCAAGCTGTGCACTGTTCGCCGGCAACGCGTGGAGCATCTCTGCGGGCCAGCCGCTCGCAGCCGCGCTCGCTGAACTGCAGCGCAGCGGTCTGCACGTCGTGTATTCCTCCGCGCTGGTCACTCCCGACATGCGCGTATTGCGCGACCCGGGCCGCGGCGCCCCGGAAGACATCGCGCGTGCCTTGCTGGCTGAACACGATCTTGCGCTCGAACCAGTGCGGTTCGGCGTCTTCGCCGTGGTGCGCGCCAGCGCCGCCGCAGTGCCCGCACCGGCGCAGGCCCCGCCGCAGGTTTCGGCGGATGTGGATCCGCTCGAGGAAGTCGCGGTGTTTGCGAGCCGGTATCGCGTCGAACCACGCAACGATACGGGCGCGGCCGAACTCAGACGCGAAGACATCGAGGCGTTGCCGGGCCTCGACCAGGATGTGTTGCGCGTCACCAGATACCTGCCGGGAACGGCCACCAACGGCGTCTCGTCGCGGCCGTACGTGCGTGGCGGACGGCAGAACGAGCTCGCGGTCTACTACGACGGCATCCCGTTGTTCGAGCCGTTCCACTTCAAGGACTTCCAGGGGTTGTTAGGCGTGCTCGATCCGGCGGTGGTCGGCAGTCTCGACTTCTACAGCGGCGTTCTGCCGGCGCGCTTCGGCGACCGGCTCTCCGGCGCGCTCGACATCGTGCCGCGCGCCGCCGGCCCCGACGACACCTGGATCTTCGGCCTCTCGCCGCTGTTCGCCTCGGCCGTGACCAGCGGCCGCTCCGACCGCCACGACATCGAGTGGCTGGGCGCCGCACGCGCCAGCGTCGTGGGCCTGGTGCTCGACGATCTCGACGAGCGTGTCGGGGATCCGGATTTCACCGATGCACTGGCGCGCTTCGAGATGCCGGTGGGCGAGCAGGGCAAGCTCATCGCCGGGTGGATGCTGCTCGACGACTCGCTCGATTTTCATCGCAGCGACGACAGCGAGATAGCACGCGCCAGCTATCGCGACGGTACCGAATGGCTGCGCGGCGAGTTCGATCTCGACGACACGCTGAACCTGAACGCCGCGTTGTCGCACACCGAGCGGCACACCACGCGCCGCGGCTCCATCGCGCGCAACAACGCTGTCGGCAGCGTCGATGACGTGCGCCGACAGGATGCCACCACGGCGCGCGTGGAACTGCTGCGCCGAACCGGCAATTCGCACTGGGTTGCCGGCATAGAAGTCCAGCACCACGAGTCCGAATACGAATATCGCGCCAACGCGACCTTCGATCCGCGCTTCGCCGCTGCGTTCAACCGTGCCGACTTCGCGTTCGAGCAGAATCTCGATGTCGGGGGCGACGCGTACGCGGCCTATCTATTTGATGCCTGGGACGTGACCGGCGCATTGACCTTGAGTGCCGGCCTGCGCTGGGACGCGCAACGGTACGATGGCTTCAGCGATTCGCAGTGGTCGCCGCGCTTCGCGCTCGAATACGAGCCGAACGAGCGCTGGCGCCTGCGTGCCGCGCTCGGCCGCATGTACCAGGCCGAACGTCCCGACGAGCTGCAGATTCAGGACGCCGAGGCCGTGTTTCACCCCGTGCAGCGCGCTGACCAGGCAGTGATCAGTCTCGAGCGGCGCATCGGACGCGACTGGTCGGTGCGCACGGAGGCATTCCGGAAGCGCATCGCCGATCCGCTGCCTATCTACGAAAACCTGCTCGACGCCCTGGTACCGCTGCCCGAGCTCGAGGTCGATCGCGTGCGCGTGGCGCCGCGTGCTTCGTTGGCCTACGGGGTCGAGTCCACGTTGCGCTGGCAGCCCGCCGAGCGCTGGTCGGGCTGGTTGGCGTATACCTGGACCGAGGCCGAGGACGAATTCGCAGGATTCAAACGCGCGCGTACCTGGGACCAGCGCGACGCGGTCAATGCGGGCCTGTCGTGGATCCGCAGGCCCTGGCAATTGTCGGGTACCGTGCAAGGGCGCAGTGGCTGGCGGCGCAATGTGCTCGGCCTCGTCGACCCCGCCACCGGCGAACTCGCACTCGAGCCGCGCAATTCGCGCGCGTACCCGCGCATGGTTTCGATCGATCTGCGCGCCACCTGGACGCTGGCGCTGCCCGCCAGCGCGCTGCACTTCTACGCCGATATCGGCAACGCGGCCAATCGGCAGACGCCGTGCTGCACGGCGTACTCGCTGACCGAAGCCGACGGCACCTGGTCGCTGCACCAGGACTACGACAGCACCTTCCCGCGCTACGTGTTGTTAGGCGTGAACTGGGAAATTCCCTGACGAATTAGGTTAAGGTTCGGCCATGGAAAAACCCAACCTCAACATCGTGCGTGCCGCCGACATCGCGGCGCATTCGCAGCAGTTCTCCCATCCGTGGAATCCCGACTCGGAGATGCACGGCACGCAGCTGGCGCGCAGCGTCGGGCTCAAGCGCACCGGTGTGAATTTCATGCGCGTGCCGGCCGGCAAGGAGGCGTTCGTCTACCACTCGCACCGGCACGAAGAGGAGTGGATCTACGTGTTGTCGGGGCGCGCGCTCGCGACGATCGACGGCGCGGACTACGAGATCGGCGCCGGCGATTTCATCGGCTATCCGACGCCTTCGGTGGCGCACCTGATGTGCAATCCCGGACCCGACGACCTCGTCTATCTATCGGGCGGCGAGCATCTCGATTTCGACGTTGCCGAGTTTCCCACGCTCGGCAAACGCATGGTGCGCAGCGGCCAGCGGGTCGAAATCTACGACGACGCCGACGTGCAGGCGATGCCCTGACTATCTGGGCCCGGGCGCGGCATACGTCGCGACCCAGTCGTGCACGGTCTGATACCAGAACTGGGAGTTCTGCGGTTTCAGCACCCAGTGGTTTTCGTCCGGGTAGTACAGCAGCTTCGAGGGCACGCCGCGCTTCTGCAGCGTATTGAACAGCTGGATGCCGTGATTCAGCGGCACGCGCAGGTCGAGTTGATTGTGAATCACGAGCGTCGGCGTGTTGAAGCTGCCGGCGAAGGTATGCGGCGAGTATTTCGCGAACTCTCCGGGCTGGTCCCAGTAATTGAAGAACCGCTCGGTCTCCGCGCCGTAATCGGAGCCCTGTTGCGCGAACATATCGTAGACCGCAGCGTGCGCCACCAGCGCCTTGAACGGATGCTTGCGGCCTAACAAGGTCGCGGCGAGGAAACCGCCGTAGCTGCCGCCCGCGGCGACCATGCGGTCGCCGTCGATGAAGGGCTTGGCCATCAGCCATTCGGCCGCCTTGATCGTGTCTTCGTACGGCAGGCTGATCCAGTCCGGGTTGATCGAGTCGGTGAAGTCGTTGCCGAAGCCACTCGACCCGTGGAAATTGTGCCAGGTCACCACGTAGCCCCAGCTCGCGAAAACTTCCGCGTTCCAGCGCCACTGCAGGCCGTCGGTCATGGAGTTGTGCGGTCCGCCGTGCAGCAGCATCAGCAGTGGGTATCTCTTCGTTGCGTCGAAGCCGGGTGGATAGACGATCCACATCTGGATGTCGGCGTCCCGCGCACCCTTGTAGGTGACGCTTTCCACCTTGCCCTGATCGAGGGCGGCGAGCGCGACGTCGTTAAAAGTGGAGAGCTTGGTGGCCGCGCCGCTGCGCGCCCCGAGCGAAACCAGGGTCGGTGGCTCGGTGAAGCTCTGCCGGATGGAAACCAGCGCCTTGCCATCGCGCGACAGCGCGATCCCACCGAATGAGGATTCCTTCGTCACGGCGGCGGGCTTGCCGCCGTCGAGCCGGAAGCGATACACGCGGCGCGTGCCGGCGTCGTCGATCGTGCCCAACAGGGTGCGCGAATCGCGTTCCCACACAAGACCGCTGACGGAACGGTCCCAGTTCTCGGTGAGTCCGACCGTGGAGCCCTTGGCGCGGTCGAACAGCATGAGCCGCGCGCGATCGCCGTAGAACGTCGGGATGCGCTGCTGCGTGTAGGCGAGCCGGCGGCCGTCGGGGCTGTAACGCGGCGAGTCGTCATCTGCCTTGTTGTCCGCGGAGATGTCGTGCGCCGGTTTGCAACCGCAGGCAGGCAGCAGGATCACATCGAAGTTTGAAGCGAGGCCGGTCTGGTCGACGTTCGCCGTGAAAGCCACTTCCAGGCCGTCTGGTGAGATGTCGTAGGAAAAGCTGTCGACGTCCTGCTTCGACAGGTGATAACCCGACAGGCGCGTGATAGCGGCCGGCTCGCCGCCGTCGATGCCGATCGAGAACAGGTGCGGTTCGGTGTCGTCCAGGTAGTGATCGAAATACGAGATCGGCGCGTGGGTCCAGACGCGCGCGGTCATCTTCGCGGACTCGCGTTCTTTCTTGCGTGCCGCCTGGTCTTCCCAGCGAACCAGGTCCGGCCACACGGCGCTCACGAAGGCGATGCGATTGCTGTCGGGAAACCACTGCGGCACCGACGCGCCGGTCGGTAGATCGGTGACGCGACGGGCTTCGCCGCCGTCCACCGCGATGATGTAGATCTGACTCTCGGTGTCGTCGCCGCGCCGCGAGACGAACGCGATCCACTTGCCGTCCGGACTCACCGTCGCCTGCGTATCGCTGGCCTTGTCGCTGGTGAGCTGGCGCGCGGCTCCGCCGGCCATCGGCAGCAGCCACAGATCGGTGAGCCCCTTGTTCTCGGCGACGTCATAGGTGGTGACCGGGACGATCGCCTGCGTGCCGTCCGGTGTGATCGCAGGATCGCCGAGGCGTTTGAGCGTCCACATCTTTTCCGCGCTCATCTGCCGCGGATTGAGCGGTGCGGGAGTCTCGGCGAACGAGGCGGTGGTCAGCGTCAGTGCGAATGCGAACGCGATCGACAAAGTCCGAGTAAGTCGCATGGAATTCCCGCAGTGGTTTGGCGCCGTTGTTCTGCTGTGGCGCGATTGCGGGCCATTCTGACGATGGGCGATTTGTCGCGGCAAGCTTTTCCGTATCGCCTCGCCTCGGTGTCCCTTCGTTTAGGCGAACGCCGGTGCGAGAATCTCTGCCATGAAAGACGCGCCGCACGAGAATTTCCGACTCAACGAACACGGCCAACCCATCGGATTCGAGCTGCCCGGCTGGCAAGCTCCACCGTTTCCGCCGCACACGACGCTGACCGGTCGCTACTGCCGGCTCGAGCCGCTCAATGCAGCCAGGCACGCCGCCGACATCTACGAAGCACTGGCCGAGGACCGTGAGCGCACGCGCTGGACTTATTCATTCCACGGTCCGTATCCGACTTTCGCCGCATACGAGGCATGGGTCAAAGGCACGGAGAGCTCACGCGATCCGCAGTTCTACGCCATCGTCGATGCCGCGAGCGGACGCGCCGTGGGCAGCTGCGCCAACATGCGCATCGACCCGAGCCACGGCGTGATCGAAGTGGGCAACATCTACTTCTCGCCGCGGCTCGCGCACACGCGCGCCGCGACCGAGGCAGTGTTCCTGGCTGTGGCCAAGGCCTTCGCGCTCGGCTATCGCCGCTACGAGTGGAAATGCGATAGCTGCAATCTGCCATCGCGCGTCGCGGCCACGCGCTTCGGTTTCACCTACGAAGGCATGTTCCGCCAGGCCATCGTCAACAGGGGGCGCAATCGCGACACCACCTGGTTCGCCATCATCGACCGCGACTGGAACGGCGGCCTCCAGGACGCCTATCTACGCTGGCTCGACCCGTCCAATTTCGACGCTGCCGGCCTGCAGAAGCTGCGCTTGTCCGCGCTCACCGCGCCATTCGTGCAGCGCGATTCGGCCGACGCATCGCCGCCGCTACAGAAACGCTGACAGCTGTTTCGCCACCAGCTGCGGCTGGGTTTCGAGGATGCGTTTGTCGTGTTCCGGCAGGTCGACCACCTTCGCATCGGGCTTGAGTTTCGCCACGCGCCCGCCGGCTTCCCAGAAATTGTCGCTCGGCCGCAATACCAGCAATGGTTGTTTGACGAGTGGCAGACGCTTCTCCGCCTTCCAGTCGATGAGCGCGGCACGGGCGATGAGTGCGCCGGGCGACGTGCCCTCCGGTGCCGACAGGTCGCGATAGCTGCGCCGGTCGGACTCGTCGAGCGCCGGGGCGCCCACCATCACGACCCTGCGGACCACCGTGGGCCGCGCGATCGCGAGCTCCGCGGCAACCGCGGCACCCGAATGTGCGCCTAACAAGTCGATCTGCCGGAAGCGCATCGAATCGAGAAAATCGCCGATGGCTTCGGCAAAACCCGCGATCGATAGCGCGCCGGCCGGACCGTCGGATTCGCCACAGCCGGGCGTGTCGGGGCAGTAGACCGAGCGGCTCATGCCGAGGATCTTCGAAATGGGCAGGAAGACGCGTCCGGTGCCGCTGCTGGCATGCAGGCAGATGAGAGTGGTCTGCTCATCGAAACCGCCGCCGGCCGGAATGGCGTTGTGCACGTGCAACTGGCCGTAGCGGCATTCGAAATAGGCACGGCGCAGGCGCGGCGTCGCGGATTTGGTGTCCATCGGGGCGCCACGATACCCCAAAGAGCTGCGTCCTTACGCGGGGCGTCCCCCGGGCGAACCCCGAAAGCTAGCTTCCGCCCGTGGGCGGCTTCCTACGGCTGGCAGCTCCAGCGCTGCAGGATTTGACAAAAATGCGAAGCGCATTCGCATTTCGGGTTGCCGGGCAAAAGACTTCGAACCAGCCGCAGGTTTCGAAGGCTAGAATTCCCGCAGAAAAACAGAATCTGGGGAAGCCCTGCGATGCCACCGGTGAACAAGAGCGCGTCCTCAACGGACGTCGACAATGAAACAACGGCCGAACTGCCGGTGCTCGACATTGCGGCCTACGAAGCGACGCTCGAAACCATTGCGCACACCGACAACTGGGTCGCGCCCGCGCTCGTCGTGACGGCGGGCGAGGATGCCACGGTGCTGATGCCCGCGATGAAGGTAGAGGCCATTCCGACTCTGCGCGCGGCGGAGATCGCGCTGCACGATTCGCTCGCGCTCAGCGGCACGCACGAAATGCCCGCGATGTCGCAGAGTCTCGCGCCGGCCGAATCGCCTAACAAGGCCATTCCTAACAAGGTCATGAAGGCGAGCGCGTTGCCGGCGTATGCCGCGCCGCGCAGTGTGACGCAGGCTGCCCCGGTGATGCTGCCACCTTCGCCGCCGCTCATCGAAGAGCTGCGCAACGCGCTGGCCGCTGCCGAGCGGCGCATCGAAGAACTCCATGAACGCGCGCGCATCGGCGATGCCGAACGCGGCGTCGCGCTGGCACGCGCCAACGCCGAAACCGCCGAACTGCGCGAGCAGTTGGGGAAGAGTCTCGAGGCGCTGCACACCGCGCACGAACGTCTCGGCGTGCAGAACGCCGAGCAGCCCCGACTCGAGGATGAATTGTTCGCGCGCGGCGACCGCATCACGGCGCTCGAAGCCGATTGCACCGCCCAGACGAAACTGATCGCGGCCAAGAACACGCTGCTGAACTCGGCCCAGGAACGCTGTGCGCGTCTCGAAGCCGATATCGTGAACCTGCGTGCTTCGGTCGCGCGCCGCGATGCGCAGATCGGCGTGCTCGAAGCGGACCTCGCGGCGCGCCAGCAGCGCGAAGGATCGATCGCCGCGCGGCTCACCGACGCGCTCGCCGCCACCGATCCGCACGTGCCGCAACTGCGCTCGGAAATCGTGGCTCTGAGCGAGCAGATCCGCACGCTCAACGCCGAATTGCGCGCCGCGCAGACACGCTCCGCCGAAAAAGACGACGACCTGCAGGTGGCGGAGGAAAGCATCCGCAATCTCGAAATCGATGTACGCGACAAGACCGGCAAGCTCACAGAGGCCAGCGTGACCGTCGAGGAATGGCGTGCAGTCATTGCCGAAAGCCAGCGTTCGATCCTGCAGCGCGACCACCGCATCCAGCAGCTCGAGGCCGATCTCGAGAAACGTGTCGCCGCGGTGGCGGCCGTCGAATCCGCTGCCCAGTCCGGCCAGGAAGTGGCGTTGGAAGGCCCCGCCCGCGTGCTGATCCGGACCGACGGCAACACCGATTTCGTGCACGTGCTCGGCCGCCGCACCCGCATCGGCCGCGGGCCGGACAACGAGCTGGTGCTCGATACCAAGCACATCAGCCGTTACCACGCCGTACTCCTGGCGGGTCCCGTGCACACCGCGATCGAGGACCTCAACAGCACCAATGGCGTGTTCGTCAACGGCAAACGCGTTGCGCGCCAGATTTTGAAGGATGGCGACCGGGTGACGATCGGGCGGACGCAGTTCCGCTACACCGTGCGCTCCTGACTACTATCAACGGCTGCTAAGATGTCGGTCCGCCATGACCGACAACTACATCGAGAGAATTCTCCGCGCCCGCGTCTACGACGTGGCGATGGAATCGCCGCTGGAAGCCGCGCCGCGGCTGTCACGCCGCATCGGCAATTCGGTGCTGCTCAAGCGCGAAGACCTGCAGCCGGTGTTCTCGTTCAAGCTGCGCGGCGCGTACAACAAGATCGTGCACCTGTCGGAGTCCGTCGCCAGGCGCGGCGTGGTGTGCGCGTCGGCGGGCAATCATGCGCAAGGTGTGGCGCTGGCCGCGAAGAAACGCGGCATACCCGCGACGATCGTGATGCCGCAGACCACGCCCAAGATCAAAGTGAACGCGGTGCGCGATCTCGGCGGTGAGGTCGTACTGCACGGCGACGACTACGAGAGCGCCTACGAACACGCGCAGACCATCGTGCGCGAACGCAATCTCGCCTTCGTGCATCCGTTCGACGATCCGGACGTGATCGCGGGGCAGGGCACCATCGCGGTGGAAATCCTGCGCCAGTCGCGCGGCGACATCGACGCGATCTTCGTGCCGGTGGGTGGCGGTGGTTTGATCGCTGGCATCGCCGTGTATGCGAAATATCTATATCCCAAGCTCAAGGTCATCGGCGTGGAACCGGTGGACGCCGCTGCGATGCATGAATCGCTGCGCGCCAAGAAACGCGTGACGCTGGAGCGCGTCGGCATTTTCGCCGACGGTGTCGCGGTTCGGCGCGTCGGCGAGGAATCGTTCCGGCTGTGCCGCGAACACGTCGATGACGTCGTGCTGGTCGACACCGACGAAATCTGCGCTGGCATCCAGGATATCTTCGAAGACACGCGCAGCATCGTCGAGCCGGCGGGTGCGCTCGCGGTCGCGGGGATCAAGAAATACTGCGCGTTGAACAAATGGGTCGACCGGCGCATCGTCGCCATCAACAGCGGCGCGAACATGAACTTCGATCAGCTGCGCTACGTGGCGGAGCGTTCGGACTTAGGCCAGGCCCGCGAAGCGCTGCTAGCGGTCGAGATTCCCGAGCAACCCGGCAGCTTCTTGAAATTCTGCGAGATCCTGGGGTCGCGCGCCGTCACTGAATTCAATTACCGGTTCGGCACGAAGGAACGCGCGCAGATATTCGTGGGCTTCGGGCTGGCGCGCGGACGCGAGGAGCGCGACGAAGTCATTGCGAGCCTCAAGGCGGCGGGCTACGGCGTCACCGACATGACGGACAACGAGATCGCGAAGCTGCACGTGCGCTACATGGTTGGCGGTCACGTCAACGGCCGCGTCGCCAACGAGCGACTGTATCGATTCGAATTTCCCGAGCGCAAAGGCGCGCTGCTCAAATTCCTGCAGGCGATCGGTGCGCGCTGGAACATCACATTGTTCCACTATCGCAACCACGGCTCCGACTACGGGCGCGTCCTCGCCGGAATAGACGTGCCGGCCGCTGACACGGCCGACTTCCTCGATCACCTCAATGTGCTGCACTATTCCTACAGCGACGAGACTAACAATCCGGTCTACCGGATTTTTCTGGGCAGCTGAATAGTTTTCCACCGGACGGGGAACACCGGCGGGTAACACCGGTCTGTGTAAAATGCCGCCCGCAGCCGTCATCAGGTCTCTATTGGTGTTCGACGACAAGCACCCGCTCTTTGGCACCTACCGGGTGGCCAAGCGCATTGCGATCGGCATCGTGGGAGGTTCGGTGCTCCTGGTGGGCGTCCTGATGATCGTTTTGCCCGGGCCTGCGTTCGTGGTCATACCCATAGGCCTCGGCATCCTGAGCCTGGAATTCGCCTGGGCGCGCAGCTGGCTCAAGAAGGCGAAGACCAAGGCCGAGGACATGGCCCGCAACTTCAAGAATGGCAAGCGCGGAAACGGCCGCGCACCCGACGATCCGCCGGACGCGATCTAGCTAGTCATTCGATCGGCAGGTCGAACATCAATTCGCGCACGAAGCGCACCGGCGGCGAGCCGAACGACAGCACTTGGTCGTGATAATCCTTCAGATTGAAACCACTGCCGGCGCGCTGCTCGGCTTCCGCGCGCAGCGCGAAATGTTCCTGCGCACCGACGAAGTACACCGGCAACTGCGCGGATGTCAGCTGCGCGCGCGTCCATTTGCCCGCCGCTTCGCGTTCCTCCTGGAAAGCCGAATCCATCAGCAGTTTCATCGCCGCATCGCGCGAGATGCCGTCGACCTGCACGGCCTGGTCGAGCAGCGCGTTGACGACCGTGCGGATGTACCACTTGAGCTGGATGAGTCGCATGAGCGGATCGCCGTCCATGTAGCCCTGCTCGACCATGAGCCGCTCCGTGTACACGGCCCAGCCTTCGATGAAGGGCCCCGAGCCCAAGACCGCGCGCAGCGTCGAGGGATACTTGTTCGCATGCGCGAGCTGTAGATAGTGCCCGGGCATCGCCTCGTGAATCGTGAGATTGTGAATCGAACGCGAGTTGTATTCGCGCAGGAAGGAATCCGTCTGCGCATGCGTCCACTGTGTCGGAATCGGTGAGACCGCGAAGAAAGTCTTCTGTGCGGGCTCGAGCGCGCCCGGCGCGTCGCAGTACGCCAGTGCGACACCGCGCTGGAACTCCGGCATGGCGATGATCTCGAGCGGCTCGTCGGGCAGCGTCACCAGGTTCTTTTCGCGCACGAAGCGGGTGGTGTCGACGAGCGCGGCGCGCGCCGCATCGAGCACGGCATCACGCTTGGGGCGCTCGGCATAGGCGATCTCGAGCGCGGCACGGATGGCACGCTGCCGCTGCGCAGCGCTCGGCTTTTCCGGCGCTGGTGGCGCACCGCGTTTCCCCTTGAGCACCGTACGCGCGATGGCGTACATCGCCGCGTGCGAGGCTTCGAGTTCGGCTGCGGCGCGGGCGCGAATTTCCTGGCGCGTCAGCGGCGAAAACAGCGCCAGCGCGAGTTTCCTATCGTAGAGCGCTGCGCCCAGGCGGAAGTCGCCCTTGGCCTCGGGCGTGAGCCGTTTCTCGAGCCAGATCTGCTGCTGGTTCAATGCGCTGCGCGCCTTCGCGATGCTCGCGCGCAGGGATTCCTGTTCGCCTGCGGGCAACGCATCTGCCTGCGCGCCGATCTCGCCGAGTACCGAGAGCAACCCGGCGTTCTGCCTGGCCGCGGTCTCGGCGAAGACCTTCGGTACGCGCGCCGGCACCAGCACCTCGCGCGCCTGCGCGAGCAGGCGCGGCAATTCATCCAGCCGCTTGCCGGCATTGCGCAGGCGCTCGCCAAGCGGCGCGAACTCGCGCGCGATGAGGTTGTTGAGACCGTCGCCCGCGATGCGCGTATAGACCAGCGGACTCCAGCGCCACTCTTCCAGCGTCTGCAATTGCCAGCGATCGTATTCGAGGTCATGCCGCAGCAGCAGGGCATCGACCTGATTCGCGCGCGACAGTTTCGCCGTCTCGATGGAGTCCAGCGTCGCTAGATAGAGCTCGGCGAACGTGAGCTTGGCCTGCCAGCCGGCGGCGCTCACGTCGTCGAAACGATCGTCGAAGCGATGCTCGCCCAGCCGGGTGGCGTTGACCGGCGACAGCTCGGTCGATTCGCGCAGATAACGCGCCGCGAGCGCCTCGAATTGCTGGTCGGCGCTGGGCGGAGGCGGCGCGGGCGCTGGGGGAGGCTCGACCAATGGAGGCGTGGGTGCGCACGCGCACAGCAGCATCAATGCGGCACCGAAGATCACTCGCGCCTTCATCACATCGCCCTCGTCAAAACGGACGCAATGGCCAACGGAACGGGACGTTACCAGTTAAAGTGCGCACTCGCAGCTTTGCCGACCACGTCCCGACGACCCATGAATTCCCGTTCGCCTGCACTGCAGGCGTTGAGCCAGCCCGACTTCGCGCGCTACGCCTTCGGCCGTCTTGCCGGCACCCTGGCCTGGCAGATGATCAATGTCGTCGTGGGCTTCCAGGTGTGGAAGCTCACGCGTGACCCGCTCGACCTGGGGTTCATCGGGCTCGCGCAGTTCCTGCCGTTCCTCGCACTGGTGCTGCCGGGTGGGCAGGTTGCCGACCGCTTCGACCGGCGCATCATCATCGCGTGCGCCTACACCGCGGAGCTCACCGGCGCCGCGATCCTGCTGTGGTTCACGCTGTCCGGCAGCACGCGGGTCGGCATCGTGTTCGGCGCGGTGATGTTGTTAGGTGTGGCGCGCGCGTTCTGGGCGCCCGCCGGGCAGGCGATGACACCCAATCTCGTGCCCAAGAACCTGTTGCCCGGAGCCGTGTCGGCAAATGCAGTGCTGTTCCAGGTGGGCGTGGTCGCCGGTCCTTCGATCGGCGGCGTGCTCGCGATCTTCGGGTATCACGTGGTGTACGCCATCGCCTGCGCGCTGCTGTCGTTCACCGTGCTGATGGTGGCGAACGTGCGGCCCGTGCTGCCGCAGCCTTCACAGGGGCCGGCTACACAATGGCGCTGGCACAACGTGCTCGACGGCTTCCGATTCGTGGTGTCCAAGAAGCCCTTGTTAGGCGCGATCTCGCTGGATCTGTTCGCGGTGCTGTTCGGCGGCGCGACTGCGCTGCTGCCGGTGTTCGCGACCGATATCCTGCACGTGGACAGCGCGGGCCTGGGGTTGTTGCGCGCTGCGCCGGGAGTTGGCGCGGCAATCGTTGCGCTGACGCTGGGTTTGCGCGCCATCGAGCGGCACGCCGGTCGCTGGATGTTCGGTGGCGTCGCGGTATTCGGCGTCGCCACGATCATCTTCGGCCTCTCGACCAACTTCTGGCTGTCGCTCACCGTGCTCGCCTTGTTAGGCGCGGGCGACATGGTCAGTGTGTTCGTGCGTCAGCTGCTGGTGCAGCTCGAGACGCCCGATGCGATTCGCGGTCGCGTCAGCGCGGTCAATTCCATGTTCATCGGCGCATCGAACGAGCTCGGCGAATTCGAGTCGGGTGTGACCGCCACGTGGTTCGGCACGGTGCGCGCCGTGGTGCTTGGCGGTTTCGCCACGCTGATCGTGGTCGGCTCGTACATGAAAATCTTTCCCGAGC
>Ga0307513_10007388_pt1 | contig 14260 bp, 11 predicted proteins | sample 15_EM_MG_FD_202174 | JGI IMG/M metagenome (GOLD analysis project Ga0307513, IMG submission 202174) | Populus trichocarpa ectomycorrhiza microbial communities from riparian zone in the Pacific Northwest, United States - 15_EM | ecosystem: Host-associated > Plants > Roots > Unclassified | place... | reverse complement strand
GGGCAGTACGGTGCCAGCGGACGGAACCGGGAGGGGGGTAGAGGAAGGATTGCGAACGGGCTAGCCACAACCGACAGACAGGCCATAGCAAGGGCTTTTGGGACAACGAAGAGACCGGGACGAGACCGTGATGTTACTAACCGAGGCTTTCCCCATCAGAGGTACAAGCCCAGCAAGCCGGGGCCTACTTTGACCGAGAGTCCGACACCGTAACGCCGACCGTGAGCGAAGGGAGAAGCTTTCCGACCCTGCAAAATGCTAAGCGAGGTGCAAAGCAAGTGCGGGGTAAGGGGGAGAACCGAACTTCATGACCGGGTGTCAACGATGAACGAGAACAAGAACCCCAAGGAGGGGAGGCATGCGTGCCCCAGAGGAGGAGGGTAGATGGCTTAACGTCAACCCCTAGGCAGTAGCCATGATGGGGGAAGAGAGGTGGGTGGGGGAGGGTGACGATGATTTCCCGTGGTGTTGAGATTTCAATCGCCGGAGGTGGAGGAGAGATGGTTCGTGGTCCTACCCCTTGGTCGGAACCAAGCGCCTTATATAGGCATCTTCTCTCAACCCTAACCCTGGTGACTCATCACCTCGCGCTACATCAACCTCTATGACTCATAGTGAGTCATAGCGCGAAATCCATAAATAACTTATACTAGTCATCGCCCAACATTCCGTTAACCAATCAAAACTCATAAACCAAGTCATGTGCTCAAACGAGTCACACGCGCGAAACCCGTGACTCATAATATGAGTCATGTGCGAAAGTCATTACATCATATAACGTCACTATCGTGAGTCATGAAACAATCAACCAATGAAAATATAACAATGACTGGCGAGTGCGTAGTCATGTGAGAACTATGAGTCAAGTGACGTCATAGTGTGAAATCCAACATACCTTATGACTCATAAGTATGAGTCATGTGAAATCTGCCTTGCTTAGTGACGATTTGTGACATCTCCACAAATAGGAAGTGCTTCCGGTGATGTCTCTCCAACTACACCTGCATGAGCGAAAACCATTTCCTATCGGTAGCATGTGAGTGGCCGACCCACATGCCCACCATAGAGATAATATCCATTGGGACTCACTAGCCCAGCGGTGGTTTCATCTATACAAGCTACGCAGTCCATCGGAAAATCTACTTGGCTATACCAAGCTTCTAAACCTGACTGCATGGTTCCAGGATAAGAAATCTCCTGCTGCCTGACTGCATGGGCGCTACCCACAGCCAACCATGCGGGACCCTCTTAAAGCGTGACAAGACTCACACATCTAGAGTCCACGAATAACCCATGGTAATGCTACAGTTCACGGGGTAGCTTGGGACTCGCTTTGGGGTCGTTGTCAAGGAAGCCTTGCAGCTTCCCCGGTCCGCCCCAAGCCCTCTACTGTTAACAATACAACTACCCGGAGGTCAAAGTATGTCCGTAGGTGGTTCCCAGGTGTTTTCCAGGTGGCGCCCCAGGAGGTGGTCACCCTCTCACCCCTTATATATCCTGCGAACAGCTTCTGGTCAGTTGGACGGCCACAACTCATACCGGGTTGTGGGAGCGTTCCTATGGATCTCACTTTACTAGGAAGCTCCCAACTACACAGCCGTACAGTGCTGTCGCGCCGTACCAGCGCTGGGGCCACAGGGGGGTGTTAGGAATATCGCCTGAAGATTACAGGAGGTTCGGACCACTCCTGCTCCGTCAGTAGCCTGTTTCGTGCGCTACAAAGCGCCCCTATGAACATCTAAGAGCCCTACTATTGTGGGATAACTTCCCCCTAAGTCCACAGATGACATTGTTGGTGAAGGTTGGGTAACTGGGGTACCTCATTAGGGTAACTGGGGTCCCAAGGTAGGGTAATCATGTTTCTAAGGTAGGGTAACTTCACCCTGTCATGCCTTTATTTTCTTCCGGAGTCCGCACGACCACATATAATTTTGCCCTGGAGACCCCTGCAACTTGTACTATGTGTCCTTAGCTTTATGCCAGTGTGAACATACCCTGCGAAGGTTACCCTGCCTAGTAGGATAACTTTGGCCTACCCAGGTTACCCTGTCCAACCCTATGTCACCAAGTCTCTTTGTAGACACTTGTACCAACTCAGGTCTACCGGTAGTATACTAAGTATACTGGCTTATCCTGAATATGGTTACCACTTGGTATACCATAGGAGCTTGAGTCTAGTCCACCTTAGCTACCAATCTGTAGGGTCGTTACACAACGTCCCGGGAGGCGGACAACACGGACAGGCTTTCCGGGGTGCAGCTGATCCAAACGTTCCGGCTGCAGGACAACTGGGACAGGCTCCTCGGGGTGTGTCAGGTCCAAACGTACAGGCAGCACAAGTCAATGTCCCTTCTGCCGGACAACTCAGACAGGCTCCTCCGTATGCAGCTGTTCCAAACGTCGCTGCTGCCAGACCACTAGAACAGGCTCCTCCGGGCGCCCCTGGTCCAAACGTACCGGCTGGACAAGTCAACGTCACTGCTCGCTGACAACTCAGACAGCCTGCTCCGGTTGAGGCTGGTCTATACGTACCAGTTGCACAAGTCAATGTCTCTGCTGCGGGACAGCTCAGACTGGCTCCCGCGAGTGATATTCCTGCGGCGGGTCCGGATGTATCTGTTCCACATGGCAATGATCCTGTGGACCCACAAATGGTACGTGATTCAAGTTCACCCGATAATGACCCTGGGCTGGCCCAAATGGTACCTGATCAACCGCATAATGGCCCCGCCGTAGTCCAAAACCAACCTGTCCGCCGGGGATTTCACGCGGCACCCAACCTGTTGCCCAGGGCTTTCGCCCGTCACCCAACAATAGGCCCCCACGTTAGTCACTTCCTGAATCATCCGCCTGTTGCAGGTTTTTACCCACTCACTTATGAGATCCAGATTGGAGGTCTCTACTTGGGCGTCCGGGCGCCTGCGTATTGTTTATATCCTGCCATCGCGACGTGGTCTGGCACTATCCCAGTTGGAAACGAATAAGGTAAACGTCGCCCAAAACTATAACTTACTCCATTAGCGTCCCCCTCATGTCAATGGGGTAGTGTTCGCCGGGTTGGATTTCTATAACCTCCGGGCAATGTCAGCGCTAATTTACAGATCCGTACGTTACCACCAAATCCGGTATATACTTGGCGGTACAGGCGAACGGCGTAGAATGTTACGTATGTCTCCTATGCGGGAGTTGGATCCCATCGATTATGACTTCATCAACATCGCTGAAACTGTAAGGCCTTGGCTCCTTGCAAATCGTGGGCTCGACAACCAGCCGGATCTAATGGTATACTGTTACCGTGAGCGGGGTTCAGTGCAGCAAGACACCACAGCGCTGAGGAGAGTCGATTATCTGAATCAAAATAACGTCCGAAACCCGGCTCGTGATCCGCCACAACCTATAGGACAGCTGCATTTGCAAGAATTATTTGACAACAGACCTGGTGATCGGGAGGGTAGTGATTCGGACGATACGCTTGAGGATGATACCTCTCATTTATTCGAGTCCTCCTTGGGCTTGTGAGTTTCAGAGCAGGGAAGTGATATCCTCTTTACAATATTGCCACCTCCGCCTGTAGGACACGGTAAATGGCCGCCGAATCGTATCCTCCTTCTTCCCCAATCGTTGGGTGAGCAGAATCGACAGCTACCACGAAACATCCTCCAGCACCCGGCTCAAGGCGAAGATGACATGAGCAAAAAAAAATGTTTATAACCGGAGGCACCCCGTGCTCCCTGTGCGTCCGGCGGTCCAGGCGCATAGAATGTAAACTCGCGTTCTGGGTGTGCGGTCTTTTATTGGGTGCTGGTGGACACGGGTCCATGCCGCACAGACGCACCAGACGCAACCAAGGACTCAGCAGGGACCCGACGCAGAAAGGTTCTGCGGATGGAAAAAGATTCTCCAGACGCAACCCTATAGGATAGTCGAATAGTGGAAGTAATCAGGTGTAATTGGCAATTATCGGATACCTCCTAAGTCAACAACTCTACCTTCAAGCACTTTGAATGAGTTAGTGAAAACTGTGGAGAATATCCAAATTGTCCGGAAAGATCCATCGAGTATTACTCATGTTTACTTATTTGAGTCATTTATATCCTAAAATAGCAATATTTATATTAAAGCTAGTCTAGAAAACAGTAGCACTCGGTAGCTAACAATTTGAAAGTACTTGCCCGGAGAACAAAAGTACAAAAGTATGGATAACCCTTAAACCAAGGGTAGGACAGTGTCCGGACAGAGTGTGTGAGATTCCCCTCGCCGAGGGGAATCGAATGGTATAGGTCTCTAAGTGGCCGCATGCCTATAGCATCCAGTAGCCACCAATTTGAAAGTACATGCCCAGGGAACTCAAGTACAAAGGTTTGGATAACATTGCAACCAGCGGTCGGACAGCGTCGGGACAGGGTCCGTTGGAATCCGCCAGTCGAAGGGAATCGAATGGTATAGGTTTCAAAGCATCCGCATGGCTATAGACGTCAGCAGGATGAAAAGGGCAGATATCTCACCGGGCAGATGTCCGCCAGAGTCGGGAAGGGTCTCATTGGGGTCCGCTCGCCGAGGGGAATCGAATGGTATAGGTCCCTAAGTGTCCGCATGCCTATAGCACCCAGTAGCTGCCAATTTGAAAGGACTTGCCCCGGGAACTCAAGTACAAAGGTTTGGATAATATTTCAAGCAGGGTCGGACATTGTCGGCACAGGGTGCGTTGGAATCCGCCGGTCGGGGGGAATCAAATGGTATAGGTTTCAAAGCGTCCGCATGGCAATAGAGGTCAGCTGCATGGAAAAGGCAGATACCTCAGCGGGCAGATGTCCGCCAGAGTCGGGACGGGTCTCATTGGAGTCCGCTCGCCGAGGGGAATCGAATGGTATATGTCTCGAAGCGTCAGCATGCATGTAGCACCGAGTAGCCAACACTTTGAAAGTACTTGCCCGGGGAACTTAAGAACAAAAGTATGCATAGCCATTCAGCTAGTGGTGGGACAGCATCGGGACAGGGTGCGTTGGAATCCGCCGGTCGAGGGGAATCGAATTGTATAGGTATCAAAGCGTCCGCATGGCTATAGAGGTCAGCAGGATGAAAAAGGCAGATACCTCACCGAGCAGATGTCCGCCAGAGTCGGGAAGGGTCGCATTGGAGTACGCTTGTAGAGGGGAATCGAATGGTATAGGCCTCGCAGCGTCCGCATGCCTGTAGCACCTAGTGGCCAACAATTTGAAAGGTCTTGCCCGGGGAACTCAATTACAAAGGTTTGGATAACATTTCAACCAGCTGTCGGACAGCGTCGGGACGGGCTACGTTGGAATCCGCTCGCCGAGGGGAATCGAATGGTCTAGGTCTCTAAGTGTCCGCATGCCTATAGCACCCAGAGAGTGCCATTTTGAAAGTACTTGCCCGGGGAACTCAAGTACAAAGGTTTGGATAACATTTCAACCACTGGTTGAACAGCGTCGGGACAGGGTGCGTTGCAATCCGCTGGTCGAGGGGAATCGAATGGTATAGGGTTCGAAGCATCCCCATGGCTATAGAGGTCAGCAGGATGAAAAGGGCAGATATCTCGCGGGGCAGATGTCCACCAGAGTTAGGAAGGGTCTCATTGGAGTCCGCCCGCTGAGGGGAATCGAATGGTATAGGTCTAGAAGCGTCCTCATGGCTATACAGGTCAGCAGGAAGAAAAAGGCAGATACCTCACCGGGCACTGGCCGATGTCCGGCAGTGTCTGGCAGGACCTGATTGCAATCCGGTAGAGTCAGGCAAGGCCTCATTGGAATCTGCCAGAGTCAGGAAGGGCCTGAATACAATCCGCTCCCTTAGGAGTCATGAATAGTGTCAACCTCGATGGAAGAGCATGCCCTTCTCCAAAGGTTGATAATATTCAATAGTTCAACTGATTCGCTCACGAAGCCTGATATGCGGTGGAAAGAACTTAGACAGCTTTCGCGAGAGTTGTTAGCAGTGATCAAATAAGGGGTATGTTTTGGGTCCTTACCGGGACAATAGATGGTTAGTCATCCTATGTTTAGATCCTCTTTCGTCAGAAACAGCCTTTACCTGGTGATAACGTAGTCCGTTGTAAGTAGAGGCCATTAGCGGCAGGGAGAGTTCCCCAATGCAGAGCCCTACGGGTCACTTAGCTGGGGTTTCTTCGTGAGATTAGGGTGTGAAATGGACCATCCAGGTGCACTGGGTGGACAGGATCCGGGTTGTATTGCACCCAACGGAGTAGGATGCAACCCCTGTGCTGGGGCCATCTGAGGGCCGACTGGGGGGACAGGAAGCTACAGACGGATTTCCTGCGTCCGGACGCAATGCCTGTCCGTCGGGAGCAGACGCTTTTTTTGCTGATGGACCCCATCCACGGAATAGAGTTCAATGAGGATTATTGCATGGAGGATACGCCCAAAAAACGCCACTTGAATGGCCTTATCAACGAGTATCGGAGATCGGAAGAAATGTGGAACCCGTCGCGCTGGGTTCGACGCCGAGAGCACAGAGGGCCCTAAGTCTAAGAGACTGCGTACGGGTGTTGGTCAGGAGAACTTGACAGCAGAACTGATGGATTCGATGGCGGGCCGACTATCGGCAATAGCTACCATGATGAGCTATGGATTGGTTGTCTAGACTGTCATTTCAAAGGGTCATTGATTGTTTCCTTTTCCTTTTTTTTTCATGGGATCATTGTGTGTGTAGCTGAAAGTGATGTTTAGTCTAGTTCTTTCTGGATCGTCTTCCCGTCCAGTATACGTGCAGAATGTCATGTTCCAGTAAACAGTCGACGTTTGTGCGCCAAGACTTCTGCCATTGAAGATGCGGCTCCTATCGTGGCTTAAACCCTGGTGTGATCGGCCGGGGGGGGGATTATGCCGATTGATGACACACTACATCGTACCCCATAGCGCTATCACAGAACAAACCTCATATACACAAACCCCTGACGAAATTCGGACAGTCTGACACGCCCATAGCGCTGCACATGTTCTTGTCTACGCGCAGTATAACATGGCCACCTACCGCCCATCCTTCCCCTCTACACTCTCCGTCTAGTGTTCACTTCCACACATCTTCTCCCCTCGTCCGTCTATCAAATGGCTCGATTGAGAAAAACCGATGCCTTAAGCGACAGGTCAAAGTAAGGCCTATCTCTTCATCAATTTAAGAGGGCATTACCTTGACGTTTATGTTGTTCACAGATGCCCAACAATTCAGCCCCCGGGGGTTCACGCCACCAGTACACAGCGGTGAAAAGGCCATCCTCATGCAGCTGCCATTGCCAGTGAGGCGTCAATGATGTAAAAAATCTTGTCTGTTTAGCATAATCACACATTTCAGAACGTCCAGATATGATGTAAGGTTTCAACTTCAATGGTGGTTCATTGACGTCTGGCGCAAGACCACCTGTTGAGCCAGCCGTGGAGGATTCGAGGTGAGGGTCAAACATACTACACATATGTCAGATATTTGCGACCACCCCACAGCTTGAATCAGGGGGCGCTATGGGGAGATATCGTACGCTAAAAGCTGGTGGGGGTTCTTGAAAACTCGCAAGCCTACAGCTGCGTACAAGGGATGGTGCGAACAAGTCAAAGCATACATCACGGTGCTCGGGCGGAACTCTACAAGTCTGACAGGCACCCAAACGGACTCCGTAGTCAGTTTTGCACGATACCTGACGCCTGTCAAAGGCCGGATTAAATTAATCAAAACAAACCACCGCCCAGAAGACGTCAATGAAGTCAAACGTCAAATAAGAGTGTTTGATAGGGACACAGCCAAGAACCTTCAGGCGAGGGACGATCGTCTCTATGCGGAACGGGCGGAGGGTCCAATAGATGCAGAAATCTGTGATGTTCAGAGTAAGTGTTCACCCTCATTTAGATTAAGCGATTGTACGACTAGTACTCACAGTTTTTCCAGTGGCCCAATACAATTGGGCCTTTCTGTACTGCCAAAGGCCGATCAGGATCCAGATTATTCGACGAACAGGGGCAACGAAAGCCGGGCACCCCTTTATCCACTCCCCCTGCTATGACCAAGACACCGGCGGAGGGATTGCGTGGGGAGTCCTAGCATCGCCGAACTTTCAATCCGTACTCGGCGTCCTCAAGCGACAACATGTGGTGGACCCCATCCAATATCCTCAATATTTTATCGAGGCAACTGTGCAAGCAGCCAGCGCGTTCCGCCAGGGACTGTCAAACCCCCTCCTCCACGGGGAGCTCACATTTTTATATACAGACGATGACATCCGGGTCTGGCTGCCCGCTAACCTTGGCAAAGATCCTCTTCATCTCCTTGTGCTGGAGTCACGCCAGGATCTGGGAGAGGGCCCAGACCAAATCCCGGGGCCAGCCTCAGGTCGACATCCATTTCGCGATTGTAAGCGTAGGGACCATTTCGGGCTGTGGGATGACATGTGAGCTACGGACGACGACGACGACGACGAGAGTCTCAACGACGGCTAGGGCAGCCAAGACGACCACAATGTCTATCACAGTTACCACGATGATGATCACTTGCCGCTGGGATAGGGTCACACTCGTGCTCACCCTGGTAGAGACATTATTCAAGGTGGTGAAGTAAGTTTGTTTTATTTTCATTAAACAACTTATCTAATCATATATCAAGGACGACAACGGGGACAGCAGTGAATCAGAGGGTGGGAACACCTAAGGAAGGCATTATTCTCCGGTTAGAGATCCACCAGGCAGACGTACCGGGTATTCACGACACCGGGATTCAGACACTGGGCCATCTGAGAAGCACCGGGTGGGAGTCCTGAGGGCTATTGTTCAAAATGATCCCTGGCTTGCAAAGCTCTTGAAGACTGCCGAACAAGAGGATGTGGCGCCCCGACGACCATCTGGAGGTTTGATGCCCAGGACTAGAGAGCATGGTGTCCTAGGGCGAGGGCACGATGGCACTCTACACACCCCGGCTGCCGATCCAGAATCACCAGAAGATCGCCATATTCATCGGGCAAAGTCCCCCACCCCTCCGCCTGAGACCTTTACGCGAGCAGAGTCTACCCCCCCTACTCTGACCCCTTCTCACACAGCCACCACTTCTCCTGCGCCTATGTCGAGCGTTCCTCATGATACCACAAACCCCCACCCACCATAGCTAATTCCAGCAGGCGGATCTCAGGATACCCGCCCCCCAAATGCAACGAATACTGCCCAGGCGCCTAGCCCCAAACCACACAACAAACCTGAACGCCCAACACACACTCCCCCCCGACGTGCGAGAGGCCGTCAAGGGTGTCACAGAATATCAACTTTAACGTTCTTGCCACTTCTCGATTATTCTTTTCACAACACCCCAAAAATTCCAGATTACATCTACACGCTTTGAAGACGTCCCCTATTCTCTTACCTTTTCGTGTCAGCTACACACTTTGTTGACGTCTCATATTCTGTACATTTTCGTGTTCCTATCCCATGTATAATAGTCATCAATTCCTTGTACCCCCTTACTTTGGCGTATGGTATTCGCTACTTTTAGAATCTCGTTGCCAGTTGCTCTATTTGTGCACATCGAGTTGGTCGACATGATCCGCCTGTGTCAGATTATTCACAAGGTGGTATTCCTTGAATAGAGATTCCAGGGTGCTGTGTGGTGCTGATTCGGGGTTCGGAGATGAGAGTAGATACTCTGAATGCTTATTGGGCGTGGTGCGTGTGTTCCGCTGTCACAAATCGTCACTAAGCAAGGCAGATTTAACATGACTAATACTTATTAGTAATAAGGTATGTTGGTTTTTACACTATGACGTCACTTGACTCATAGGTTTCACATGACTACTCACTCAGGAGTCATTGTTAAATTTTGATTGGTTAATGTTTCCATGACTCACGATTGTGATCTTATATGATGTAATGACTTTCGCACATGACTCATATTATGAGTCATGGGTTTCACTCATGTGACTCGTTTGAGCACATGACTTGGTTTATGAGTTTTTGATTGGTTAACGCAATGTTGCGCGATGACTGCTGTGAGTCATCCATGGATTTCGCGCTATGACTCCCTATGACTCATAGAGGTTTATGTAACGCAAGGTGATGAGTCACCAGGGTTAGGGTTGTGAGAAGATGCCTATAAAAGGCGCGGTTCCGACCAAGTGATAGGATCTTCACGCAACCATCTAAGTACTTTTCTATACATCCTATATTGCAATACGATTACTCTTTGCTCTCTTTACGAACATTACTCTTATAGAGGAGCTTACGATCTAAGAACCCGGAGACTATTGTAATAGTCTCGACGGGCGATACTAACATAGCACTACTGGGATAGTTCTATCAAAGAACGAGAAGCCACCCATCTTCTCATCTAACGAGAAGGCTTGCTTGCTACTGTCGTTGCCTGTTGCATAAAGGCTTAACAATAGGGTTGTTACATCCGCGCAACCTCGCCCTTAATCAATGCTGATTGGAGCTAGCTTTCGCCCTGCTGACCACATTTGCGCCACAATCATTTCGCTTATTCTTTGCCAAGCCTGACACCTGGGTGTGGGGTCCTACGGATTTCAGCTTCAAAGCGCAACTTGAACTTGCATAATCCCAAAGCCCAATTGGGTAGGCAAAGTCTCGACCTTCAGACTCTGCGTTCCTTGTAGTTCTCCCGACGACAGTATGATGTGTCCTATGAAAGGTACAATTGTCCGTGCAGCGGGCGCCGCCACGATGGCAATCATTCCAATTCAGATGGCAGGCAATTCTTTCATTCTCATACCGAATGATAGTCTGTGCACAGTTATGTCCGGTCCGGCTTGGACCCCAAGGTTTTATTCCCCTCAATAAGATTTCAAGGAGCGAAGTGCCCCAGATTCATCCGCAAAAAAAGCGAGGTTACACCCGGACATGCCCCGTGCCCCCTGTCCATCTGGCGGTCCAGGTGGATAGAATGTAAACTCGCCTTCTAGGTGTGCGGTCTTTTATTAGGTGCGTGGGGAGAGGGGTCCATGCCGCCCAGACGCACCGGACACAAGCAAGGACTCAGAAGGTACAGGACACAGGAAGGTTCTCCGGATGCAGAATGGTTCTCTGGACGCAACCCGATAGGATATTAGAATAGTGGAAGTACTCAGGTGGAACTGGCTATCATTGGATACCTCATAAGTTAAGAACTCTACCTTCGAGGACTTTGAATCATTTAGTGAAAACTGTGGATAATATCCAAATTGTCTGGAAAGATCCATCTACTAGTAGTATTACTTATGTTTACTTATTTGTGTCATAGAGGTACTAAAACAGGAATATATTGATCAAAGCTAGTCTAGAAAACACTAGTACTCGGTAGCTAACAATTTGAAAGTACATGCCAAGAGAACTAAAGTACAAAAGTATGGATAACCCTTAAACCAGCGGTCGGACAGTGTCCGGACAAAGTGCGTTGGATTCCGCTCGGCGAGTGAAATTGAATGGTATAGCTCTTGCAGCCTCCACATAGCTATAGAGGTTAGCAGGGTGAAAAAGGCAGATACCTCACCGGGCAGATGTCCGGCAGAGTCGGGAAGGGTCTCATTTGAGTCCGCCCGCCAAGGGCAATCGAATGGTATAGGTCTGGAAGCGTCTGCATGCCTGTAGCACTCAGTAGCCAAAGATTTGAAAGTACTTGCCCGGGGAACTCAAGTACCAATGTTTGGCTAACTCTACAACCAGCGGTCGGACAGCATCGGGACAGAGTTGGTTGGAATCCGCCGGTCGAGGGGAATCGAATGGTATAGGTTTCGAAGCATCCGCATGGCTAGAGTGGTCAGCAGAATGTGAAAGGCTGATATCTCAGCGGGCAGAGGTCCGGGAGAGTCGGGGAGGGTCTCATTGGGGTCCATTCGCCGGGGGGAATCGAGTGGTACAGGTCCCGACGCGTCAGCATGCCTGTAGCATTCGGTAGCCAACAATTTGAAGATAAATACCCGGGGAACACACGTACAAAAGAATGGATAACCCTGCAACCAGTAGTCGGACAGCGGTGGGACACAGTGCGTTGTAATCTGCAAGTAGAGGGGAATCGAATCGTGTAGGTTTTGAACAGTCCGCATGGCTATAGAAGTTAGCAGGGAGAAAAAGGGGGATACCTCAGCGGGCAGATGTCCGCCAGTGTCAGGAATGGTCTCATTGGAGTCCGCCCAGCGAGAGGGATCGAATGGTATAGGTCTTGAAGCGTCTGCATCCCTGTAGCACTCATTAGCCAACAATTTGCCGGTAGTTACCGGCAGAACCAAAGTACAAAGGTATGGATAGCCTTTCAGCCACTGGTCGGACGGTATCGGGACAGGGTGCTTTGGAATCCGCCGGTCGAGTGGAATCGAAGGATATAGGTCTCGAAGCGTCCGCATGGCTGTAGAGGTCGGCAGTGAGAAAAAGGGGGATTCTTTAGCCGGCAGATGTCCACCAGAGCCGGGAAGGGCCTCATTGGAGTCCCCTCGCCAAGGGGAATCAAATGGTATAGCCCCTAAAGCGTCCGCATCCTTGTAGCACAGAGTAGCCAACAATTTTAAGGCACTTACCGGGAGAACTAATGTACCAAGGTATGGATACCCATTCAACCACTAGTCGGATAGCTTCGGGACAGGGTGCGTTGGAATCCGTGGGTAGAGGGGAATCCAATGGTGTAGGATTCGAAGAGTCCGCATGGCTATAGTGGTCAGCAGGCAGAGAAAGGCAGATACCTCACAGGGCACTAGCAGATCCCAGTGTCCGCTAGAGTCAGGAAGGGCCTCATTGGAATCCGCTCACTTAGGGGTCATGAATAGTGTAAACCGGGACTGAAGAGCATGCCGCTCTCCTAAGGTTGATATTATTCCATAGTTCCACTGATTCAATCATGAAGCCTGATGTGAGCTGTGAAAGAACCTAGAAGCCTTTTGCGAGCCTTGGTAGTGGTGATAAAATAAGGAGTATGTTTTGGGTCGTGACCGGGACAATAGATCGTTAGTCATCCTATGTAAGGCTCCTGTTTCCTCTGAACAGCCTTTGTCTAGTGATGAAGTAGTCAGTTGTAAGTAGAGGCGATCAGGGGCAAGCAGAGATCCCCAATGCAAACCGTAACTGGTCGCTTACCTTGCTGTTCTTCGGGAGATTAGCCTGTGAAATGGCCCATCCAGGTGCACTTGGCCGACAGGATGCGGGTTGTATTGAACCCAAAGGAGTAGGATGCAACCATTCTGCTGGGGCCCTCTGAGGGTGCGCTGGGCGGACAGGATGCTCCAGGCAGATTTCATGCCTCCGGACGCAAGGCCTATCCCTCTCGAGCAAATGCTTTTTTTGCTGATATTCGCTGTTCGGAGATGTGAGTAGATACTCCTGATCATCCTCTGTTGGGGTTGGGTGTTTGCACCCCAACCTCGTGGTCAGCCCATGCTGCTTGTAGCTAGCTTTAGCCTAGTGACATTGATGCCACTGTGGTTTCGCCTTTTTTTCTGACACCCGACCCCGTCTGTAGGGTCCTATGGAGCTCTTGAGTTTCAGCTCCAAAGCCCAACTTGAGGCTTCCGGATCTCAAACCCCAATTTTGTAGGGAAATCTCCTGTATCGGATCTCCTTTCTAACTCTCCTGACGACAGTATGATGTGCCCTCCCAATGTTGCGATTGTCTGCCTCGCAGGCGCGGCCACGATGGCAATAATTCCAATGCCTATCATGGGCTATTCTTTTACTATCATACCGAGTCATACTCTGTGTCTAGGTATACCCTGTCTGGCGTCAACTGCCTACGTCAGATTATTCACAAGGTAGTACTGTATTCCTTGAATACAGTTTCGGTTGGTGCTAATGATTCAACCCTGGGAGATAAGAGTAGATGCCCCTAATCCTCTATTGGCGTGGTGAGTGCCTCGCGAACAGCCCTCGTCGCCAAACGATACTGCTTGCAGCTAGATTTTGCATGTCGGCCGACGTTAGTGACACATTCATATTGTCTATTATTTCTCACGATAGACCTGTCAGTTCTAATTCCTGAACCGCGGATATGGAATTGAAAGTTTAAACCCCTTTGTGTAGGCACCTCCCTCCCTTCCATACTGAGTGATAGTAAGTGAGCCTACCACACCCCTAAATCCTAGCGCACACATCAGCAAAAATTAAACCTGCGTCTGAGGCGCGGGCGCCGCGTCCGGACGCATCCGACGTTGTTTTTCCGTCCTCTGCGTCCCCAGCGTCCGGACGCCATTCCCAACGCCGATTGCGTCCTGACGTGACGTCGGACCTTACCCACATCCCGCCGCCACCCCACATCTCCTGCTCTTCTCCCCCCCCTT
>Ga0307513_10007387_pt1 | contig 14260 bp, 12 predicted proteins | sample 15_EM_MG_FD_202174 | JGI IMG/M metagenome (GOLD analysis project Ga0307513, IMG submission 202174) | Populus trichocarpa ectomycorrhiza microbial communities from riparian zone in the Pacific Northwest, United States - 15_EM | ecosystem: Host-associated > Plants > Roots > Unclassified | place... | reverse complement strand
TTGGCCTGGTATGAGAATAAATGATGTAAGGAGTAGAAATTACTACTAGCCATGTTTGGTCATGGTATTAAGACATAAATCTTTAATATTACCTGATTCCGAATACGCGATGAAAATGGAAGTATATTATATTATTACGATACTGCGCCTCCCCAATACCATGCCCTTGGCAACAAACTCTCCGAATACCCTTGACTGGGAAACATCTGATATCATATGATACCATCAAAGGTTTCACATAGAAAAAAGCACGATCCTCACAGAGTGTCAGTAGTCTCTTTATTCTTCAAATAACCTACGGTCCCTAGGCAAAAGTGTTCGTGAAAATATGAGACATCCGGCTAAGCGATTTCACGAACACTTTTGCCTAGTGACTTTAAACCATTTTTTGGAAATAACGTAAAGCCTCTAGATATTTTTTCCCACCATTTCAGAATACAAAGTGAAAACCAGGGCTAGGGTTTTAGCGATTTTCTTGGAACTCTTGGCACAAACTGCTATTATCCCCTGGAGTGTTGATAGTGCCGAATTTCCCTACATCGTGCTAAAGAGGCACTAGCAAGATTAGCGTATTTCTCTGATTGGTGGATTCAATCTCATAGCTGTGTAAAGCTATCACATGACTCGGGATGTTGGTTAGTAAATCTCAACAGGCGCATTACCTCACAGCTACGGCTAACATCGCTCTCATATCAGGTTTAGTGCTCCTGTGGATGGAAAAAGATCTGCATCATAACTTGACCTGAAATGCTTTGATATCACTCGATTGACATATCCAGAAAAGTGGGGAGCTAGTTTTTTAGTTTGCATTTTAGCGTGATGTAGGGAAATTCGGCACTATCAACACTGCAGGGGATACCTAAAACATAGCGAGGATAGACCAATCCATAGAATGGGTTCTAGTGGTAAGAAAATTTAAAGTATAAGTCAATTAGGCTTGTCCTTCCTTTTTTCAGTCTATTCTTTGCATTTTTCTTCAACATTTTGTGATTAGCCAAAGGTGAAGTAATTCTTTGTGAAGGTATGATATCACTTTCTCGAGGGTATATTTCCGGGTTGATGGTACTGTGGGGTTACAAATTGGTCTGTGTGGGGTTTTAGTTAGATATTTCGTTTCTTTATGGTCATGGGCACGAGAGATTCTTGATTAGGTAGCGGGGAAAGTGGAAGCTATGATATGACTCCCGGCAGGGAGTGATTTGTAATCACCGGCATGTGCCGTAGGGCTTAAAGCGGGGAGGGCAAGGACAAGTGAAAATGGGCGAAGACTGCTTTGTATGATACCTACACTCCGCAGATTAGGGTTCTCACTTCACGATTTCTTTCATTAAATTTTGTGATCTTCTTCAATCAACATCGATGAGACTTTAATACTTCCTATAGTGTGAGCGGCGTTTGCCCACTTAGGTTCTGCTAAGGCTTTTCCACCGGTTGATCATTTCTCTTTGTTTGCTCGGGGTTCCTTCTCTGTTCGGAAGATATCCATTCCGGGAGAAACTCATCTTTGGCCAGAAATCATCGCTTCGGTACTTATATCCGAAAGGATTGTTGCTCAGGGCGTAACGGTACTTGTAATATTAAAAAGGTTCGCCCCCGCCCATCCGACGCAGCATGGAACCCTAAGAATGCAGTGTCGACATTTGTCCACTGGCCTGATCGCATGAGTTGTCCATCACCGATGAGCTATCATAACATGGCTGTTTATCAGTGCCCTCTGACATTCTTCGCGGTTCGCCCTTGTACCTGGCGTGCTGGCTTCTAAATTCCTCAGTTTGGAAGAGCGATTCCTCTACATTTTTGATTCCACGGCCTTGGTTGTCCTTGTGCCATAGCCAGGTCACCAGTGGTGATAGTAAAGTCCAGATTTGACACCAGTCATCCGCAATGGTACAGTGGTTCCACCGAGCTCCAAGAGATGATGTTGCCGAACGGCAGAGCCATTTTCTCTCTTTTACCGTTTAAGATGCGGAGTCAGTTAACTGATAGAATTACTAGTGACTAGGGAAAGGTGGAGTGCTATGTGGGCACTTGTGGGTCCGTCCCCTTGCCCTATCAACCACCTCTAAACCTATTCCCGCAACGCCCTCTTGCGCTCACTGCTATCTGTGGCAAATGCCATAGCTCTCTAAATTCTATCCTGTAGAATAACACAAATTTTGCACTATGATAAGCGGACACCCTAGATCATCTCTGGTAGGATTAGCTAACTTAGTGCGCACAAGCACATCAGGTCCCACAAATGGACCTTTCGAAAAACCCACATATCACTAAGTTCGAAACGACACAATTGTGCCCTTCCTCGTGTCAGCACAGGCTGAAGACCTGTTCCAGCAACCTTGTGCTATGATCTGCGAATACATTGTAGGGACCGCCCCCTCCGATATTTATCACGACCGCAAGTGCTGCATTGTGCTCGCATAATAGAGTGCCATAGTCTATCCCGTCTCTCCAGACATCCGGAAGTTCGCCAAAGCCAGATTCCGTTTCTCCGGCTAACTAACCTAAGCCATGCTCTTTAAAGAATTTTAGAGTATACTAGTTCATGGTTTCCTATCAGAGCCTGGGAGAATTCGGGACCCAAAGTTTTAGCACTCGACTAATTAACCGAGGCATCGGGATAAGTTCCCGGCAAACCTTTAGTATTGCGTATCCAAAGCCCAAAACTACGGTGCTTGCTATACATACCCAAAAAAAAAGGAAGGAAACAACCTTGGCTCTGCTTTCGCCTGTCCATAGGGACCGCTAAAATTGACTATGTGACAGAGTTATCGCCACCATTTCCTCTCCTGTCCGGCTTGCTTGATAGTGCCGTCACAGACAGTCACTCGTCCATTTTCAGCATTAGAATGGGAATTTCACATAGCATGTAACAACACGACACGACATAATACGGTATGGTAACTTACCGCAACCCTACCGGAAGCTATTAGTCGGGCCAAGATAAAAAAACCACTTGGTCTCAAGGAAGACGTAAGAGGGGATTACACAAGACCCACAGTGGTGGAGGGGGAAAGCTCAATTAAGTCTTTCAATACACAATTGGCCCCCGGTGTCTCAGAGAAGAACCCCGTAGATCTGACTTGGGACCTTAGTATATGCAGGGTTGAGAGAACCCATTGCCAATTGGGCAAAACGCATGGGTTTCTGCTCGGGGGTAGCTATCTCGTCTAGGGGGAGGGCGGAAAAAGGCATAGCCAGTTGCCAGGGCACTGCGGGGTCATAGCTCGCGTACAGTTGGCCCGTGGCCCCCCCCCCATTTTTACATACTGCAGCCCTCAGCTTCCCCCGATCTCGGAACCGCCATACTTCCTACACCTCGCGTTCCTATTTCCTATTTCTCATGGTCTTTATTGCCCGCCTCCCCCCCGGGAGAACCCTAACGCGCCCTCATTGTCACACTGGGTCATATCGGCGGTAACGATCTCCCATCGCAAGGGCAGTGGCAACTTCCCAGCGCGTCCGACAGTTGAACTAGAGATCGTTAGGCGGCACAGAGTTTAGCGTGGGATTTCCTTTGGCGTTGTTCTTCTTGGGTCACTTTGTCTTTCCTTTCCTGTCTAACCTAGTTATCCTTAACATGCTTGCCCGGCTTTGGAAAATTGGTTTCCTCTTACCCACAGCCCCCTCAATGCTATCAAAACCTCATGGCAAGGTCTCTTGTCTCACCCTCTTCCATATCTGTCGGTCGGCGGTCTAAAAATCCGCTTGTTGTAAAGAATCCCGCGGCCAGTCGGCAAGAGCCTTCGTGAAATAGTACTTTCCCTACACAGGCTCTAATTCCCGCGATACTCCCCTTAGACCACAGTGAAACCCCTCCAGAAAAACCTTTGGGGAGGGGTAGTAATTCACCAGAAACGTCCTGCAGCATCAACTCCTGTAGTAAGAGTGACTATTATCTGGGGCCAAATTTTATAGTTCTAGATACCATTTTCCGGTATCGCACCTTGCGGCTGTAATTTTGCGTCCGGTATCGGTTAATATAATTGTAACCTACAGTATTGTTCGAGCACTCATATCCCTGGGCATATGAGAATTTCCTCGCTTGGTTCAGGAGATCATATAGGCTAATAACGTCCGGTGTGCACATGAACAGAATTCTCTCGGGGGAAAGAGAAATTGGGGTACACAAAAGGAGACTCGAGAAGGGGAAATATGTCAACTCGCTCGTAAATCGATATTGCGCAGCACCGGGGTGCATCCGTTCGGTTGTACCAAATGAAGGTAGAATAGCGGATATACTTGAAAAACTCATTATGGACATAGCTATTCTACAATAGACAAGTAGGGATATCGAGCATTCGGGCCACCCACCTGTGATTAGAGAAGCAGAGATTGCAGTAACAATTGCTGGGCCTTGTTCACAACAGAAAAGTCGATATTTAGGAGACTGGGTTGAGGTAGGGGGGTGAGAGAAAGTATACCACCGTGGGTTGACTACTTCGCTTCGAAATAACACACAATGCAGGTTAGCATCTAAGGCGATGCAGAAGGGTTGACCGCACGGCGGGTTTTTGGTGTTTATGCGGCGTTTGTAAAATTGGACTTAATGTCGTAGCTAAAAGACTTCCTGGTGAATTAGCTTCCTTGATGAGTAAGACTAAAAAGCGCGGATAACCTTCTAGCCTCATTTTTAAACTCGTGGCCGGAGGGCGTTCTAGTTAGGGGTGATCTCTGTTCAATAATGCCCATAGTGGAATTCAATCACCATGATACCTCAATAGTCAACCACTAGCTTTACGTCGGTCTGCACGGGTGTTAGGGGTACTTGAACTGCATATTTTTCCTCTGTATCTAAAAAAAACGTCACACCTACACTCTAGAGTGGAGGAAAGGAGAAACAATAGATTGTAGTAAATCATTGAAGCAAAAGAAACAAAAAAGCAATAGAAGTAAATATAATGGAAATTTCAGGATACACTAGCTTATTTTGATAGAATAGATATAGCCCCCCCATTAACATTAAACACTAGATTTTGGACAGGAGCTCACGATCCTAAACTTGACTCCATAAGAAAAATCGGGGGAAAGTATTCCAGATTTGACTCCATAAGAATGATTGGAATAGAGGATTGGGCGGGTATGTGATAGGTATGTGCATTCCCATTGCATAGGATTTCTTCGCGCCAGGAAAAAGGGTCAAGCTATGCTTTAGTGATAGGCTTGCCCTGGAAGGAGGGATAAAACGACAATTACCACAAGGCAATTTTTTTAAGCTGGAGGAGCTGGACGGGGGTGAGAGGAGGGAGGTGGAGACGGCGACAAATACGTTAACGGAGCGGTTGCGCTCCCGCGGAAACGGCACATAGGTCATCAGTATAGTATTTTGAGGTGGTGGGGAGGACAGTAACTCTTCGCGCTTAGGCCGTGTTGTGGGCGGTCGATGTTAGAGGTTGTAGTAGAGCTATCACTCCCGTGTGGCCATTTTTAGTTGCCCACCAGAGTGGTGTTCTGCCGTGCATATTTGGTTTGTCGGGATTGATGCCTTCCTGTTCGAGTAGTATTTCGACTACTCGCTTGTTCCCATTGCAGGCGGCCCACCAGAGCGGTGTTCGGCCGCATTCATCTGGCTCGTTGTGGTTGACATCATCCCTTCCGAGGAGCAATTTCACCACTCCCTCATGCCCAGCGCAGGCAGCACAATTGAGTGGTGTTTCGCCGTGCTTATTTGGCTTGTCGGGGTCGATGTCATCTCGTCTAAGAAGTAGTTTTACCACCCCTTCGTCCCCATTACGGGCAGCCCACCAGAGTGGCGTGTGGCCGTCCTTATCTGGCTTGTTGGGATTGACGCTGCCCTGTCCGAGTAATATATTCACCACCCCCTCGTGCCCATTGAGAGCAGCACCACAGAGTGGTGTTTGGTTGTCCTCATTTGGCTCGTTGGGGTTGACATCGTCCCGTTCGAGCAGTATTTCCACCACTCCCTCGTGCCCATTATCAGCAGCACAATAGAGTGGTGTTTCGCCGAACTCGCTAAGTTTGTTGGGGTTGACGTCGCCCCGTCCGAGTAATAATTTTACCAATTCCTCATGCCCCTTGAGGACTGCCCACCAGAGCGGTGTTTGGATAAAGTTATTTGGTGTGTCGGGGTTGACGTCTTCTCGTTCGAGTAGCAATTTCACTATAGCCTCACGTCCCCTGCGGACGGCGTGCCACAGCGGTGTATGGCCGCCATTATCCGGTCGGTTGGGGTCGATGTCGTCCCGTTCGAGTAGCATTTTCACTACTCCCGCGCACCCACGGCGAGCAGCCAGTGCAAGGGGTGATTGGAGCTTATAACCTGGCTTGTTGGGGTCGATGTCTTCCCGGCCGAGTAGAATTTTCACCACTTCCTCGTGCCCATTCAGGACAGCCCACGCGAGAGGTGGATTGCACATTAAACAGTTTTGGCTAATATCGCAACCTTCCACTTCTACCAAATCAGCTACAATCTCAGCAATCCCGGGGACAATGCGCAGTGTAGACCATTGAAAGAAACCTTATCGAAATCAATAGGGTAAACCTACGGTTTCTGTGCTTTCCAGAGGATTTCAGAGAGAGCTGGCTGACGCAGTCAACAATCAACCTCAGCGTAATCAACGCCGCGAAATCTAAAGGGTCCCTTTTTGCTTAGATTCCCAATATAGAGGGGAATATTCGAGAAAGGGTCTGTGTCGGAGATCAAGAAAGAGTGAGCTGGCGATCGGAAGAGGAACAGGTCGAGGAAGCCTTAACTGCCAGCTCGGAAAACGCGATTAGGTTTTTGCAATTGTTGGGCGAGCTGGAATAAAAGGCTCGGCAGCAGCCTAAATTTTACTCATGCAGTATCATAATATCATACCATAATATATTCCTACCATACTGCTCTTCAATACAATGCCCTTGGCAACAAACCCTTCGAATACCCTTGACTGGGAAACATCTGATATCATACCATCAAAGGTTTCACGTAGAAACAAAAAGCACGATCCTCACAGAGTGTCAGTACTCGTGCCAAAGTTGCGGCGGTGGCCGCAACCCCAGGATGTTCGCAGGCTCACAACCTGGGGCACTCTACTCACCTCCCGCAAATTAGTCATAGGTCACGTGGACTAAAGCCAGAGAAAATGCACGCTAAATAGCCCTTCCTCCTGGTCACCTGACCTATGACTAATTCCGGCCAGGTGAGTAAAGAGCGCCTGCACAACTTTGCGGCTCAACACAACATTGTGGCTTACCATAGAAACTCTGTGGCTCAAGAAAAAAGCTTTGTGGCTTAGAATAACATCATACTGTACTCGTAGATACGGTCTGAGTGCTTTAGTTATGCTAAATCATAATGTTATGCTGAGTCACCAAGTCGTGTTGAGCCACAGAGTTTCTATGGTAAGCCACAAAGTTGTCTCGAACCCCAAAGTTGTGCAGGCACTCTTTAGTGTGCCCAGGTTGTGAGCCTGGGAACATCCTGGGGTTGCGGCCACCGACGCAAATTTGGCACGAGTCGTCTCTTTATTCTTCAAATAACCCAAATCATTTTTTGGAAATAAGGTAAAACCTCTAGGTTCTAGGTGTTTTTCCAATTTTTTCGATGATCCCATATCATACAATTTCAGAAGACAAAGTGAGAACTAGGGCAAGGGTTTTAGCGATTTTCTTGGAACTCTTGGCACAAACTGCCATTACACTAGTGCCCAAAACATAGCGAGGACGGACCAATCCACAGAATGGGTTCTGATGGTAAGGAAATTTAAAATATCATAATAATATAATAGTCCATTAGGTTTGTCCTTCCTTTTCTCAATTTATTTTTTGCATTTTTCTTCAACACCTTATGACCAGCAACAGGTGAAGTAATTCTTTGCGAAGGTATCGCTTTCTCAAGGGTATATTTCCCGGCCGATGGTACTGTGGGGTTACAAATGGCCCTCGTCATGGGCACGAGAGATTCTTAATTAGCTAGCGGGGAAAGTGGAAGGTACGACTCCCGGGCAGGGAGTGATTTGTAATCACCGGCATGTATCGTGGGCTTAAGCGGGGGGTAAGGACAAGGGAAAATGGGCGAGGACTACTTTGTACCTACACTCCGCACATTAGGGTTCTCACTTCGCGATTTCTTTCATTAATTTTGTGGTTTTCTTTAATCAACATCGACGAGACTTTAATACTTCCTATAGTGTGAGCGGCGTTTGCCCACCTAGGTTCGGCTAAGGCTTTTCCACCGGTTGATCATTTCTCTTTGTTTGCTCGGGGTTCCTTCTCTGTTCGGTATCCATCTCGGGAGAAACTCATCTGTGGCCAGAAATCATCGTTTCAGTACTTATATCCGAAAGGATTGTTGCCCAGGGCGTAACGGTACTTGTAGTATTAAAAAGGTTCGCCCCCGCCCATCCGACGCAGCACGGGGCCCTAAGCATGCAACGCCGACATTTGTCCACTAGCCTGATCGCATGAGCTGTCCATCACCGATGAGGTATTATACCATGGCTATTTACCAGTGCCCTCTAACATTCTTCGCTATTCGCCCTTGTACCCGGCGTGCCGGCTTCTAAATTCCTTGGTTTGCAAGAGCCATTCCTCTACATTTTCCATTCCACGGCCTTGGTTGTCCTTGTGCCATAGCCACGTCTCTAGTGGTGATAGTCAAGTCCAGATTTGAAGCCAGCCATCCGCAATGGTACAGTGGTTCCACCGAGCTCAAAGAGTTGATGTTACTGTAAGGCAGAGCCATTTTATCACTTTCGCTGTTTAGGATATTGTAGGCGGCGAGTGATGGAGTCATTTAACTGATGGAATAGTGCCATAGTCTACCCCGTCTTTCCAAACATCTAGAAGTTCACCAAAGCTAGACTCCGTTTCTCCGGCTAACCAACCTAAGCGATAATTTTTAAAGAGTTTTCGTATATGCTAATTTATGGCTTCTTATCAGAGCCTGGGAGAATTCTGGATCCAAAGTTTACCACTCAAGTAATTAACCGAGGCGTCGGGGCGAGTTCCCGGCAAACCTTTACTATAGCGTATCCACAACCCAAACAAAACTACTGTGATTGCTATATATATTCAAAAAAAACCCCCCCCCAGCATTAACTCTGCTTTTCGTCTGTCCATAGGAGCTGCTAAAATTGACTATGTGACGGTGTTATCACTACCACATCCTCTCTTGTCCCTCTTGCTTGGTAATGCCGTCACAGACAGTCACTCGTCCATTTTACCATCAGAATAGGAATTTCACATAGCATATAATAATACGACGCAATATAATACAGTATGGTAACTTACCGCAAACCTACCGGAAGCTATTAGCCGGGTCAATGTGAAAAACTACTTTTGGCCTCAAAAAAGATGTAAGTGGGGGGTCATACATGACCCACAGTGGTAGAGGAGAAAACTCAATTTTAAGTCCTTCAATACACAATTAACCCCCGGTATCGTTGATAAGAATCTTGCGGATTTGACTTGGCATCTCAGTACCGTAAGAACTCGAATGAACGATCCTTGTGCTAGGTAGTCACTAATTTCCTCCTCTGGGGGAGCAGCTCCGACGTCCTAGCACAAGGATTGTTTATTCGGATTCTTACGGTAGTGCCCTCCTGCACACAGACCCCTCAATGCTACCAAAACCTCATGGCTAAGTCTCTCGTCTTACCATCTTCTATCTCTGTCGGTCGGCCGTCTAAAAATCAGCTTGTTGCGGAGAAACTTGCAGCCACTCAGCAGGTGTCTTGGTGAAATAGTAACTTCCCTGCACAGACTCTAACTCCATGATACCCCCCTTAGGCCAAAGCGAAACTCGGTTTCAGGAAGACCTTTGAAGAGGGGTAGTGTTTCAGTAGAAGCGTTATGCAGCATCAACTCCTGTAGTAAGAGTGACTATTATCTAGGGTCAGATTTTATAGTTGTAGATACTATCTTCAGGTATCGCACCTTACGGCTGTAATTTAGCATTCGGTATCGGTTAATATAATTGCAGCGTACAGGATCGTTCAAGCACTCTTATGCCAGGTATATGAGGATTTTTCCGCCTGGTTCGGGAGATCATAACGTCCGGTGCGCTCATGAACAGAATGCTCTGGGAGGAAAGAGAAATCGGGGTACACGAAAGAGAACTCGAGAAGGGGAAATATGTCAACTCGCTCGTAAATCGATATCGTGCAGCGCGGGGGTACATCTATTCGGTTGTATCAAACTAAGGTAGAATAGCGGATATACTTGAAAAGCTCGTTATGAATCTAATTCTTGTAATATAAGATATGGGAGTAGCGGTACCGAGCATTTGAGCCGTGATCAAGGGGCAGATTGCGGTGACAATTGTTGAGCCCTGCTCATAATAGGAATGTCCATATTCGGGGGATCGGGCTGCGTACAGGATATTAGAGAAAGTGTGCCAGGGTAGGCAGAGAAATGCGTTCCGAAATAGCACACAATGCAGGGCGGTGGCGTCTAAGATGATGCAGAAGGATTGAGTGCACGGCGGGCTTTTGGAGCTTATGCGGTACTGGTAGAATTGGAGTTGATGCAGTGGCTAAAGGCTACTTAGCGTATTGGCCCCAGTGCGCAGGACCAAAAAGTGCGGATAACCCTCCAACCTCACTTTTAAGCTCGTCACTGGTGGACATTCGGGATAGGCGCAACCTTGGTTCAATCATGTCCATAGTGGAAACCGGTCGCTATCGTAGCTACTTAGTTAACAATTGGCTCTATGTCACCCTATACGGGTGTTAGAGGTTCTTGCACTGCGCATTTTTTCTTCTGTATCTAAGCAACCACCACGCCTACGCTAAGGGGAAAATGCGTTAAAGTAAAAATTATTGTCAAAAAAAGTAGTATATAAGAAAGTAAAAAACAAAAACAATAAAAGTAAATATAATGGAAGTTTCAAGATACACCGACTTATTTTAATGGAGTAGATAGAGCCCCAACTAACGCTAAATACTAGATTCGGAATGGGAGCCCGCCATTCCAGATTTAGCACCATAAGAAAAATTAAGATAGAGGATTAGACGGGTATGCGATAGATGTGTGTATTCCCAGGCGTAGGATTTGCTACAGCGGGGAAAGGATTTAAGCTATTCTTCAGTGATAGGCTTAGACTAGAAAGGAAGGCAAGGCGGCAATTATGACAAGGGGTGCTTTGAGCTAGAGGAGGGGGTTGGACGGGGGTGAGAGGGGGGCGGCAGTGGAGGTTACGAACACATTTGCAAAAGTGTTGCGGTCCTCGCGGGAAAGGCGCAGAGCATCAGTAGAGATTTGGGGGTGGTAAGGAGGGCGATACTACTTCAAGCTTAGGCCATGCTGGGAGTGGTAGATGTTCGAGACTGTAGTAGAGCTATCACTCCCGTGTGGCGATTTTTAGTAGCCCACCAGAGTGGTGTTTGGCCATCATCTCCTGGCCTATTGAGGTCAATGTCGCCCCGTCCGAGCAGCAACCTCACCACAATCTCGTGCCCATTGCGGGCGGCCCACCAGAGTGGTGGGTTGCCCTCCGCATCTGGCTTGTTGGGGTTGACCTCATCCCGTCCGAGCAGTAATTTCACTACTCCCTCATACCCAGCGAAGGCAGCACGGTTGAGTGGCGTTTCGCCGTGCTTATTTGGCTTGTTGGGGTCAATGTCGCCCCGTCCGAGCAGTAATATCACCACCCCCTCGTATCCATTGCGGGCGGCCCACCAGAGTGGTGAGTTGCCCTCCGCATCTGGCTTGTTGGGGTCAATGTCGCCCCGTCCGAGCAGTAATCTCACCACCCCCTCGTATCCATTGCGGGTGGCCCACCAGAGTGGTGAGTTGCCCTCCGCATCTGGCTTGTTGGGGTCAATGTCGCCCCGTCCGAGCAGCAATCTCACCACCCCCTCGTATCCATTACGAGCGGCCCACCAGAGTGGTGAGTTGCCCTCCGCATCTGGCTTGTTGGGGTTGACCTCATCCCGTCCGAGCAGTAATTTCACTACTCTCTCATGCCCAGAAGAGGCGGCACAATTGAGTGGTGTTTCGCCGTATCCATTTGGCTTGTCGGGGTTGACGTCGCCCAGTTCGAGTAGCAATTTCACCACTCCCTCATACCCCTTGTCGGCAGCCCGGCAAAGCGGTGTTTGACCCGCCATATTTGGCCCGTTAGTGTCGATTTCAGCTCGGCCGAGTAGTAATTTCATCACTCCCTCGCACCCACTGCCAGCAGCCCACATGATTGGCCTTTCGCCAAAGATATCCGGCTTTTCAAGGTTGACGTCGCTCCGGCCGAGTAATATCTTCACGATTCCCTCACGCCGACCGCAAGCAGCACAACAAAGTGGCGTTTGACCGTCCTCACCTTGTTTGTTGAGGTCGACGTCGTCCCGTTCGAGTAGTAATTCCACCACCCCTTCATGCCCCGAGAGGACGGCTGTGCCAAGCGGTGTTCGATGGTTTATATCCGACTGGTTAGGGTCGACGTCGTCTCGGCTGAGTAGTAATTTCACCATTTCCTCACACCCACTACGAGCGGCCGACATCAGTGGCGTGTCCTCCAACTCATCATCTGGCTTGTTGGGGTCGAGGTCGTCGCGGCCGAGTAGTAGTTTCACCACTTCCACGTGCCCTTTCCCCACAGCCCACGCGAGAGGTGTACCACCCATGCTGTCTTATAGTTGATATCACAACTTTCTCCCTCTAGTAAACTAGCTACAATCTTAGCAATCCCGAAGATAATGACTACGGTAGTGTAGACCATCGAGTAGGGAAATCTCATCAAAATTAATAGGGCAGACATACTGTGTCCGTGCTTTCTGGAGGATTCCAGTAGATATGTGGCGACCGGGGTCGGCTAATAACTTCAGCTCAAGCGATATCCCGCAATCTAAAAGGCCCGTTTCGCGTGGATTCAAGCTTATAAAGAAGAAAATTCCAGTAAGGGTCTTTATTGGAGTTCGAGAGAGAGCGGAGAGACCGAGAGGGGGTGAGTTGGAGATCGGGAAAGCGAATGGCCGAGAGTGCCTCAACCTGATGCGAAGTCAAATTGCTTAAGTAGTGAAAATATTGGTAACCCCCGAGGCTTGCGGTGCGATAACTGTTGGCTTGAGGGTTGAACGGTATATAATTTTGACTTAAAGATAGAATTCCAAAATTGTGCTCTCGAGATACATGGGATAAACCTCTTCTACGGTATATATACCCATAATCAGCCAGGTGCCCAAACTCCATACCCAGGAAATATCCATGAGTCATACATGGTCGCGTAAGTGAACAGCTTAGCATACGCATATGTGACCCTACACGACAGGGAATCGTGCATTTTAACATGTTTCGGCAATTGTCGCTCCAGCTGCACATCACTGTACGAGCCTGTTGACAAGAGAAACCGACCCCCCCCCCTATTTTACACCAAAAACGAGCCTTTTCACCTCATAAAATCACACCCAGTTGTACCGGTATTGCAGAAAAATATTAAAATTCCTCAGAGCCTTTGAACCTGTATAGATATTATCATTTATATGTGACAAGCTCTGTTAGTTAATACCTATAGTGCAATACTAGGGATCATGATGGTGGCTAAAAGGTACCACAGATTTTGTATGAGTGTCCTATACAAAAGGTACATTGTAACCACATCCAAAGACAATCCTAAGCCCTCAACCATTGCGGGAGAAGGGGAAAATTCTCATAATTCCCACCTAGAAAGTTTCAACAGCTGCCTACACTATAGCTTGGTTTCATTAAATCTATACCACTTTGGAATGGGTTATGAATGTCTAAAATTAGCCACTTTTGGTGTAAAACGGGGGGGGGGTCAGTTTCTTTTGTCGCCAAGATCGTACGAGTATAGCACCCTGACAAAAGTCGTCGTTGCTAGCCCCTTTTACACCAAAAACAACCCATCAGAACTCAATCACCTATAGTGCCGACTGATCAATTCTTGGTGAAATAGTTTTCCTGTCTATTCTAAACAGGTCACTTTAGTATTGGTGTGAATAGTGTAATATTGGGCGAACTGTGATGCGAAATTGGCGATTCTGAAAACATGTATCTTTTGCTATGGGCATCTATACACCATTTTGGCACTCAGTTTCCACATCTGAATAATCTTTCTTAGTCAACTAGTATTTGGTTATAGAATAAAGAAATACTTTATGAAAATGTGAGTTCAATTATTCTAGATCCCTAGCTAACTATTGGTATCCTCTTCGTTTCGGTCAGTTGAGAGGTGGAGGGGCTAATAGAGATTTTGCCATACCCTGAATATGGTACGTTAACAAAATTAACGGCGCACCAACGATCAGGAAAAATTTCGGCGACAACAGCACTTTCCCACCAAACCTACTATTGTCGCGATGAATTA
>Ga0307513_10007386_pt1 | contig 14261 bp, 18 predicted proteins | sample 15_EM_MG_FD_202174 | JGI IMG/M metagenome (GOLD analysis project Ga0307513, IMG submission 202174) | Populus trichocarpa ectomycorrhiza microbial communities from riparian zone in the Pacific Northwest, United States - 15_EM | ecosystem: Host-associated > Plants > Roots > Unclassified | place... | reverse complement strand
AATACAAGGATATGGGAAAGGGTACTTATCATATGCCCCGCCCCTCTAATGGTGGCGAAAGTCAGCAGGGGTGTTTCCTTTACCTCTCCTACTTTTTTTCCGTCGAGGGACCAATTCCTCCACTCCTCAGAAGCGTACGCTGAACGTCCACTCCATTTGAGCTTGTCAACCCATAGCTTGTTCGCGACCCAATTACATTGCCAATCATAGGTTCCAGCGTAGATGAGCACACGCACGCCGCGGTCCAAGAGATTCGCAACGTAATCTTGCGTGTGGACGGCCCATTTGTCCATGTGCGCGTTGAAGCCTTCACTAACGGTGGAAGAACAAGAGGAGAAGTTGTACGGCGTTTCCACGCCAAGGAGCTTACGGACTTCGGGGAGATCCAGGTAGGATTTTATGACGTCGCTCTCCCTATAACAAAGGTTGCCTTCGCATGGCTATATTTATAGGTCAGCAATGGCTGAAGGATTGAGGTTTTCTGCCTTACTTTCGAAATATCATACACGTTCCTCCCTGGATTGACATTGTCAAATCAGGATCACCCAGAATGAGCCATGGAGTCCCTATTTACCTGTAGCCCACATCTCAGTCGAGAGTTCACTATCACAAAAATTGACAGCTGCACGACAGTTCATGGAATCAAATTGGTCAATACAAGATTCCCGCATGGCCTTTTGACATCGTGGAAGCTTTTGATCCCGGATGATCACAGGATGTTTTTGGTGATGTTGTTTGGATGTCGTTGATTCAGTCAGTGATCCATAGGTACATAGGCAGAGAGAGGACGTACAGCGATTTTCATGCGCATGCAAACGGAGATGGACTGGAACGGGACGGGCAGAGATGCAGTCCCACATTCTACTTCATAGCGGCCTTCGTACAAGCTTCCGTGAGAGGTATTAGTCCCAACACGGTGTTAATAATATGGAATAAAACTGACGTGGATACATCTGTGATACCATTGCCGATGAGGACACTTTGGAGGTTAATGATGGGTCGTCCTTCTTGAGCAGCGATCTGGTTCTTGTCATATATTTCGCTGGCGAACACTGGAAGGTACCGGCCCTGTAGGAAACTTCAAAATCGATGATAAGTGGGTTTGGAAAGATGGCATACCCCATATGATTCGCCAGAAAGATGTAACGGTCTTCCAGAAAATTGTGGGAACGTTTCAAAGAAGATGGAAATAAAAGCATGTATGTTCTTTGCCGCATCCTCTGTGGTTTCAATAGTTTCGCCGTAATCAGCGTAAGAGAATCCCACACCGACGCTGGAGTAAAATGTCAGCGTACATTGACACCCATTACGATAGGAAGATAGCTACGGCTGATCCAGGAAGAATATATTGGCTTCTGCATTCCAGGAATATGGGTTCCAAACCGTGCCATTGTTAGAAAGGTTTTGCATGTCGATGCTGCATGGTCCTACATTGTATTCGCGTTAATTCCCAGAAAAATTTATGCCGCTGCTTACCCAGTTCCATTAGAAGCCCCATGGATGACGAGCATCCAGGCCCTGAATAAGGAGAATCATATCAAGAACAATAGTAGGTATTCGTCGAGCAAACCTCCGTTAATCCACATCATCACATCATCTGTAAAAGTGCCTCAGTATCGGAACAACAAGCTGCATAACCGGTATACCTTTCTCAGGGTTCCTGCGACTCTCGAAGAAGTAAAAGAACAAATGCTTTGCGCCCTTGTCGACATCGAGATAGCCAGTGTAGACACTAACAAATCGAGTAGCAATTTTGGTGAGATATCGGGCAAGTCACAATGGGGGTATATGGATGAGGATGGGTCTGGGAAGATAGAGATCGCCGAGGATAATCGCTTACTTTACTGTGGGGTCGCAAAAGTGGCTCTTCTTCACGCGAACACGGTAATTGGGAAAGCTCGGGTGGGAGAGGGCTGTAAATCCTCCTGAACCGACGGAAGATAAATGCAAAGGCTGGACCTGAGAGGCGTTATGAGCATGAACAGGGCTGTTCACTGGAGTTGTGAGTAACTCGGATTCTTGAAAGACCACCTGAGGTCCGGTTGCACAGGCAACGGAAACCAGGGTCAGAGACGCCCCCAGCAAGTATAAAATACGAGAAATCTTGGAAGAGAACATGACAGTTCGGGTTGGAGCTATCTGGGAGTTCCCACAAGGTGTGAATTAATTTCGAGGCCACTATCGCGTGGACAAGACGCAGGGCCGAAATACTACTCGGTTGGCCCGCGCCGTGCTTTTGTTTAAATTGGGCAATATCTTTCCACGGGCTGCCGCTGTGTGGGAAATTGTCAAGAAATTTCTTTCGTCCACAGAAAAAGAGCAGCCATTTCTGCACGTCGTCGACGCCGTCCCCGGCGACCCTCTGCTCCCCTTTCCCCCAGTTGTAATTTTGTCATCTCTTCTGCTCTCATATCTATCATCACACTATCATCTGCAAAAATGCTCGTGCTATACGAGACCGCCATGGGCTACTGCCTATTCAAGGTCACCGACTCGGCCAAAATCGAGAGTGCCGATTTATACAAGGAGTTCAGTACCCCAGAGAAAGCTAGCAAACTGTGCGTACTGTTCTTTTTTTTTTTTGGACAGCGGGATCTTACGCCTCGTTTTTGCCTTATGTTTGTAGATTAAAACTCAAGGCGCTGCATCGTTTTACTTCGACCGCGACTGCCGTAGAAGATATCAGCTCCCTACAAAATGGTAAAATCGGGAAGGGTTTGAAGAAATTCTTGACCGATGAGGTCCTGGATAAGGGTAAAGGGAAGGAATCTTTAGTGGTAATTGACCCACATCTTGGTTCGTTGATAGTTAGTTCGCGATTTTTGGTTGAACATTTCCTGACTGCGTTCGCGTTACATTAGGTCGTTCGATCTCAAAAAAACTGAGTATCAATGTCAACGCCATGGCTGAAGGCGCGAATGGTGATCTATGGCGTGGTATTAGAAGTCAACTCACTGCCCTCCTTGACGGACTGGACCCAAAAGATCTGGCTACAATGAGCTTGGGCCTCAGTCATTCACTGGCACGGTACTATTTTTATCCCGTTAATTAACAATGAAGGTTTTTAACTTTCTTTGCTGATAGGTTTAAACTGAAGTTTTCACCGGACAAGGTCGACACTATGGTCGTGCAAGCTATCGCTCTTCTCGATGACCTAGACAAAGAAATCAACATCTACGCCATGAGAGTCAAGGTAGAGCACCGACTGTCGTGACAACCTCTTATACTCAGAATTTCTCTCAAAGGAATGGTATGGTTGGCATTTCCCAGAAATGGCCAAAATCATCAACGATAACGTTGCCTACGCTAAAACCATTCGTCTAATGGGTAAGGCCCTTTCGGCCTCCACCTGACCTTCGCTCACTTTCTTTCTTTCTTGTGCAGGCTTCCGAACAAACGCTGCAACAACAGACTTCGCCACCATCCTCCCAGAAGACCTCGAAGCCGTACTCAAAGCTGCCGCTGAAATCTCCATGGGCACAGAAATCTCCGATTCAGATATTGCACACATCCATTCCCTATGCGACCAAGTCATTTCCATCTCAGAATACCGCACACAACTCGCAGAATACCTGCGAAATCGTATGAGTGCTATTGCGCCCAATCTGACCGCTTTGGTGGGAGAACTCGTTGGTGCTCGCCTTATCAGCCACGCTGGTAGCTTGCTGAGTCTTGCGAAACACCCCGCGAGTACTATCCAAATCTTGGGTGCAGAGAAAGCGCTGTTCCGTGCCTTGAAGACGAAGCACGATACGCCAAAATACGGTCTCATTTACCACGTATGTATTTTCTATTTCTTTTCCTTCCTACGTCTCTCTTATATATCCTGTTAGGCATCCCTCATCGGCCAGGCGCCCCCAAAACTAAAGGGAAAGGTGAATTCCAAAATGCGGTTCAAATACGTTCCCGCCCTCACCATTTTCTTAGATGGCTCGTATGGTCGCCACAAAAGCCGCCCTGTCAATTCGTGTCGATGCCCTCACTGACTCCGACGGAAAATCGGAGGAGACCGCCTCCACAATAGGTATCGACAACCGCACGAAGCTTGAGTCACGGTTACGCGCTCTTGAGCACCAGCTGGAAGGCAATGGCGTACGCCGCTTCGCTGACGGCGGGAAGAAACAGCAACGATTCGAGATGACAGGCGAGACGAAAACTTATAACACGAATGCAGACCAAGTGGATCTGGTGTCCACACAGCGAGAGGACCCAATGGAGATTGCGGTGAAGGCGGTGCTTGATGTCAAGGAAGAGAAGCGCAGAGCGAAAGAGGAGCGGAGAGCCAAGAAAAGGGCGCAGAAGCAGAAGAGTGAGACGGCAGAGCCGGACGAGGACGAGGACCAGATGGAAGTGGATGGGGAGTCGAAGAAGGAGAAGAAGCGGAAAAGGAGAGAGAGCGAGGGTGTAGTGCCTATGGATGAGGATGAGCCTGTGGCACCCAAGGTTTGTGGATATAATCTAGGTGTTTGTCTATTACTCAAAACCAAAATCTTTCAGGAGACCGAGGAAGAGAAGAAGGCGAGGAAAAAGGCCAAGAAGGAGGCTAAGGCTGCTGCCGCTGCTAACGGTACGGACTCACCAAAGAAGAAGAAGAAAAAGTCGGAGGCATAACCGGAGGCGTTTATATTATGTTGAACTCGTTTCTGCCTTTTGACCTAACCTGGTTCCGCTGTATCTTTCATTGCATTATCATTCTTTACTTCCGTTCCTCCAAATAAGATACCTACTTTGAAGCGAGAAAAAGGTCATGAAAATGTTTCGAGACATCTTTCCTAGACTCGTACGATATACGCGTCGACATATGTACATGTTCGGTGCAGGGTCCCATTCTGGTCGCGTCCTGCCCCTTTCTCGTTGAATATCTTTCACCTCTCATAATTCAACCATGGAGGCGAAGAGAAAACTAGCCCCTCCACTAGTGGTTATCGTTACTGGTGCAAATGGGTAAGCCGTCCATCCAAACACGAATGGAAACACGACCGAAGAGGAAATTTCGTCAGTGGTGTCGGTTTTGGCATTTGCCAACGACTGCTCCTTCAACTCCACCAGCCAAACGCTTCAGATGGATTTCCGCAGGAAATTGCTTCGAATACCCAACCAAAGGAGAAGCCCATCGTTGGCTACCAAGGCGTAACTCTCGTCATGGCATGTCGGAATATGAAGCGGGCAGATGCTGCTCGAACGAAGCTCCTTCAATGGTTGGACACCCACTTGGCCGACCTCCAGAAGTTGCCCATGTATGACAAGGACTACCTGCGCAACTTCCAAGCAAATTTCAAGGTCCACATTCACGAGCTGGATCTGGCTTCTGTCAGCAGTGTCCTGAAGTTTGGCGCGACTATACGGAAAGAGTGCGTTCGGACTTCTTACTCTCCTTGAAGTTGAAGTGTGCTTTCTGACGATAAAAAGGTTCAACTATGTTTCACATCTCGTCTGTAACGCGGGTGTTGCCAGCTTCAAGGGCATTGACTGGATCGCGTGCTTTACACAACTCGCGACAGATCCGCTGGCTGCCATTACAGCACCAAAATTTTATACCCAACACGTAGGAGAAATTAGTGCCGACAACCTTGGATGGGTGTGGCAGTCCAATGTCTTTGGACACTTCGTGCTGGTACGTTCGATTGTGTCTTTCTGTTACTCTTTCCAACCGCGATCTATCAGTTCCGCGAACTGGAAACTCTGCTATATCAAACGCCTTACGCCTCCTCGAGAGTTCTCTGGTGCTCATCCCTAGAAGCGTCTCCAGAGTTCTATGATTCAAAGGACTGGCAGCTCAAAACAACAGAACACTCGTACGAGAGTACAAAATACCAAATCGACCTCATTGCATGCCATCTCGACCAGATGGCTGTTAAGACCATTCCAGTCGGCGAAAAGAAAATACGACATCTTATCACCGAACCAGGTGTCTGCTCGACGACGATAAGTGCAGCTATTGCTGGGCCTATACTTGATAAAATCAAGGTTCTCCTCTTCTATCTCGTATGTGCTTTTTCTTTATTTTTCCGTCCTTGTTCACATTCTCCATGATGTAGGGTCGAATGTTTGGCTCTCCTCATCACACGATAGAGCCTTTCAAGGCGGCCATTGCCGCTGTCCACCTCATCCTCGTACCTCTCACTTTCTTGCCCCTATTTATGGATAACAATCCAGTTAGATTCGGTGCCCAAACGGATCGGTGGGGTAATGAACGTGTTGGGGTAACGCTGGTCAAGGAATGGGACACTCACAAGGAAGAAGGCGCTACCCTCGTTGCGCAATGCGACGGGTTGTACGAATCGTTTAAGACAGAGGAGGCTGCACCAAAGCAGTTTGAGACGGCGAGTGAGCGGATGTAGCCTTTCGTCAGTCTTTTGTCCGTTTTTTTTTCAAAGAAAATTTTTTTTGATGGCATTCTCAGTATTTGCATCATGCGGCATCTGTAGTTCCTTATAACGTCTATGCATCACCCCCAGCTCGGCCATCTCACAGAAAGCTAGCAATTTTATATCGTCGGGGCTTGGAATAAATTCGTCATGACGAGAAGTTGATACCCCTTACTTTACTTAAATATATTATCTCAATCCCAATCCCAAGCTCCTAGGATTGATCACTAAATAGACACGAATTCGTGGTGATAGTTGAATAAACAGGTGCAAGGCTCTATTTGAAGAATTCAAATAGTAACGATATGCTACATCACCAGCCTTTTTCCCAGGCCCTACATTATTAATTTACCTGTTCCTCCTCATCGCTGCAGATAAACCTTGGAGTAAATGGCCCGGGAAAGAGGCTGGAAATCTGCACTGGCAGGAAATTTTTGAGCGCGAATTTCGAAAAAGGCAGGTTTTTCGGCAAACGAATCTTATTCAGTCACGTGTATTGATCAGAGTACACAGTACCCAACTTCCTCTTCAACGTTTTGACCCTTTTTCATAATTCTTCAGCAGTTGGAACCTCACCCGTCATAAACACAAATATGGCTACCAAGTCGCTGAGTACCAGCACATTGAGTCTTCGGTTCATGCAAAATGCCCACCGTGCGAAGCAGATGAAGGAGGTTGAACTCGATCGAGCTGAGGTGAAAGACGACGGGAAGTGGGAAGTTAGCCAAGTTATTCGAGACTCTTGGGGATTATCCAGGGAAAATTCAGAGTGAGTCTATTCTCAACTGCTTGATCATTCAGCGCTCAGCAGTTGAAATAGATCTGTGGACGTGCACGAGGAATCGTATCTCCCATTCTTATTTGCAGGGAAATCTGGCGACGATAAGGACATTGATGGAGATTTCAAAAAAGCTGCTGGTAGACGCATATTCAACAAGAAAGGAGAGGAAGTCTCAATGAAGGTATGTTCCCGTTATTTTTCGTGGGTTTTTTCATCGAGAGCTCAAAATTCCTAGGCGCCGGAACCGGAACCGCAGGCTGCATCATCTTCATCGAATGTAACACCGCCTACGACCGGACGTAAGATCCACCCAAGACCTATCTCTATATCTGCATCAGGGAAATCAGGACAATTGCGCGGGTTCGAGGAACTCAAACCGCCCAAGGACGCCAAAACAGCGAAACAGATGATTTTTGAAACTGGTGGCGTCGGTGTTGACATTCGGGCGTTGGCTCGAAAAGACACTACTGCATCTGCGCCTAATAAATTCATGAAACCCGCCGGTGTAGATGAGCCTAAAGAAACTCAACCTCCTTCATTGTCCACTTCCAAACAGATCCTCGATTACGCCCGGCAGAAAAGCTCCAAACGCCAGCGCGAAGCAATTGTTACCGGCTCGAGTGAAATGAGCACGAAGGCGAACAAGAAAAGGAAGAGAAATTCCGACTCATGACTATCATTATGATCATAGGTGTGGATAGTACTCTATGTATTTTTTCATTTAATGGGCTGATGTTTTCTCTAGCTTTGACCGCGAAGAGGATATACGTTAGGCTCCTCGTTTCAAGGTTCCGACGTTCCTAAGAGCCACGGTCAGGAGGCATGTCGATGCATAGCAACCTGATGGTGATTCACAATTGATTCACTGCAATAAAGTCCCTCTCAAAGGACCTTTTATCCATCGATGATGCCCTTCCTTCTTTATAATTGTCGTTCCTATTATTCGGTGTTTGAAGGAAGGTGAGTCCAACGTCTGTTAATAGCAGGACATTTATCTGTGTAGTAGTATCTACATATAGCTAGTAAAGAATATATCTACCTAAAGGTGTCCAATGTCAACCCACATATCGGAACTTCAGTTCACTCGTGTGATCCATGATATCCCTCAAGTCCATATCCTTACTGATCCCTGTGGGGCGCTCGGCAACCAACTCATGCGCATAAAATGCTGAAAGCCATGAGTACAAATCGAAGCCTCTTCTTGGGACGTCGAGGGGCAGTCGAGGAACGAAAAGTGCTGAGATCAGGCCCATAATAAATGCGCCAAGAATGGTTATGCACATGAGAACATTGTTGATAACGGCGCTCGTGACGGCCTGGTCGTGGTAGCGGCGGGCGACGACAAGACCAGAGCCTGCAAAGTAAGGGAGCACGTTGTTTGCATCTGCTAAAGCACGGGCTTTAGCATAATACACCTCTGAGAGCTCGGTATATCCAAATGGGCCATCGCCACCAGTGAAAGAGATTAACTGCGTGGGGGTCGTGGTTAGCGTATGATAGAAAAATCAAGGGCGAGAATAGGGATACCGTTGGCGAAGGTACGTAGTTGGCATCACGGCCATTATCCTTGACTATTTGGTTGACACTGTTCTGATGGCCTGCGATATACCTGAGAAGGAATGAGAGTGATGTTTAATACCTCACTATGCGGTCAACTCTCAAAACACTCACGCAGCCCTCATATTGGTTGAATTCAATGCACGTTTCACAAGGGGGTCTGAAACCGGCTTTCCCGATCTCTTTTCATTCATTTGCTCTGTGTTCATATCCTTGATCTCCGCAGCCTTATCCACAATTCGCATCGAGCTCGGGAAGCCGACAGAGCTGTTATATACTTCCAGTACCCATGGTTCATAGAGCTCCAGGCAAACCGCAGCATCATACCCAATAAAGGTGGCGAAGCCGTCCTTGTCAGGCATTGAGTAGTCGCCTTTGATACCAAAGGTGCCATTGGGGGCGAAGGAAGTATTGAGTCTGACGAGAATGTTTTCCATTGTGATAAAGCCTTTGCCATCTTGACCTAAGCGTATGTAAATTGTAAAAGTTTAGATAGCAAAAAGTAGCTGCGAACATACCCATGCTCAAGGGAGTACTTTTCATGCTGTGCGCAACGCCGTTATTCCAGAACATGGCTAGGGAAAAGTCATCAACAAACAGTGACTGATGATTTGAAACGTCGCACCTCCCATAGAAATTCCCGTTGTGTCAAGACCACTAGGCAACGTATCATCCGCATGCACAACTTTTGAAAAATTCAAGGGCTGTTCGAAGACTGGAGGAAAGGGCATGTCGAAGTCATTGAAGAGAGGGCGAATCGTGCTTCGAGGGGTAAAGAGGTAAGTGAAGTTGTTCTCTGATAGGGGTACCCTGAAAATTTTAAATGTTAACACTCTAAGCGAGCAAAAAGTTAAAACATGAACTAACAGGTTTAGAGGAATATCTGGGATTTTTGCACACTTGATCCTGATACCCCACCGAGGAAACCTATTAAAGGATTAATATAAATCCGAATTTACCATTGAAATCCTTAAACGGCCACCCACCTCAAGACAGAGCCTGTTTCAACTCCAACTTGAGGCGCAGTAGCCATCAGGTCATGTGAGTCGATATCAAGCGACGGCGCCGTTTCAGTGAGATTAAAGGTGCCAAAGCCACTTCCGCCTGGGATAAGTTGGGAGAGGACAACTTCGGAAAAGAAGACAGATTCGTTTTTCCAGTTTAGCGATAGAACAGCGGGAAGTTCGCCATGCGATGAAAAAGGCGCCAGTGTCCATGTCAGGGCGTAGTTCTGTTGCAATATTATTGTGAGGACAGTGGAAGAGAAAAATGGCGGATCACCTCGAATGCGCTTTGGATGGCGTCTGCTCGTTTGAGGTCGTCTTCCGAAAGGTCACCACTGACAACAACCTCTTGATATTTCCGCTGTTGATGCTGGAGGAACAAGAAATGAAAATTCGATACCAAGAACAATGTTATTATCGAACTCACCACAACCTGAATGTCAATGTCCACTGCGCGAGCCAAAAGGAAAGACATCGTTCCAGAAAGAATGACGTTGAGCAGGAAAAAAAATATCCATATGGACCATTTTCGTGAGCTGAGAAGTACCCATCTCCGTGTCAGAACATAAAGTGTAAACTTACGAAGTACAAATGAACTCACTCATAAAATTTACGGTACTCCCTATCCGCTCCTGGATACGAATGTCGATCCCATAGCAGTCGCAAGGCCGTCCATGAGCTCGTGGGATCGTCGGAATGGGCAGCCAAATCCTTCAACCGTACGCCTGCTCCATGTGTGTCAGGAACCCGTGACTGGTGTATGAGCGTCGCCCAAGCTGCAGCGAGGTTTTGAGCAAGACCATTCGCCTAAAAGAATCAGAGAACATACTGGCCGCCTCCAAAACCCCTCGCGCCAAGTGCACCAGACTAAGCCCCAGCATAACCCCCAGTATACCACATCCCGCCCCCACGAACAATCTTGACAAAAAGAGAGTCCGACCCCGCCCCATAATAACGAAAATCAACAAAAACGGGTATGACAACGCACATAGCCCGGTATGTATGGCCAATTTCCTCCACTGTGGCACTTCAAAATTCTTTGCAAACGGGTGTTGCGCCGGCGGTTTTGGAAACCTGCCAAGGGTGGAAGTGGAAGGCGGCGTGGTGTCAAAATATCTTGAATAATTCGGAGACGGCGATGGCATTTCGATCGCGCACTGGGCCTCTGCAGATGAAGAGTAAATCCGTCGTCTTGGGGGGTGATATTCTGTATTGATATCGTCTGTGCTCGGGGTCCATCGGTAATCCGACAGTCGATTATCATCCTTCCCTCGTTCACTCCCAGACGAATGCGGGACATCGATACGCACGATCCCTTCAGAGCTCACGCTTCGTGTGAGTGGCAGCCGCACGGTCTGTGGTGCATGTAAGGGCAGCAGTGGTAGATTGACTCCCTCATCTACAACGTCGTAACGCGTCTTGTAGTCGAAAGAGGGGAAACTAGGACTATTTCGTCCACTCGAATCTAGAGCAATGGGTCGTGGAGGTGTGAGGTGGTCCTTGAAGGGGAGGGGCATCTGTTCTTCTTGGTTGTAGGATATAACTTCCTGCGATTTGGATAGGCCAGGTGGCGGACGTCGTGGTGCATGTTCTGGCATCGTGAGGATCTTGCCTCTCCGTCGTGAAAATGAAACAGCAAGGTAGAACAAGCAAAGTCAGATTAAAAGTGAATGCCAATCGGATAGTTATTGTAGGCAATACCAAGAAAGGATGTGAGCGGAGGTCCTGAATATGAACATCGTGCCGGAAACCCAAACTCGCTGTGCCTGCCATGCATAGGTCGCCATTGTCAGGAGCCCTGCCGAGGGAAAAAGAACAGAGGGTTATCTGCTGCCAGAAACGCTCATAAGTAGGTCAATTAACCGGAAGAGAGGGCCCACAAAAGATGGAAAGGCAGACTTTTTGCAAAGTTGGTTTCCTCTTTGAATCTAACATGAGGCTGATTGATCGGCTGAGCCAAAATTAACTTCTGACTTGAACATTCCCATTGAAAATGTGACCACTGAGTCCGAACCAGAGCGTGTTGGTTGGGTGTTGCATATTTGCAAGTTATTTGGAGGACGTTCCGGTTTTCGAAAGTCCGCCCCTCCGCCCCTCCACACGTTCCGCACCAGTCCGCCTCGGACACAGCCGAGGTATTACATAATGGGTGGGCATGATTATTCTTCTTGCGCCCTCAACCAACCTCCAACACCCATTTGTTTACCAAAAATTCATTTCCCTTGCGAATATGAGTCTTGAGAGTTTCATGGCATTATCTGCCGCTCACTCGTCTGTTTTGACCCCAGAAATCCTGCTTAAAATCTCAGCATTTATCACCTACGCGCCTCGGTTCAAGGACGACATTATTTTGGTTCAGGCCGCCGATTGGCCGCTTGACATTGCACCTCCGTATCTTCCTCAGTCCATTGCTCTACTCCTGTCGAATTTGTGTGAAGCATCAGAAGAGGCCATCGAGATGCTATGGACATTTACAAAACAAATCGTTTGGGAATACAGTGGCAGGGCAAAGGAGATTGACGAGAGATTTAAAATGCATGGCAAGGATCTTGGTTATCGTAAGGAGTCAACTACTTTCACAGAAGATGGCTGAGTATTTGTTACACATGTAATTAGAAGTCCTTTACCCACCCAGCCATTCTTGTACCTCCGTTTGGGTGTAACCTGACTTGAACCGGTGGAAGGAGAAAGATTGGCGAGCTCATCGTGAAGCAGTCGTTGCCTCGTGTAGGCTCGTTCTCTGGTGACGTCGAGGCGCCCACGGAATTGGGAGGCGAGAGTGATCGTATGCTCAGCGAGGTTCTTGCAGTGATGAACTTCCATGGATTTGACAAAGACGCGGCTGTTTTCAGTAACCTCTACTACATGTCCAAGGCTAATGACTGTCCATATACCAAGAGACAGCCGATAGATATTGAAGCGGCCGTGGGGAGGGACGGGAATTAGACCAGCGAGAGCTATGACAGAATCGTCAAGGACAAAGTGCGGCCATGTGAAGCCTTCCTGAAATTCGACAACGGTGGGCTCGACATGATCCTAGTAGAGGATCAGTGACAAAAAAGAAAGCGGCGCTAATGACATACCTGGACCCATGCATACACCAAAATGGTGTGCTTTGTCTTCTGAAGGTTTCACAAACGAGCGGAATCTCGTTCACGTTGTTCCTCCCTGAGCCGCTGCTCGGTCGCCCATTGTTCTGTGAAAATCGAGGACATGTGCGAAGCGAACTGAGGGTTGGCACGTGCGTCTATTGAAGAAGAGGGTGGAGGAGCCGAGGTAACTTGAGGAGGAGCTGTGGCTCGAAGAGCGGGATCGATTTGGAGCTGAATTGGTGGGGGTGGCATGACAAACATGTTGGAGGGAGGTGCCAACCCTGTCATTGAAGAAAGCGCCGTGGGCGGCGGAGCAAGGGGTAGCGGTGGATGATTGCCACGCGCAGTCTCAGTGGTAGACTCGCGGTGAGCAGGCGATTGACATCTAATTACTTCTCGTCTACCTGCTTCCAAGCAATGTGCCTTGCAGGAGCGTTGGCTACAATCCTTGCGAATACGCGTCGACTTGCATCCCAGCGTGTTGCAGGTCATCCGGGAAGGTGCGAGAGTTGCTTGTACTTGCACCACATTGGCCGCTGGGACCAGAGATAGCGAGGGGTCGACAACGGCGGGAATGTAAGCTGTTTCTAGCTGGCTGGCTGAAGGAAGGCGAGGCGAAGTAGAGGCGCGATATGGGGCACCAGCGTGCCAGTGCAAGAAATCGCACCTTCTGCAGGTGACGTGATTCTCGTTGAAACACTAAAGAGAGTCAGAAGAATTACAATGGAAAAGAGGTAACATTCACCTTTGCCAGCAAACGACTTTGATTCCCGTCCTCGCCTGACCCCACCAGTTCGTATTGAACGACCCACCCACAAGTCGCGCAATTTGTAGAGAGAGACGGAAGGGGCGTTTCCATCTGTTTTGTGTGGGCGGCCAAGCGCCACAATGACACGACCAGCGTGTCGTTGTAGTAGCCATGTTGTTAGAGAAGGTTTCTAGTTTACATGTGAGCTGCAAAGACACTGAAAAACACAGGGATACGCACAGTGAGTTGATAATTTTGGACATACGTTTGATTCTGAAGGTATCGCTTGTGGCGGGCAGAGGATGGTCGTGAACGAGGAGAATGGCACCCAAACGGTAACGGTAAAGGAAATTTCGACCACGTGGGATCACCTGCGGGCCGAGGTTGGGCGGAGTCCGGAGAATGGGTGGAGGGGCGGAAATTCGAAATCCGGAACTTTCTGGTTATTTGAGGGCATTCGTGTATTGGAAATTCCGGCGCCGTATTACGGCGATCGTTTACGGCGGCAATTCCCGCCGTCATCACGCCCACTCAACGCCCACTTAACTTGAAACTTAGCACCAGGATCGCATTCGTCCTTTATGATTTCCCGAGCGATGCGCACCTTTTTTTACTTGTGTATTTAAGTTTCAATTTCCAAAATTGTTGCACAAAGGAGGACAATGGAGATGATGGCAGCTAAATTCCCGCCATCCACCTCCCTTCCTTTTC
>Ga0307513_10007385_pt1 | contig 14263 bp, 11 predicted proteins | sample 15_EM_MG_FD_202174 | JGI IMG/M metagenome (GOLD analysis project Ga0307513, IMG submission 202174) | Populus trichocarpa ectomycorrhiza microbial communities from riparian zone in the Pacific Northwest, United States - 15_EM | ecosystem: Host-associated > Plants > Roots > Unclassified | place... | reverse complement strand
GATTCTTGTTCGCGCGTCTTGTGCGCGCTCGCTGTTCGCGAGCCTTGGTCATGCGCGGGCCTGCGAAAGGGCGGCGCCGGTCACAGCGAGACCAGGCCGGTCGGGGCGCCGTGAGTCCTGCCGTGGGCCGGCCGCGGTGTTGCACTTCATGGACTGGGTTGTTGGTCTGGGCGAGCTGGTTGTGACGCTGCAGTTCATGCGCTAGGCCGATTGCGGTGGCCGTCAGGGTAGGTCGGCCACGTAGACCGCGACTGAGCGCGGCGGGACCGTGAGCTCCCCGCCGGCTGCCGTTGCCGTTCGTAGCAGTGGGTCTGCCGAGGCCACCAGGTCGGGGTGCAGGCGTAGGTCGGTGGCTGCCAGGGCCGGGACCGTTTGGACCGTTGTGGACGGGGTGGCGTTGAAGACCACCACCACGGTGCTCCACTGCGGGTCCAGGCCCGTTCCGTCCAGGGACATCACGATCACGCCGGCGGGCTCGGCCGGGCCGCCCAGTGGGAAGGTCAGGCGGCGCTGCACATCGTCGGCCGTGGGCAGGCCGAAGACCGGGGACGAGCGGCGGATGCGCAGCAACTCGCGGTAGCGTTCCGCGGCTAGTGCGATCGTGTCGTCGGGCGGGATCAGGGCCGGGTCGGCGAGCAGGGGGCGGGCCCACGGCCATTTGTCCTCGTTGTCCTCGGCCGGGGGCAGGCCCACGCCGAAGCCGTTGCCGGCTCCCGGGGACCAGCGGATCTGGTTGAACCAGTCGCCCGAGTTGAACGAGTTGCGGTCCAGCGACTTGGAGCGCAGGCGTTCCGTGCCGAACGCCACGAAGCCGATGCCCTGGCCGAGCACCACCAGCGACAGGGCCAGCACCTGCATCCGGGCGCGCTCCAGGATCGGCGTGGCCGGCGGGAGCTTGAAGGCCAGCGCGTCGTAGAGGATTTCGTTGTCGTGCGCGTCGACATAGTTGACCGTCTCGCCGGGCGCCGCCGCGTAGCCGCTCGGGGAGCCGTTGTAGTCGATCTGCGAGCCGCTGCGCTCGACGCCGTCGTGGGTGGTGAACCTGTACGTCGCCAGGCCGCCGGAGAGGCCCACCTTGATCCGGTCGTGCACGGACAGCGGGGTCGAGGAGCCGAGACCGGACGCGAAGCCCTGTACCGACGGGTCGTCGCCGAACGAGCCGCCGCCGCGCACCGCGTCGCGCAGCCGGTCGTTGAACGTGCCGATCCCCGTGCCGGCCATGTTGACCTGGGTGGCCTGGGCGAACCGGGCGTCGTACGCGACCTCCCCGAAGTTCCACCCCTCGCCGTACAGGTAGACCTCGTGGCCGTCGACGCCATCGACCTCCTTGGTCAGGTGGTCGAGCGTGACCTTCGCCTCGAGGATGTTGGCCCGCGGGTGGTGGCCCATCAGGTCGAACCGGAAGCCGTCGACCTTGTAGTCGCGGGCCCACGTGACGATCGAGTCGATCACCAGGCGGCCCATCATGGTGTGCTCGGGCGCCGTGTTCGGGCAGCAGGTGGACTCGGCGGTGGTGCCGTCCGCCAGCTGCCGGTGGTAGTAGCCCGGCACGATCTTGTCGAGCACGCTCCAGGTGGCCAGCCCGTCGGCCATCGTGTGGTTGTAGACGACGTCCAGCACCACGCGCAGGCCCGCGTCGGCGAGCGCCGCGACCATCCGGCGGAACTCGCCGATCCGGGCCGCGCCGGCCGGCTCGACGGCGAAGCTGCCCTCCGGGGCGGTGTAGTGCAACGGGTCGTAGCCCCAGTTGAACCCGTCGTCGTCGGCGACCGCCATCACCTCGCGCTGCTGCTCGCTCGAGTCGCTCGCCAGGGTGGCCAGGTCGCAACTCGGCTGCTTCTGGTCGGCGCGCCGGTCGGGCACGGTCGCGTAGTCGAACGCGGGCAGCAGGTGCAGGTGGGTCAGCCCGGCGTCGGCCAGCGAGCGCAGGTGCGTCATCCCGGCCGACTCGGGGTGGGTGAACGCCAGGTAGGTGCCCCGGTCGGCGGCCGGCACGGTCTCGTCGGCGATCGAGAAGTCGCGCACGTGCAGCTCGGAGATCTGCATCCGGGCGCTCGCGACGGCGGCCGGCTTGACCAGCGTGGCCCAGCCCGGCGGCATCAGCGCGGGGTCGGCCAGGTCGACCAGCTGGCTGTGGGTCGAGTCGACCGCCAGGGACAGCGAATACGGGTCGGTCACGCTGGTCGTCACGATCCGCTGGGCGGCCGGATGCCACACCTCGACCCGGTAGCGGTAGTAACGCCCCAGCCACTTGCGTTTGCCCGCGATCGACCAGACGCCGGTCAGCGCGTCGCGCTCCATCGGCAACAGCTTCGGCTCGTCGCCCGGCGTGCGGGACAGCTCCAGCGTCACCGTGCGCGCGGTCGGCGCCCACACCGCCAGGGTCGGTCGCTCCTCGTCGATGAGCACGCCGAGGGGGGCGTCGGCCGCCTCGGCGTAGAGGTCGTCGAGCACGCCCGGCAGCTGCACGCCGGTGATCACGGTGACCCGCCCGGCGGCGTCCCGGCCGACCACCAGCAGCTGGCCGCGAAGCAGATAGGCGAGCGCGGCGTCGCCCAGCTCGCGCACCGAGAACGCCCGGTAGGCCCGCAGGTGCGGGAAGTGCCGGCTCTGCGCCTGGAACAGGCCGCCCGGCCGGACGGTCAGCGGCAGCGTGGTGTGCTCGCCGGCCAGCTCGTCGCCGTCCCGGTGCAGACCGCCGCCGGCGGCCGCGACCAGCGCGAACCCGGTGGCCAGATCGGCCAGCTGCGGCGGCAGGGCGATGGTGGTGCGGTCGACGAAGACGGCCAGGGACCGGGCCGGGTCGATCTCGGGCCCGAGCGAGCGCAGATCGGGGCGCACCGGCGCGGCATGGCCCGACAGCAGCCACACCTCCCGCGCGACGGTCAGATCGAGGCGCTGGTCGTCGGGCAGGTCCTTGACATCGCCGCGGTGCACGACGAAGCGCAGCCCGACCGCATCGGGGCGCACCGGCACCCGGAACACCGCCCCGAACGCGTCGAAGCCGGTCGGCCGCAGCGGCCGGCGCCAGACCGGCTTTTCGGGGGTGCCCTCCCAGGCGTGCAGGCCCCAGCCGGAGTAGTCGCCGTCGTCGCGGCGGTAGTGGATCACCGCCGCGTCGGGGTCGGGGTCGGGCTGATCGGAGGCGTCCGGTGTGTCGTAGATCACCGGGTCGCCGGCCCGCAGCCAGACCTCGGGCGTGCCGGCCGGGTCGACGTGCCGGTCCTCGGTCATGTCCTTGGCGCCGGACCGGTCCACGACGAGAAAGCCCACGCTGCGGGCCTCGTCGGCGAGCCGCACCCAGGCGAACCGGCCGTAGGAATCCTCGCCCGCGAACGCGTGCCCGCCCGGAAATCCGGTGATCTGGTCGGCGGCGATGTCGCCCCACGCGTGCAGCGCCCAGTCGGCATAGCCGGCGTCCTCCCGGCGATAGTGCACGACCAGCCATCGCGGCCTGCTCAACGTCGTGGTGGGCTGGGCGGGGGTGATCTCGGTCGTGGTCACCTGGCCACTATGGCATCGGGCCCCGACAGTTTCAGTGAGTCGCGATGACCGTCGTGATCCGCGGGCCGCCGGCGCCGGCCCGGATCAGATAGCTGAAGCTCTCCCCGGGGACCGCGTTGCCCGAACTATCCAGATATTCCCACTGCACCGCGACCAGGGCCAGGGCGTCGCTGAGCCGCTGCACGTCGCACAACTGGGCGTGCGCGGCGACGATCTGCTGATCCCGGTACGCCGGGGCGGCGCCGAGGAAGGACAGCGCGACCGCGGCGGGCGAGGAGAACGTGAAGCTGTAGCTGTCGGCGACGACCATGCCGGGCAGCGCGTAGCAGCCGGCGACCCCGGCGACGTCGCCGGTGGTCAGCGCGACCGCGTACCGGCCGAAGAACTCGGCGAGACTGTCGAGGTCCGTTGACGCCTGCACGGAATGCCTGATTCCCGGTCGGCCGTCCGGGCAAACCCGTGCCCCCCACGGGTAGCCCGGCTGCTCTACCGTGTCTCCGCGATGAAGGTGCTCTTTCTGCTCAACGACGGTTTCGCCATCGGCGGTACGGTCCGGACGACGTTCAACCTGGCCGGGGCCCTGGCGGCACGCGGTCACGACGTCGAGGTGCTCAGCACGCGCCGGCGCCGGGACGTGCCGCAACTGGCCGTGGATCCGCGGGTGCGACTGATGTCACTGCTCGAGGATCGCCCGGAGCATCCCGACTATGTGGCCGACGATCCGAAACGCGGGCGCCCGGTCCGGGTCTATCCAGCCGCCGACTACCGGTCCGCCGGCTACGACCTGCTCGCCGAGGACCGCTACCAGCGCTATCTGCGGGCCAGCGACGCCGACGTGCTGATCGCGACCCGGGCCGGGCTGATCGCGTACGCGGCGAAATTCGCCCCGGACCGGATGGTCCGGATCGGGCAGGAGCACCTGACCCGGATGCAGCAGCGCAAGGCGATGCGCGAGGAGTTGCCGCGGCACATCCGCAAGCTGGACGCGTACGTGACCGTGTCCGCGCGCGACGCCGAGGACTATCGGGCCAACCTGCGCCGGCTGCGCGGCACCCGCGTGCTGTTCATCCCGAACGGCGTGCCCGCGCCGTACGTCGCCCCGTCGACCGGCACGGCGAAGATCGTGGTCGCGGCCGGCCGGCTGATCGCCATGAAGCGCTACGACCTGCTGATCCGCGCGTTCGCGAAGGTCGTCGCGCAGCACCCGGACTGGCAGCTGCGGATCTACGGCGGCGGCGAGGAGAGCCAGCCGCTGCGCCGGCTCGTGCTCGAGCTGGGCCTGCACAACCACGTACTGATGATGGGCAGTTTCTCCCCGCTCGACCCGGAATGGGCCAAGGGTGCCATCGCGGCGGCCCCGGCCGACAAGGAGCCGTTCGGGATGACGCTGGTCGAGGCGATGCGCTGCGGCGTCCCGGTGGTCAGCACCGACGCGCCGTGGGGGCCCCGGGAGATCCTCGCCGAGGGCGTGGACGGCCTGCTCACCGCGGTCGGCGACGTGGACGCGATGGGCGACGCGCTGCTCAAGCTGGTCGGCGACGAGGCGGGCCGGCGGGTGATGGCCGACGCGGCGCTGCGAAACTCGGCGCGCTACGACCCCGACGCGATCGCGGCCCGTTACGAGGAGTTGTTCGAGGAGCTGAAAGCCGCCAAGAAGACCCGCAAGGCGAAGTTCGGCGAGCCGCCGCCGGTGCTGGGGCCGGCCCCGACGCTGACCCAGCCGGTCGTCGACTGCGCGGTCCTGCCGGACGGCGACGTGCTGCTGCGGCCGGGCCCGGCGGTGCCGGAACAGACCCGGCTGACCTGGCGGCGGATGGGTACGACCGAGGTGGTCGAAGTGCCCCAGGACGGCCTGACGGTGCGGCTCGGAGACCTGAGCGACGGCGCCTGGGAACTGCTGCTGCCCGGCGGCGAGTCGGCCGTGGCCGGCGTACGCGAAACTCGGTCTTTGCTGGAAAAAGCGCCCGATGCGGGCGTGCACCGCCAGTTGCCCTATCGGATGGTGACCGGCGGGCTGGGGCTGCGGGTGTGGCAGCGGCCGGTGCACGCCGAGGTCGGCGAGGTGCAGGCCGACGACGCCGGGGTGCACGTGCACGGCCGGCTCCTCGGCGCGACCCTGGGCGGGACGGCCCGGCTGCACGGCCCCGACGACGCGCTGCGCGAGGTTCCGGTGGAGGCGCTGTCGGCGACGGAGTTCCGGCTCACCGTGCCCGCGCTGCCCGCCGGGACCTGGCATTTGTCGATCGCCTACGGGGACGGCGAGAAGGCCGCCCGGCTGGGCCGGTTCCTCGATGACGTGGCGGACAAGAAGAACGCGTTTGTGTTGCCCGCGGCCAGGATCGGCGGCGTGACCGTGCAGCCGACGTACTTGTGGGGTAATGAGTTCTCGGTGCGCGTGACGGGCTGACCCGCCTTGCGCCCACTAACAAGACGGACGTACGGTTTACGAAAGACGTGAACCGAGAGTTAGGTATGCCTAACTAGCGGACGCCCGTCACCGGTGCGGAAGACTGCTGAGGACTACTCACGGTCGCTGGGTGTGAAGGAGATGACGTGGCCAGCCTCGACACCTTCGGTGCGAAGAGCCAGCTGCGCGTCGCAGACGCGAGCTACGAGATTTACGCGATCGACAAGGTGGCGGGGCATCAGCGCCTGCCCTACTCCTTGAAGATCCTGCTGGAGAATCTGCTGCGCACGGAGGACGGCGCGAACATCACGGCCGACCACATCCGGGCCCTCGGCGGCTGGGATTCGTCCGCCGACCCGAGCGTGGAGATCCAGTTCACCCCGGCCCGGGTGCTGATGCAGGACTTCACCGGCGTGCCCTGCGTCGTCGACCTCGCCACCATGCGCGAGGCCGTCCGCGACCTGGGCGGCGACCCGACCAAGGTCAATCCGCTGGCCCCGGCCGAGCTGGTGATCGACCACTCGGTCATCGCCGACCTGTTCGGCCGCGAGGACGCGTTCGCCCGCAACGTCGAGCTCGAATACCAGCGCAACCGGGAGCGCTACCAGTTCCTGCGCTGGGGCCAGACCGCGTTCAACGAGTTCAAGGTCGTCCCGCCCGGCACCGGCATCGTGCACCAGGTCAACATCGAGTATCTGGCCCGCACGATCATGGAGCGCGGCGGCGTGGCGTATCCGGACACGGTCGTCGGCACCGACTCGCACACCACGATGGTCAACGGCCTGGGCGTGCTCGGCTGGGGCGTCGGCGGCATCGAGGCCGAGGCCGCGATGCTCGGCCAGCCGGTCAGCATGCTGATCCCGCGGGTCGTCGGCTTCAAGCTCTCCGGCGAGATGCCGGCCGGCACCACGGCGACCGATCTGGTGCTGACGATCACCGAGATGCTCCGCGAGCACGGTGTGGTCAGCAAGTTCGTCGAGTTCTACGGCCCCGGCGTGAGCGCCGTGCCGCTGGCCAACCGGGCCACGATCGGCAACATGTCGCCCGAGTACGGCTCGACCGCCGCGATCTTCCCGATCGACGACGAGACGATCAAATACCTGCGCTTGACCGGGCGCAGCGACGCCCAGGTCGCTCTGGTCGAGGCGTACGCGAAGCGGCAGGGCCTGTGGCACGACCCGGCGAACGAGCCCGACTTCTCCGAGCGGCTCGAGCTCGACCTGGCGACGATCGTGCCGTCGCTGGCCGGGCCGAAGCGCCCGCAGGACCGCGTCCCGCTGGACCGGGCCAAGGAGATGTTCCGCGACGTCCTCGGCAACTACGTCGAGGTCGAGGGGCACGCCGACGAGGCCAGCGCCGAGTCGTTCCCGGCCAGCGACTCCCCCGCCAACAACATCGCCGACGATGCCGACAAACCGCGGGTCTTCCACAGCGCCGCGAACGGGGCGACCGGCCGGCCCTCGAAGCCGACCCGGGTGGTCGGCGAGGACGGCACGGAGTTCGAGCTGGACCACGGCGCGGTCGTGATCGCCGCCATCACCTCCTGCACGAACACGTCCAACCCGCAGGTCATGATCGGCGCCGCGCTGCTGGCCCGCAACGCGGTCGACCGGGGCCTGAGCCGCAAGCCGTGGGTCAAGACCACGCTCGCCCCGGGCTCCAAGGTGGTGATGGACTACTACGACCGGGCCGGCCTGACGCCTTATCTGGACAAGCTCGGCTTCAACCTGGTCGGCTACGGCTGCACCACCTGCATCGGCAACTCCGGCCCGCTGCCCGAGGCGATCTCGGCCGCGGTCAACGAGGCCGACCTCACCGCCGTCAGCGTGCTGTCCGGCAACCGCAACTTCGAGGGCCGGATCAACCCGGACGTCAAGATGAACTATCTGGCTTCGCCGCCGCTGGTCGTCGCGTACGCGCTGGCCGGCACGATGGACCTGGACATCACCACCGAGCCGCTCGGCACAGGCTCGGACGGCCAGCCGGTCTACCTCGCCGACATCTGGCCCAGCGCCAAGGAGATCGACGACGTCATTGCCTCGGCGATCGGCGCCACCGGGTTCAGCTCGGCGTACGCGGACGTGTTCGCCGGCGACGAGCAGTGGCAGTCGCTGCCCACCCCGACCGGCAAGACGTTCGAGTGGGCCGCCGACTCCACCTACGTACGCAAGCCTCCGTACTTCGAGGGAATGTCCGCCGAGCCGACCCCGGTGGTCGACATCGCGGGCGCACGGGTGCTGGCCAAGCTCGGCGACTCGGTGACCACCGACCACATCTCGCCGGCCAGCTCGATCAAGCCGGACTCCCCCGCGGGTAAGTATCTGGCCGAGCACGGCGTGGCCCGGTACGACTTCAACTCCTACGGGTCGCGGCGCGGCAACCACGAGGTGATGATCCGCGGCACGTTCGCCAACATCCGGCTGCGCAACCAGCTCGTCCCGGGGGTGGAGGGCGGCTTCACCGTCAACCACCTGACCGGCGAGCAGACCTCGATCTACGACGCGTCGGTGGCGTACAAGCAGGCCGGCGTGCCGCTGGTCATCCTGGCCGGCAAGGAGTACGGCTCGGGCTCGTCGCGGGACTGGGCGGCCAAGGGCACCATGCTGCTGGGCGTGCGCGCGGTCATCGCCGAGTCGTACGAGCGGATCCACCGGTCGAACCTGATCGGCATGGGCGTGCTGCCGCTGCAGTTCCCGCCGAAGACGAGCGCCGAGACGCTCGAGCTCACCGGCACCGAGACGTTCACCATCACCGGCGTCACGGCGCTGAACGACGGCGGCATCCCGTCGACGGTCACGGTGCGCACGGACACCGGCGTCGAGTTCGACGCCGACGTGCGGATCGACACCCCCGGCGAGGCCGACTACTACCGGCACGGCGGCATCCTGCAGTACGTCCTGCGCAAGATGCTGGACAGCTGACCGGTTTCGGCACCAGCGCGCCCCGTCGTCCATACCGGATGGCGGGGCGCGCTGCGCTGCCGGCCGGCGACTGTGCAAGGCTCTCGGGCATGGATGACAACAACGTGCTGGACCGGATCCACGGCCTGGTCGACGAGGAACACAAGCTGCGCCAGCAGCTCGGTCGCGGCGAGATCAGCACCGCCGACGAGCACACCCGGCTGAAGGAACTGGAAGAGGCGCTGGACCAGTGCTGGGATCTGCTGCGCCGGCGCCGGGCCGCCCGCGAGGTGGGCAACGACCCGGACGCCGAGCGGACCCACAGCACCAGCGAGGTGGAGGGTTACCTCCAGTGACGCGGCTCCGGCCGCGGCCGCCGGGGACTCGGCGGCCGCGGACCGGGACGCGTGGCCCGGCGTTTCATCGCAGCCCTGACTCATAGAGCAGTCGCTCGATCAGCCCCTCGACGTCGACCACGTCGGGCGGCAGCCCGCGAGCCACAAACCAGTTCGCCACATTGCGTACGTCGCGGGCGATGAACGTGGCTCCCTGCGGGTTGGCGATCACGTCCACGATCTGCGGCAGGTCGATCATGACCAGCCGGTCCTGGTGGACGAGCAGGTTGTAGGGCGACAGGTCACCGTGCGCGACCTGGGCCCGGGCCAGCACTGACAGCGCGTCGACCAGTTGCCGCCACAGGTCGTGCAGGCCGTCGCGGTCCGGACGCAGCTGGGCGAGCCGCGGCGCGGCCTCCCCGGTCTCCCAGTCGCCGACGAACTCCAGCATCAGCTCGGTGCCGATGACCTGTACGGGGTAGGGCACGCAGACCAGGCCGCTCTCCTGGCCGATCTGCCACAGATGCGACAGCGCCCCGAACTCGGCCATCGCCCACTGCCCGGCGATGAGCTCCTTGCCGAAGGACGTGCGGTTGCTCATGGCCCGCATCTCCCGCGAGCGGCGCACCCGGCGGCCCTCGAGATAGCCGGCGTCCCGGTGGAACAGTCGGTGCTCGCCGTCGCGGTACCGCTTGGCCGCGATCATGCTGACCAGATCGGTGTCCGGCACGGCGCGGCGGACCAGGAAGACGTCGGCTTCCTTGCCGGTTTTCACCATGCCCAGTTCGGTGTCGACCGCGGCGTGTTCGGTGCGCACCCAGTCGGGCCGCGGCTCGGGTCCGTGCAGGGCGTTGTCCCAGCTCGACCAGGCGTCGCCGGTCTCGGGCAGATCGGGTTCGTCTTGCAGGGCCGGCTCGAGCCGGCCGCGCTTCAGAAAGTCTGCTTCGTCGTCGTCGAACTTGCGGCGGCCGCGGCGCTGTGTGGCCGGGCCGAAAGACTCTGTGGTCGGGCCGAAAGAATCGTGCTCGCGCACTGGAGGATCTCCTCGGAGAAGAAAGGGGTTACGAGAACATGGACACGGCGCATGACAAAGACGGCCATGTTGTTCACCCCCTCTTCTCGCGGGAAAGCTCTTCGACAGCGCACTCTGCCGGTCCGGAAAACCCGGCGCAACCTATTTAACGGCCGGCCGTGATCGTTTAACGGCCGGCCATGATCGCGGAGAGGCCCTGGATCACGTTGCCGACCACGGCGGTCGGCGCGAACCGGTTGTCCATCCAGTCCCGCCCGCGGTGCAGCCACACGCTCGGCAGGCCCATCGCCGCGGCGCCGCCGATGTCGGCCTCGGGGCTGTCGCCGACGACCCAGGCCCCGCCGAGCCGCATCCGGACCCGCTGGGCGGCGAGCGCGAAGATCCGCGGGTTCGGCTTGCTGACGCCGGCCTGCTCGGAAATCACCCAATCGGCGACATAACGGTCCAGTCCCGTACGCCGGATCCGGGTTTCCTGCTGCTCGTGCGGCCCGTTGGTGACGACGACCGGGACCCAGCCGGCATCGCCGGCGATCCGCAGCGCGCACGCGACCAGCGGATCGAGCCGCTCGTGGGCGAGCGGGCCCTCGTGCAGCTCCTCGAGCAGATCGATCGAGGGGATGTCCAGCCGGTAGCGGTCGCGGATCAGGTCGGCCAGATCCCAGCGCGAGGTGAGACCGTCGGCATCGACGGAGAGTAGCCACTCGAGATCGTCGTGTGGCGCCGCGATCTCGTCAAGAAAGCCCTTCGCCCATAGCCGGAAGGCACCACTGCGGTCAAGCAGGGTGTCATCCAAAGCTAGGAAGACTAGAGGCACCCGCGCACTTTACGTGAGCGGGCACGGCAGCGAACAGCCCGCAAGTGTTAACAAAACTTAACCAGGATGACTGAATTTGCATAATGCGATCAGTACGGCCATCGGCCTGCCGCGGGACAACCCGGCACTGGCAAGCCGTACGTACGGATTGCAAGGGCCCGCGGACCCATGACACGATCGACGCGTGCCCAGGGTAAGCCAGGACCAGCTCGCCGCCCGCCGCCACGAGATCCTCGCGGCCGCCCGGGGCTGCTTCGCGCGGTACGGCTACGAGGGTGCCACCGTGCGCCGCCTCGAGGAGGCCACCGGCTTGTCCCGTGGCGCGATATTCCACCATTTCCGGGACAAGGATTCGCTGTTCCTGGCGGTCGCCGAGGACGACGCGGCCGCGATGGTGGAGACGGTTGCGGCCAACGGCCTGGTCCAGGTGATGCGCGACCTGCTCGAGCGGGCCGACTCGGGCGACACGGCCGGCTGGCTCGGCACCCAGCTCGAGGTCTCCCGGCGGCTGCGGACCGACCCCGCGTTCGCGAAGCGCTGGGCGGAGCGGTCGGCGGCCATCGCCGAGGCCACCCGCGAGCGCCTGGAGCGCCAACGGGAGGCGCATGTGCTGCGCGACGACGTCCCGGTCGACGTTCTCACCCAATTCCTGGAGCTGGCGTACGACGGGATGGTCCTGCACCTGGCGACCGGCCGCCCGCCGGGCGAGCTCAGCCGGGTGCTGGATCTCGTCGAGGGGGCTGTGCGCCGAGCGTGACCGGACCGTTGCACGAGTCTGCACAATGAGGCCACAGACTCGAGCGAGGGAGGTCCGCTATGCAGCTCGCGGCAACCGGCGACACCTGGGGCATTCCCGGCCCGGCCTTTCTACTCATCTACTTCGGCGCGGCGCTCGTGATCGCGATCGCGGCGCTCGTGCATCGCCGGATCCTGTTCGCCGGTGACCGCGCCGCCCGGGTCGACCAGCTCGGCCCGCAGCAGATCGCGCTCCTCAACGGCGGCGAGCAGCTGGCCCTGTACGCGGCGCTGGGCGGCCTGCGCGCGGCGGGTGCGATCGCCAGCGCCCCCGACAAGACGCTCTGCCAGTCCGGCCCGATGCCGGGCGGCGTGACGCCGCTCGACACGGCGGTCTACAACGCGGCGGGCCGCCGGATCCGGGCCCGCGAGGTCCGCGACGACCAGTGGGTCAGCGCGGCACTGCTGCAACTGCGCGACGGCCTCGAGCAGGCTGGGCTGGCCGTCACCCGGGCCAAGCTGCGGGCCGCCCGGCTGTGGGTGCTGGCCGGCCTCGCGCTGATCGCGCTCGGCATCGCCCGGCTCATCGACGGGGTGCAGAACGAGAAGCCGGTCGGCATCCTGGTCGTGGCGATCGTCGCCGCGATCGTGCTCACCCTCAGCCTGAACACCAGGACCAAGATCCGCACTCGCGCCGCGACCAAAGGCCTGTCCGCGGTACGCCGCAGCCACGAGCACCTGTCGCCCCGGCAGTCGCCGGCCTACGCCACCTACGGTGCGGCCGGCGCGGCGATGGGCGTGGCCCTGTTCGGGGCGGCGTCGCTCTACACGATGGATCCGGCGTTCGCGGCGGAGGCGGAGATCCAGCGGATCAGCGCGGGCGGCAGCGGCATCGGGGACAGCGGATCGAGCAGTTCGTGCGGCGGCAGCAGCAGTTCCTGCGGTGGCGGTGGGGGCGGCTGCGGCGGCGGTGGCGGTTGCGGCGGTTGAGCGAGGTGACCACGACATCCAGCTACGGCGCGACCAGCGCCATGCCCGCGCCGAGCAGGCCGAGCGGCGTCGGCATCGGCTGGCGGCCCGAGATCGCCGGCTTCGTCGCCGGACTGCCCGGCCTGCGCTTCGCCGAGGTGGTGGCCGAGTCGGTGCACGCGCACGGCGATCTCCCGGCTGGCCTGCCGGCGCTGCTCGAGCGGGGCGTCACGGTCGTCCCGCACGGGGTCCGGCTGTCCCTCGGCGGCGCGGAGCCGGTCGAAGCCGCCCGGCTGGAGCACTTCGCGGCCGTCGCCCGGCGGCTGAACGCGCCGCTGGTCAGCGAGCACATCGCGTTCGTCCGGGCGGGCGGCGTCGAGGCCGGCCACCTGCTCCCGCTGCCCCGCAGCCACGAGGCCGTCGACGCGGTGGTGGCCAACGTCAAGCTCGTCCAGTCGGCGCTGGACGTCCCGCTCGCGCTGGAACCGATCGCGGCGGTCTTCGACTGGCCCGACGACGAACTGGACGAGGCGGCGTTCCTGACGGAGATCCTGGACCGCACGGGTGCGCTGCTCCTGCTGGACGTGGCCAACGTCTACGCGAACGCCCGTAACCGGGGCACCGACCCGCTGGAGCTGCTCGACCGCCTCCCGCTGGACCGGGTGGCGTATGTGCACGTGGCGGGCGGCGCCGAGCACGACGGCATCTACCACGACACCCACACCGACGCGGTCCCGCCGCCGGTCCTGGAGCTGGTCACGGCCCTCTGCGAACGCCACCGGCCGCCGGCGCTGATGCTGGAACGCGACGGCGACTATCCGCCGGCGGCGGCGCTGCGCGAGGAGCTGGACGCGATCGCCAGGGCCGCCGGCTACCCCACGGTGACATGACCGCCCACCCCGAGGTCCCTGGCCGCCTGGGCAACGAGGCCAATCCGGACGGCGCGCGCGACCAAAACGACACAACCCCCCGCCCGCGCGAACAGAACGGCCAGTTCGCCCTTCGGTTTGGCGCGTCAAGCGCGGATTGGCCACCGATTCAGCCCGGCGGCCGCGTGGAAAGCCTGGCCGAACGCCAAGCCGGGCTTGTCGCGGCGCTCACTGCCGGGGCACGCGTACCGGAAGGATTTGATGGTCGTCTGGTCGAGATCGCGCGGGTCGCGCTGCTGAGAAAGCGTGCCGGGGAGGTCGCGAAGCAGTGGCCGCTGCTGGCGGCCTCCCTGCGCGCCGAGTGGATGCGGGAGTTCCTGGATTGGGCGGCGGCGCGGCCCACGCAGGGTTCGCTGCGCGACGGCTGGGATCTAGCGCGTGACCTGGCGGCGCGCGGCGCCTTGCCGGCGCTGGCGGGCGAGGAGTTGGCCACCTGCGAGGCGACGTCGCACTATGACGGCCACACCGCGCCGCGCGCACGTCGGGCGCCGGCTGTGCGACGCGCCGCCGGCACGGTGGTGGTGCAGATCGCCGGCATCGTACGCATCCTGCGCCGCCCCTGACTCACCGCGACTTTCTTGTCGGACCCGGGCGATAGCGTTTCTGGCATGGCTGAGGCGGAGCGGGGTAGCGCCCT
>Ga0307513_10007384_pt1 | contig 14263 bp, 24 predicted proteins | sample 15_EM_MG_FD_202174 | JGI IMG/M metagenome (GOLD analysis project Ga0307513, IMG submission 202174) | Populus trichocarpa ectomycorrhiza microbial communities from riparian zone in the Pacific Northwest, United States - 15_EM | ecosystem: Host-associated > Plants > Roots > Unclassified | place... | reverse complement strand
GATAGCACACTCACTGCATTCCTGTATGTGCATAACTAAAGCGACTAATATATATTTTATTCTCAATTTTAAATGCAATACTTTGGCGACGCGGGTGGCAACTTTGTCGGGAATATCTGATATATTCTGGGACGCGTTTACACGCGTACCAACTGTATTAAAACATGTACATAATTAAGTTGACTAATATATATTTTACTCTGAATTTCAGGCGCCAGAATGTGGTGGGGCGCGCCGTGGTGGTGTCGGGAATATCGGAGATATTGTTGGGCAGGGCATCCTGGTGGGCGGCATGGGTGGCCGGGTGGGCAGCCGGGTGTGCGGCATGGATGGCAGTTGACACATGATGGTGACGACGGGTGGTTGACAGCATGAGGCGAGGAGGCGGGCGGCGGCAGCGTCAGGAATATTTGACATATCGCCGAGTGAACGACGGGAAAGGTGCCGGACACGACACCCGTTGACAGCGGATGTGCCCTTTGCTCGTCATGTCGTGCCACTTTATTATTATTACTAAGGCCCTGAAATATGGCCCGAATACGGCCAGTGCTCGTTTTGAATGCATTCTGTATACCAATACTTAGTGAAATAAATTTGTACTCGCCTATTTCAATAGGGCTTTAGTGTACCTTTTTGGCGGTTTCCTAGGTTAGTGATTGTCCGTTGTTTTCGCGCTCTAGCCACATGTGTTGTTCGCTTTCCGTGACTTCTGAGTTGCCTTTCTTTTTGCATGAGGTGCATATGGCTCTTTCTTCGAAACCGGGTATTCTTGCGCCAGTACTCTCCACATTTTATTTTAATTACTGGTGAGCATGCTTCTCATGTGGTCTTTAATGCGTGGTGGTATTTTCAGGGTTCTGTAACCTTTTAGTAGTTTTTCGTTCGTGGATCGAAGGCCCGTGACTTCTTCTATTTTTCTCTTGGTGAAGTATTGGCTTTATTTATTTTTTGTGCCATTTTACCAATGCCGCGTATATCTGCTCCGCCTCTAGGGCCTGAAGTCTGGCTCCGTCCTGCAGCGCGGGGTGGTTGTTGATCCATTCCTCTTCATCCATCTCCATTATCGTGTTTTTCCCACTTCCTTCGTTAGCTAATTCGTCTGCTGTGTTATTTCCGTAGTTGTCTTCATTGTGGCCTTTGACCCAAATGAACGACGTGCGGGCGGGTCTGGTTCTTAGCCTTATTAGGATCCCTTTTAGTAGGTCTGTGTTCATGACACCTAGCCAGTTTATGTCTTCGTATTTGTCAGAGTGGGAGCATATTGCTCTTAGACTCGAGAGGGAGTCTGATTCTATTTCTGATTCGTCGTCTTCGTTTTGGCGCAGCCCTTGCAGGATTGCTCCAAGTTCTGCTCTGGAGTTTGAGACGATAATGTCCCCGTGGTTGCTTATATTTAGCGATATATTTCTTCTGCTGTTGTCATCGTACCACACTCCGATGCCCGCTGAAGCGTTTTCCCATCCATTTTGGATTGTTGAGCCATCTGTGCTTATTTTTGAGATCCCCCTTATGTGTTCTATTTGCTGTTCTATTCTCGCCGGGTTCTTTGGCCTTTGCGTGCGTCTCTCTCTTTTGACTTGTGTCCGGGGGTTTTACCAAAGATTCTTATGCGTCCTAACAGGCAGTACTTGGATCTCGTGTCGGGGTTGTACAGGACTTTCGATATGAGTGGGTGTGGCCGTAGCCCCAAGCAGATGCAGATGCACACTCACGATGCTCTCTTGTGCATGTGCTATCGACCTACGAATATTCTGTAAGGAGTGGGTGGAGCCAAACGAAGAAACAGAAGAACACCTCTAACCAACCGCCAGGATTCAGAGTTGCCTTTCTTTGTGGAGTATTGGACGCACTTATACTCGATAAAATATTATGTATATTCACTTTTTACGGCGTCTGGCGACCTCCGTCCGAAGGGTGGGACGAAACAGGTTTTCCACCTCAACCACCATGGCCGAACAAGCAGCGAAGCGCCAGAAGCTAGAAAGTGCTGCGGAACCTCTCATTGGTACGCATGACGGCACCTTTCATTGCGACGAAGCTCTTGCGTTCTACCTGCTTCGCAAAACCGCAACCTTTGAGCACTCTCGTAAGTGATCCTCCCACTTTACGGGACCCATCACATCTGAAATCCTATCTTTCCTTTTTGTGCAACTTTAATATCCCGATCCTCCTCTCATTGACGGATCGATCCGTCGATCATGTCCGACAGGCCTTGTCCGGACGAGAGACCCTAGTATTCTTGCCACATGTGACATCGTAGTAGACGTTGGTGGTGTGTATAATCCTGGCAAGCATCGATACGACCATCATCAACGGGGGTTCAATGAGGTCTTCGGGCACGGCTTTAATACGAAGCTCAGTAGTGCCGGGCTTATATATAAGTTGGTCCATTCCACCTTTCTACAGTGGTTCTATATTTATTCTACCATGGATTTGTTCTAGACACTTTGGAAGTGAAATTATTGCCCGGCTATTGGGCTATGAGCGGGGTGATGAGCGTATTCATACCCTATGGATTAAACTATACAAGGTTGTGTATGTCCCAGACCGATCGTGTTCTCCGACTGATAAGGTGCCCACTTTGCAGGACTACATCGAGGCCATTGATAGCGTTGATAACGGCGTGAACCAATACCCTCCATCACTTACTCCAGCATACCGGAGTAAAACAGATATATCCACACGGGTAGGATGGTTGAACCCACGATGGAATGTCCAAGCCTCTCCTGCGGACGTCGACCAAATCTTCCTCAAAGCCTCGACCCTTGTGGGAGATGAATTTGTAGATAGGCTCGACTACTACAGCAACGCTTGGCTCCCTGCTCGCCAGCTCGTTCTAGACGGCTTGAACCGGGCGACTTTTGATGGCCGGGTGATCGTCTTCGACATTTTTGCTCCTTGGAAGGTGAGCACGCGTTAACTGGTGTACTATGCCTAGTACAAATCCCGACAGCCGCTATAACTACTTTGCTAAAGGAGCATCTCTTCGACCTTGAGAGGGAACATGGAAAAGAAGGGCAAGCGATCTATATTCTATATCCTGACGAAAGTGGGAAATGGAGGATTCAAGCGGTTCCTGCTTCACCGGAGAGCTTTGAGAGTCGCAAACCACTTCCCGAACTGTGGAGAGGATTGCGTGATGAAGAGCTGGCGAAAGTCACCGGTGTTCCTGGCACAGTGTTTGTACATGCGTCAGGTTTTATCGGAGGTAGGCAATCATGTTGGCATTCTTTTGGGGTCAGCCAGTGGGCTGGATTGATGATCCTCTAACAGGTGCACAATCAAAAACAGGCGTGGAAGAGCTCGCGCGACTTGCATTACAAGCTTAAGTTAGTTGGAGATTGTACCTACCTAGCGTTCAACATTGTCCAGATCAACAAAGTGAATGAAGCCTTTTGTGGTTGTCTACAGATCTCTGCCAATCCCGACATACCTGGACAACCTGCCCTTGCACGTGCATGTGTGTGTGTGGCAAGAGTCGTCCACGCGCCCTGACTCGTGGGCCGAAGTGGGTTTCTACTCCATACATATAGAAGCGACCCCCCGGCGAAGCGCGCTCAGCCCCGGAACGTTTCCGGGTCGTGGAAACCATGCACCAAATACCTACAAAATACACACGATCGGGCGTTGGCGACGACTCATCGGTTGTTCCCAAACGTCGAGCCCCTCACTTTGCATTCCAGACTCGCTGGCTCCTCGCTGAGGCCTTGAGAGGCTCTCGGATAATCCGATTTGTAGTTGTGGGGCCATATTGCCCACATATTGCTTGCTTCCAGTAGGTCACTCCACAGCGCCTCTTCTCACTTGGTCCTGTTCTTGTCCAGGCTTTCGCCGCCATTATATTTAGGGATTGATGAATATTGACCGTGGACACGCAGGAAATCCCCCAAGTAGGAAGACGCACCGTTCCCAGCTTCCTGCTGAGATAGTACTCCATCCGCCGCACAACAGTCCGCACCATCGAAATCTCCAGCCCCTCAAGTCGGCCATCCATCGGCACCCAGCGCATTCTTCTCGACTTCCGATGCGCAAGATGGAGCACGTACATTACCCACCGCCCGTACGTCACTCTCAGATCCCTGCCATCGTGCGACCGGCAGTTGTGCAATCGGTCAGTACTATCATACTGATTATCTGTCTCACTAACGGTAATTCCGAAGAGAATTCGTCGCCCCATAACAGTTCCAACGCGGCTTGCTCACCCACCAAAGCCTCACGTCGCAAAACCCAAGTCTAAAAATCCTTCTAAATTTGCGCCAGCCACACATACTCCACGTCCTTCTATCATAAGAAATGACACGTCCCGCCCTCACACTCCAGTGATTCCCGGTCAGTATGCTCCCCAACCACCAGTTCATCCACATGCAAAAGGCGAAGCTACCATCCTGCACCTCGACCCACCCGCAACGCGCTTTCCCCTTCCCACCCCCGTCGTGCCCACTGTCATCCATACACCAACCCACGCCCCCATCGCGCCTGCCCCGCTAAACGTCCAACGCAAACGGTGGCGGCACAACTACCTCGAGGCATACAAGGCCTCACTCGACGCAGAAGCCGAAAACCATTTCGTCCGTGAGCAAGTTGCGCCCCTCAACCCCGTCTTGTCTGCGCCCCCTATCCCATTCTGCTACGTTGGAACGTTCAGGGGGAAGTTGTTCGGGATGGAGATGTTCCAAGGCGTTCTCGCGGACATGAACCCCCTGCCTCAGATTGCTTGGGACGTAAGATGCGCCCCCTCGACGCTTGTTGTTACCGCCCGCCCGTATCCGTTCTCCGATCCAACGTTGACAAAGAGGCAGATGAAGAGGCGAGCGCTGCTCGACTATCATGAGGTCCTGAGGCTCTATGGACAGGCCTCTACGAACCCCACGTACGTTGTATTATTTTTCCTCGTCCTGTCAGTGTTTCGAGACTGAAATCATATTCTCTAGGTGCACGGTAGGACAGACTATATCACACAAAATCTTAGTAGCTTATTGAGTTCAATCATGCGTTCTTTAGATAATGCATGTCGTCCTTCAAACAGGTTGGACCATCAAGATCCAAGCGACCTCGCAATGGGTCAGTGTTCGTGCGTATAATCAATTGGGCCATTCGTGTACGACGATTCTGAATTGTAAATGTTCAATCCAAAGGGGACGTCATCGAGCAGATCTATAGCGCGCTCCTCCAACCTATCACCGCGCACGAACACGCGGCTCACATCCAAGCAAACGGCCACTCTCGCATGCCAAACGCCACCAGAACCTCGGGTCACAAGCGCGCAGCGGTTCTAGGCAGGAAGACCGCCTGGCTTGGATTAGTGCGCGACCGCACGGAGATGGACGACGGATTGCCCGTTCGCGAGATGCCAACGGGAGAAATAGACGGAGGGACATGGTGGCTCAAATTGAAGAAGCCTTGATCTCTCTCAAATCACGCGGTGCAATGGGTGTATAGACGAGATACTTTCTTGAGCCTCGGTATAGTATTCGATTATGGCCGTATCGGGCATACAATTGAATCTTCTTGTACAAACAGCAACACCAGACTGTAGCACAACACAACACAACACCCAGAAAAAACATGAATAATAAAGATATCATTTATCCCCCGCCATTCGTCTAGCCAGGAGCGAGCCCGGTTCGAAAACGGTCGTTTCGAGAGGGGTAAGGAGCGGAGCTATGGGTGGCAAGGAAGGTGCGGGATCAAAACACAAGAAAGGTCCATTTGGGTGTACACCGCGTTTAGTGGTCCCTGAGCGGCTCACACCGGTGGATTTTGGAGGTGAGGTTGAGCTCTGGGTATTAGTAAATAATGAGGCTCTTTCTTGATGGAGGACGTGTGACTGGTGGTAGAATGTTAGGTTAGCGTAATGACAACGATACCACACAGCCCCAGATCTGCACACTCACTCTTGCTAAGAGGATCTTCTCCAGCCAAATAAGGCCATCTCCGACCGGACAAGAGAAAACATGATGATAATCGGCCGCTCGCTCAAACATGTTGAGGTTATCGACCGACTTGACGGAAAAGGTAAACGGCTTGGGTGCCTTGTGGATGCGAGTGACGAGGTACGCGTCAAAGTTGGACAGCGAGCAGATCAGCGTTGCCTCTCTCGCGGGTGTCTGCGGATGGAGGCATAAGTTTCTATGTCGGTTCCATGGAGGGGAGCAGCGGCGGTGGACTCACTCCTTCCTTCTTCGACACCCAAAGCGAGTGCTCTCGCAGCTCCAACCACCGCTTGGACCACTTGCCGCGCTTCTGCTCCCATTCGACATATCCACCAAACTTGGGCGGCGCGTTGGGTATATTCTGTCATAAACAGTCAACCAACGTCCACATTATATACAAATCCACTAGAGAAACCGAACCGAGCGCACCTGGGGAGCCAAAGTAGTAGCCAGCGGCGTCTTCTTGAGCAAAAAGGTGTTCAGCCTCGTATCCGTATTCCATGAGTTATAAATCTCCATGACAGGTTCAAACTCGCGAATCGGTCGCTCTACCGAAAGGGAAGACCCAAAACCTCGTCAGTACCCTAACCCTAGCAACAGAAAACCAAAAGTGATTACAACGGACTCACCCATCCCAAAATCGTTGCTCAACTCGAACAACATCCACCCGCCGGCCTTGGTCTCATGTGGCAACTCGCCTTTTTCGTCAACCATGGCGATCACGTCGCGCGCCTTGGTATTGTGCCCAATCTCGACGATGGAAAAGCTCTGCATGTCGCCCACGAACACGCGCTGCTGCATGGTCGGACCCCCCTCACCAGCGTGCGCAAACCCTCGCCCCGGCAGCGTCGGCACGGGTGCGGGTGCGGGTGCGGGTACGGGTGCGGGTAGCGGGGGAACAGCAGGAGCGGTCCGGATCGAGGCGGACGTAGAGCTGGTGGTGGGTCGTGAAGAAGCAGGCGACGAGAGCGTATTCGCGCGCTGTCGTACCGGCAAGGCGAGGAGCGTCTCCGTCCTCTGCCGCGATTCGGGCATTTCGTGCGACGGTCTGTTCGACCTTGATCTCAGTTGGGACGCTGCAGAGGTCGTTGCGCGCTGCAAGTTATGGGGTACTTGTTGTTGTTGTTGTTGCTGTTGCTGTTGTGGTGAATGAAGGCTATGCGGAAACTGCAGAAAGGGTGTCATATTTCCTGAAGTGTTCAGATGGGCAGCATTGTTCGAGCGCGCAACAGGGCTCGTATGCGAATAATGTCGGTCGGAGGAGTCGCTCCTCGTCTTGTTGAGGGGGGATGCCTCTGGCCAATGTGGGCGCGGAGGAGTCGGAGTGAACGCATACTTGTTATACGTCGAGGTCGAAGTCGAGGCGTGCTGCTCGTTATGTGCGGGCGACCCGATGACTGGTGTTGGTTCATGACTGAGAGGCGGCAGCGGCGACGACGACTGGACCTGGACCTTCAATAATTTCTTGGTCAACTCGTCCGCCGACACAGTCCCGCTCCCGCCCCCCTCCGCGGCTCTGCTGGCGGGTGCGGGCTGCCTCGGGGCACTCTTTGCGCGCGCGCGTGCGCGCACATGCCGCTGCACGTCCTGGTCCTCCCTGACCTGGCGCCTCAACGACTTCTGTGCGGTGAGTGCACCGGGCAACCGGCGCGCGAGGGGCGTATCGTCGCTGTCGGTCGTCCCGTTCCCGCTCCCGCCGCTGTTTCCATTACCGTAACCGCGGTGGGTGCCCTCTTTTTCGTCCTCCGTGGCTGTCGTCGTGTAGGCTTCCGTGGAAGAATGGTCCAGCTTGGCACCCTTGTGCCCTCTAGGCTTCCGACTACGATCCCCATCGCTGCGATCCCCCCCACCTCCACCTCCACCTCCGCCACCACGGCCACCACCCATGCCTCCCCCGCCTCCCATGCCCCCCCCTGAGTATGAGTGTTGATTCGAGCGAGCCGTGTGATTTTGCTGGTGCTGCCAGGACGATCCTGAACCCGAACCTGCCACGAAGGATGAGGTGCCATGGTCGGAAGAGGCAGCACCAGGGCGGTGGGTAATGTTTGCATTGGGGTCGTCCGAAAACGGCAAGAGCGGGTACGCGTTCAGGCTCGCGGTCACGTTATTCGCGTTACGCACTATAGGGAGATAGCCGGTGTTGGCATAGACCCGCATCGCCTCTGCTCCTCGTTCTCCTATTACAGATGGGACAGACGTCGAAGGAGACGTCGGTGCAACCGCCCAGTCTGAATGCTTCCACGGATCGACGGGGAAGCGGGTCATGCAGGGCGACCCCGACCTTGGCGGGCGGGGGATCGGAGAGTCGAAACCCACATCCTCATTCGTTGTGGGGAGATTGGGGCCTGCGCTTGCGCGAAACTTTTGTGCAAGTTCTCCGAGCGAAGGGAGGGAGGGACGGGTGAGAAGGCGCTGGCGCTGGATGCTCCCGTTCAGCGTTGGGAGGCCCGTCGAGCTGAAACGCTTCTGCGCACGTGAGGTGAACGTGGGGACGCGTGTCAGGAATGGTGTGGGCTGTGTTTGTGTTAGGACGGAGGGAGCAGTGACGGATAGGGGGTGGGTAGGGTGGGTACGGGTATGCATATGGTCTTCGTGGGACGAGTTGATCGACAACGACGAGCGTGCGCGGGAGAGGTAGTTTGCGAATGGATCTGGATCATCGTCGAGGAGGAAGGAATCGTGCTCGTCTAATCGGAGCACCTGGGGCGATGGTGCGAAGAAATCATCGCTACCGGTTGCGTAATCCTCCTCTGTGCTGCTCGTTGTGGTGTAGGGTGAGGGGACGGGGAGGTGCAGGAGGGCATCTTCGGGGGAGTGATCGTCTGTGCGAAGAGGATGCAAAAGAGTGTGTACTTTTGAGGAGAGAAAAGAGCGTCTTCCACGGAGAGTTGGAAAGCTGGTGGGCCAACGCGATGGGGGCATCGGATGCTTGCCGGGGGGATTGTCGAGGCCAGAACTACTCATCATGGTAGTGGTAGTGGTAGGAGTAGAAGTAGTAGTAGTAGTTAAAGACGGAATTGGCGGGAATAATGTTCCCCGCTGTTCCTCGTCGGACTCAAACTCTTCGTCGGCGTCGTACGCGTCGTGCTGAGTGCAAGAGATAGGTTTGAAAGGAGTGGGCTGGGATGGGAGGCAAGGGAGTAAGGGGCGGAAGAAGGCAGGGAATGGGAACGGGTACGGGGATAGCTGGGAGTGGTGGCTGTTGTGGCTGTCGATTCGAGCAAACGAGGGGTCGTGGTGATGCTGCTGCGCAACGTTTGAGGCGACGACGCACACCCGTGTTTTTCCGTTTCCGAAATCGTAATCGACGTGGTCAACATCGACGGACGTGACGCACTCGGGTAACGCTGACGACGACGACGTTGTCATTCTTCTTCTCTATAACGAATAACGAGAACAACCACGGAAGCAAACGAGCAGAGGCCCTGGCCCTGGCGCTGAGAAAGCGGAAAGCGGACAAAGTGGGATTCCAACCAACGGAGGGGACGGCGACGAGGAGGCGACAACCAACCAACTGACCCGCCTGCCCGCCAAGTGTCCAACAAGTGTCCAAGCAAGTGTCCAAGCCAAATCAACCGACATCTAAGTAAGACACCTCCGTCGACCGCCCAAGTCGACCGTCAACGTCGACGGACACCCAAAAACATCAATATTTCTCCACCGTCCGTCGTCGTTTGCTATAATAGTAAATAATATTTTCTGCGGTGGCGTGGGTATTGCTGTGAGAGCGTCACCTCCGCAGACGGCCGTACATCACATCAGCCCTAGAGTTTCTCACAACACACGCATACACACATAAAGAAAGAGGTTTTAGATCAGTGTAATAGTGTCTACTATCCATACCCATCCCTACATTCCCCCACCAAGTCCGCAGCAAGGTAGAGCCCAGCACAGCTCACCACACCTCCTAGTTCTCAAACACAAATGACGCACCAACCGAGTGCGTCGCCCCCGCCGGCGCAGGGTCGTTGAGCTTGGACGTATCTAGCGCCAGACCAAAGGTGGCCTTGACGCCCGGTCTGTCGAAGACTCAGACAGATGAACAGGGCTGATACAAAAAGGGACGTACCGTAATGCCTGGGTGTATGACAGCCCGAGGACGCCAGAGCTGGCGATCTTCGCTTTGACAAACGCGGCTTTGTCAAGGTAGCTGATGGAAGCAAAGAGATGGCGTCAGTATGAGAACATGTACGCGTGATGGCTGATGCAGTGAGTAGTTGGCTTTTTACTTTGCAGGGTTAGAGCTGGTGGGCAAATCATGTACCGGCGCCACGAGAGGGGCGGAGCGCGGAAGGCGGGAGTTCCCCTCTTGGCGTTGTCATTAACGTCACCAATTGCAACACGTGCATCGGGTTGCTGTTACATAATTCGACGGGCGCGTACCGAAAACTCACACCCTCAGGCACTAAAAAAACCACCTCGCAAAACCAAAGCAAAACCAAAAAAAAGTGGAATAGCGCGACTCACACTTTGGTGCCCACCTCAAGAGTGACATGGCTGACATTCGGTGAAGCCTTGGTGTCGTAAATGGCCTTTGCACCGGCCTCGACATCGGCATTGACGCGATGGAAGTACGAGGCGGCGAACGTGTGGAGGTTGTTCAACCCGTGGAGCGCGACGGCGTACTCTGGCGCAGAATAGGCGAGTGCGGTCGCGTAGCGGGTTACCGCACCCTTGTTGAGGTTGTACTGCGCCTCGGCACCGAAGAGGAACCCATTTCGACCAAAGACGGTGTCAGCGGTAAAGGTTGGGCCCTGTACCAACCGGGATCAGCGGAATAGCTACGAGAATGGTGTGGATGTAGATTAGAGGCAGATACCCACGTTGAACAGGTCGATGAACGCCCGGGTATTGAGACCGGGCTGCTTGTAGTTGGTCGCGAGCGAGACCGTCTGAGAGTGCTTCTCTGGATGAAGAGTCGTGTTGATATCAATTTTGAGACCCTTTGCGAGGTTGTTCTCGAGCTCGAGGTTCGACTTGAGCACGTTGTGCGTCGTCCACGTCTGGGTAAACGTCACACCGTTTTGGGGGTCAGCGTACTTAGCCTCCAGGTCGCCCTTGATGAGACCCTTCTGGTTGCGGTCGCCCACGACGCGGAAGGAGACGGCCGAGGGCGTACGTGTCTTGACCTCGAGGAAGGTGCCGTGGAGGGGGAAATCCTTGGACAGGAGGTCGTGAGACGCCTTGCCGATATCCTACGTCAACCGTCAGTACCTGTTCGGCGCGGACGCCAGCGATGACGACGACGGACCTTCCAGGCTGGGGGAGTAGGTACCGCGCTCATTTTCTTTCTTTCTTTCTCAGAAAAGCAAAAAGCAAACAGGAAGATGGTCGAAAGTCAACCCACGTGTGACAAACAAATACCCAAACATCGGCCCCCAGTCCACTCCGCCCCCAACCCCTATCTCCATACCGCTCATCATGAAGCGAGAACGCGACGACGACGAGTCTAGCAACGACGAGATGGGTCCCATGCCCGCGGCCCCCTCGGCAGTTGTCAAAAAGAAACGAAAAGGTCAGTGGCGCGTCTCGTCGCCCAGTCCTAGCCCTGCTGTAGTCTCATACATCACCTCTAGTGCTCCCTCATGAGAAGGTCTTCCTAGAGTGCCTCCCCTCGGCAGACCAGTACTACAAGAGCTTCATGCACAGAGACATCGTCAACTTTGTCGTCGTTACCCGGTCGGTCTCCCCTCCACAACTGCACCAGTAGGTCCCTAACGAGTCGCCTTAGGACCGATTTCATCGTCACAACCTCCATTGATGGCCACCTCAAATTCTGGAAAAAGATGGAGAGCGGCGTTGAGTTTGTCAAGCACTACCACGCCCACCTCGTGCCCATAGTAAGCGTGTCGGCGAGTGCGGACGGTGCGATGTTCGCTAGCATTGGAGAAGACGGCACATGCAAGGTGTTTGACGTCGTCAACTTTGGTCCGCATGCGCGAGCTCGCCTCTTGTTCTCCCCGCTGCCGACTCTGACTTGTGCATGCATGCGAACTAGATCTTATCAATATGTTTGACCTTGGATTTATTCCCGGCGCATGCTGCTGGGTCCACCGCCGCGGACAGGCGCAGTCATTGCTTGCACTGTGCGTGGCTTGTAGGTTCCGACTGTGTTTTGAACGCGGACCTTACCTCTGTACAGGACCGCGAAGGACGCACCGACGATCCGTATCTACGATGGCCGAGGTCCGAATCACCCCCTCCATACGATCGAAACGCTACATAAATCGCCAGTGCACCTCCTCGCCGTACGTCCCTCTCCCTCCCTCCTTAGATACTCCACCAACCCACCTTCTCGACCCCGATAGTACTCCGACATGCACGACACAGTCCTCTCCGCCGACACCTCTGGCTCACTCGAGTACTGGCAACCGCACGAACCCTGGGAGCCGCCTACAGCGCCGGGCTTCTGGTCCTTCAAGTCGTCGACAGACCTATACGAGTTCAAAAAGTCACGCACGACTCCGACGAGCATCACCCTTTCGCCAGACCAGACACACTTTGTCACGCTGAGCGCGATCGACCGTCAAATCCGTGTGTTCAACTTCCTGAGCGGGAAGATGATGCGCAAGTACGACGAGAGCCTCCAGGCGATCCAGGAGATGCAGCAAGCCGGCACAGCCGTGTACCGCGTCGAGGATATGGAGTTTGGACGGCGGCTTGCCATTGAAAGGGAGATTGATGCAGACGAGCGCGCCCTGGCCACGATGAACGCCGTGTGGGACGAGAGCGGGAATTTTGTTATTTATCCTACGTTGTTGGGGATCAAGAGTGAGCTAGATGTCTTTCGTTGGTATCTCTCACCCGAGCCTTTTTTCACAGTGGTGAACATTATCACGAACCGCGTCGTCCGTATCCTGGGCAAGAACGAGACCTCCCGCTGGCTCAACCTCAGCTTGTATCAGGGTGCACCCGCACAGAAGGGGTTCACGACCGTTGTATGTCGCTCTTCTCCACTACGGTGATCCCTTCAGCTTCACGTCTCACCAGTCTTGTACTCGCAGGCGATGGCAGCGTCCGAAAATCCTCTCTTGGCCGAGCGTGCGGTGAGGGACCCACACTTGTTCTGCACTGCGTACAAGAGGCAGAGGTTCTACATGTTTACTCGGTCGGAGCCCGAGTGCGTCCTCCCATTCTTTCGTCCGCTTCCTTCCTCTGCGCTTCTCCCACCACAAACCTCTTCCTCATGGACCCGCTAACCCCACACAACCAGGGACAAATCTGGTGATCGGGACATTTTCAACGAAAAACCTACACGGGAAGAACAAACGATCGCCGGCGCCGCACCCGTGAAATCGCTCGCATCGCGCTTGGCGAAAACGGCAGTGTTGCACACCACTTTTGGGGATATCCACCTCCGGTTGTTCCCCGATCAGGCGCCTAAGGCAGTGGAGAATTTCGTCGGGCACGCCCGCAGTGGGTACTTCGATGGCAGCATATTCCATCGGGTTATTCCGAAATTTGTGCGTCGTTTTCCTTTGCGCGGGTCATATGGCGCTGATGTTGGGGTAGATGATCCAATCTGGTGACCCGCTGGGAGATGGCACGGGCGGCGAGTCGATTTGGGGAGATGATTTCGAAGATGAATTTCACGCAGATTTGAAGCACGATCGGTACGTCCTCTCTTCTCCCTTCTCCCATAGCGCCCCTCGTCCTTTCGTCACTGCATACTAGCGCCTCACTCCTCCCAGCCCATACACGGTATCCATGGCGAATCCTGGCCAACCAAACCGTAACGGTTCCCAATGGTTTATCACCACTACCGCGACGCCCTGGCTGGACCGCAAGCACACCATCTTTGGCCGGGCGGTTGCTGGGCTTGAAGTCATCCATTCCATCGAGAATGTTAAGGTTAACAAGACTGATAAGCCGCTTGAGGATATCAAAATTATCAACATTGATGTAGAATAAATCATTTGTCTCGCAATGTAGCCACATCTATACTCACCTCCAATGTTATTTATACGTTGAGAGTTCAGGGGCTGGGCTGGTGTTTCGGTGGTGATTGCTCCTTGACTTCTGGAACACACAGTGCTGTCATGCTGGGTACGCCGCTAGATTTCGGGATCCGCCATTTCGGCGGGGTGGTTCCGTGTTGTGGAAGACCCTTCATTACTGACTTAACCATTGGTGCTACAACAAGCGCGAATAACTCCTCTATGAGCTGAGGTGTTACCATCTTGAAGGTCGAGGATGTGCCTTCTGTTAGAGAGAAAAGAACGACCAAGCCGGGGTTCGAACCCGGGACCTCCCCATGACTAGCAGGGCGTGTTACCACTACACTACCCGGTCTTTTAGTTGGAGGAATCATCAACTCCAACACCTACTTA
>Ga0307513_10007383_pt1 | contig 14264 bp, 12 predicted proteins | sample 15_EM_MG_FD_202174 | JGI IMG/M metagenome (GOLD analysis project Ga0307513, IMG submission 202174) | Populus trichocarpa ectomycorrhiza microbial communities from riparian zone in the Pacific Northwest, United States - 15_EM | ecosystem: Host-associated > Plants > Roots > Unclassified | place... | reverse complement strand
TACATGCTATCGAACACGTTTCCCATTTGTGCTGCGCTCCCTGCCCTTTGACCCAACCGTGAACAATATCACCACAAGTACTTGTGGTGATCTGGACTTGTGGTGAAAAACACCACATGTGCTTCTCTCAGTGAAGTGGCAAACTGGGCAATCTTGAAGTCGAGGCTAGATGGTCCAACTCGAGCCGTTGTTGTGACATTACGACCACCAAGAGGACTTTGTGAGTCAAGGTGCTGGCCGAGGAGCGCACGGCCTGCCACGACGAAGCTGTTCAAGGGTAAACCATGACCAACGGCGACAGGCGCCGTTCGAGATGCAAGATTTGAACCTCGCTGGGGCCCCGGACACCCACTCACACTATCGGCTTGTGATAAGTACCAGAATACGTGGTCTGAGCACCAATCTTCAGAAGTCTGGATAGGTGGTTGACCAGCAACTCAGGGTGAGAAAACTAATACGTTTTGCCAACTGGAAAAGGTGTCAAGGATGGGTGAGTGGACCGGTCCCGGGGGGTGCCTGTTGGGGGGCTACCTGTTAACCGAGCCACGATGCATGGAAGTCGACGCTCTTGACGCGGTCACTCCGTGAGAAAAGTGCGCGCTAGTAGGGAAGAATATAAGCCCCTTAACAATGGCAGCGACTCGCCGCGCGTACGTTGATTTCCAAGAGCATCGAAGATGAGACGTGGTCAATCGGAGACCACTCACCTATCCTTGACATTACTTAGGGGTGTTCTCTCACCCTTAGTTGCTGGTCTACTACCAATCCAGAATTCCGAAGACCTGATGTTGAGGCCATGTATTCTTGTTCCCTACCTACTGTGGGGAGGTGTCCGGGGTCTCAGCGGGGTTCACTTCTCCGGTCACTGTTGGTCATGGTTTACCCTTGAGCCTAGCCAGCCTCGTGGTGGCAGGCCGTGCGCTTTTCAGCCAGCACTCCGACTCGCAAGGACCCCTTAGTGGGCATAATGTCGCAACAACGGCTCGAGTTGAATCATCTAGCCTCGGCTTCAAGATTGCCCCCTTTGCCACTTCAGAGACGAATATCATCGGGCAACTCGCGCCGTGTGCGTCGTATGGAACACCTCCGAACCGGCTTTTGACATTAATGATATCTTTTCAGTGGGGTCTCAACCGACACCGCGGTAGCGCAAGCGTCGTATTTCCTGTGGAGATCTGGCTGTTGATCCTGGAAAACCTGGAGCTACGAGATCTCTACTCCCTCACTGTAGCATCCAAGTACTTCTACAATAACTTCATCTCCATCTACCTCAAATGGCACCCCGGTAAGTGCTAGCGTCGTATTTCCTGTGGAGACCTGGCTGTTGATCCTGGGAAACCTGACACTACGCGATCTCTACTCCCTCACTGTAACATCTAAGTTCTTTTACAATAATTTCATCTCAATCTACCGCAACCGGGTTGTGCACGAGGGTATACCTAGACGAAGACAACCGGTCCGCCCCCGCCCCACCCCGGTAAGGCCAAGGATACCCTGTTCGTGGACGCTCCCTCTTTTCTTCTCTGATTACACAGGTACTGATTTCCTCAATAACAGGTTGCTTTATTCTAATTTACGCCATTACGCTCATTGAAGCCATTCTCGCAGGGATGCTAATAGCAAAGTCGCCAGACTTATCCCACATGGCTGGTAGTATTTATATCGTTATCGCGTGCTGCTGTACCCTCGGGATGGCCCACGTCATGCTTTTGTCTACCCTAAAATGGGGAGTGATGTTCGCTTTTCTTTGTAAGTTGCTACCTTTCCTGGAAAAGCAGAACTTATCCCAGTGCCAAACCTTAATGCAATAGATTATGGTGCTCTCTCTGGTTTTCAGGTGTCGGCATCGCACATAATGTGCTGGGCTACAACGATTGTTATTCGAAACCCATTGAGTCACAGAGGACTGCTGCTCTTTATTGCGTACTATGGCCACCGGTCGCCGCATTCACTTGGATAGAATTGTGAGTGTCCGATTTCACTCCAATTCCATGACTCCCCAATGACAGTCCAACCAGGGTGCTTATGGTGGGTGCTTTCTGCTATGAAGACTTGTTTGGTTTTCGTCGTCCGCCTCCTCATGTGGGATGAGTCTGGGCAACGAAGTCGCCAGTCAGGTGCACCGCAAATGAAGTCCCAGACCGGGCATATGAAGTCGCCAGTGGGGTGCACCGCAAGAAGTCCCAAACGGGCACCATGTGCACTCTCAAGCAAGGCAGTAGCCGCACGTGCCTCATAACGGATGTTTTGGCAGTATGTGCTGCTCAATTTTTATTCGATTTCCACCTTCGAGCATGATAGACACGGCATAGAATAAGAGGGTACTTTGCTCGCATTACAGGCACTGATGCTCGTGGGTGTGTGTCGGAATTTGGCATTTTGATATTCGAGCGCTTAGTGCCCTGATTGTTCGTAGAGCCCGGTAGCACACAGACATGTTCTGGGGTATATCAGGCCTACATCCTCGTTATTGTGCGGGCCCCAACAAGCACGTTCATTTTCGTCCGAGTTCACAACCAAGCGGAAGTTTCAACACGAATCCACCGGACGTTTTCGAGCGTGGTACACAACAAGTCGCCCCGGCAAGAAAGAGACACAAAACTTTCAAAATGCAGCGTCTTTGCTGTTAGGAACGCATATATTAAGTGTAATACCTCGATGGTATTCTATGATTCGAATTGCTTCCGCACGCCCGCACGTGTGTCTACACTGCTCCAGTTCCCTGCGAATAATCGATCGCTGTCAGGATTGTAGTTACAGCGATGTTACGTTACATATTGCATATCCTTTACCCGTATGAAATCTCCTTTCCCATCGTCTCCCTGATCGAAACCTCCCTGTCCGTCGATTCCTCGTCTGAAACCTCCCTTTCCATCGCCTCACTTCTTGGGACCTGTTTCAGTCATGTCCCCTTCGCTCCCGTCGGTACCTCAGCTAGCACGATCTCCCGCACGAGCCATGTAGTCCTCTTCCACTCTTTCTTCTCTCATCCACAGACTGCGCCGTCGCACGGGTAACCGCGTCAGCCCCATCGCAAGATTTGTCCCACTGCAGGCTAGCTAGCGTCCGATAGTGGTACTATCGGTTAAGGACCCCTCCCTCCGACGCCGGTCTAAACCTTAACATCTGGGCAGATGCGGGATACCGATGAGAGGTGCGACAACTCCTTTCAGGGCCCACATATGTACTGATAGCTAGCGATCCAATAGTAGTAATCTCGGAAATAAATTCATGGAAGGAGATAGCGTTCGTTTGTGGTACAACGTGTGCAGGATGTAGAAAAAGGACCATAGACCAACAAAAAGCTTTGATTACGTCCACGAGCATTTCCATAGTTCGACAGCTGCATAATGAATCGCGGCTTCTTGGGACGATTTGCCAGCTTCCTTGGATCGATAAGAAGCTACAATTTGACCACGTCCCTTCTTCGATGCTTTTGGAAATCAATGTACCAGCGCCGAGTCGCTGCCATTGCCAATAGGCTTGTATTTTGTTCTACTAGCGCAAGCTTTTCGCACATAGTGACCGCGTCAAGCAAGTTCATCCCACTGAACCGTGGCTCAACATTGGAATATTTAAGGGCCCAGCGAACATTTACAAACAGGCGCAAAAGCAAAGACTTCGAATCGTCTCAAGTGCAAGTTCGATGTGTTCGCTTCATCCCAAGCAAGAACTGGTTCGTGACCAGGTTAGACGATTTCCAGCTTAGAATTTTCAACTACAACACAAATGAGAAAGTTATAGCGTCGAGATTCTCATGGATCCCAATCTGCAGAGCACGTACCAAAATGATCCACAGCATTATCAGGTCTGGTGCGATGCATTTTGTATCAGTTTATCGGACCCAATTAGTCTCTCGCATTATGCATTCTTGTATAGAACATGGTGTAGATGATGTAGCACATAGCATTATGCTCTTTTATCCTTAATTAAACAGTAGAGCCTTAGTTTGCGCTCCTTAGACTTTCTGAAGCACTAATTGTCGAAAGGACAACTCGTTGTAAGATCGTATCATTGACATAATATAGTTCAACTTCACGATCTCAATATTTCATATCAGGTAGACCCTGAGTTTATTTAGTCTGTTTGTCACAATCACGAACTCATATTATTGGACTTGGGGAAAGACTACAAGATAAAGCAGCTGCAGCCTACATACGTCAGATATTCGTTCTTGTGAACGAGTGCCTACACTATTTAAAAGCACTGAACCTACGAGGGAAGGCTCATGTAGCATAGAGAAGCCATTGTAAGCGCCCTGGTTGGATTGTCATTGGGGAGCCATGGAATTGGAGTGAAATCGGACACTGACCATTCTATCCAAGCGAATGCCAGGACTGGTTTCCATAGTCGGCAATAAAGAGCAGTAGCCCTCCGCGACTCGATGGGATTCGAGATGCAATCGTTGTTGGCCAGCACGACATGCCCGATAATAATACTCGCCAACCAGAGCAACCACCAAACGGCCCACCTATTGCATTAAGGTTTGGTGCTAGGATGAGCTTCGCTTTTTCCAGAGATGATAGCAACTTACGAGCCAAAAGCACGGTACTTGGATGACCATGTCGAGGAAGAGAAGGAAGAAAGAAAAATGTCGGCCAACTTGAAGGTACAGCAGCACGCGATAACAATATAAATACAGCAGGCCGTGTGGGATAAGTCTGGCGACTTTGCTATTAACATTCCCGCGAGAATGGCTCCAATGAGCGAAACCGCGTAAACTAACATAAAGAAACCTGTTGTTGAGGAAATCAATACCTGCGTAATCAGGGAAGGAAAGAAGGAGCATCTACGAACAAGGCGTCCTTGTCGAAGTGGGGCGGACTAGTCGCTTTGGTACAGGTATACCCTCTTGCGCAACCCGGGTGCGGTAGATAGAGGTGAAGTTATTGTAAAAGAACTTGGATGTTACAGTGAGGGAGTAGAGATCGCGTAGCGCCAGGTTTCCCAGGATTGACAGCCAGATCTCCACAGGAAATATGACGCTAGCGCTAACGGGGTGTCGGTTGAGATCCTACTGAGAAGTTATCATTACTGTCAAAGGCCAGGTCGAGGATGATTCATACGCACATGATGCGATTCACTCGGTGTTCGTCCCTCAAGTGGCAAACTGGGCAATCTTGAAGTCGAGGCTAGATGGTTCAACTCGAGCGGTTGTTGCGACATTCTGCCCACCAAGAGGTCCTTGTGAGTCGATGGTGCTAGCTGAAAAGCGCACAGCCTGTCACCACGAGGCTGGCTTTATGAGCCGCTCAATGGTAGCCTTTGACCAATGGTGACCTGAGAGACTAATCAAAGCCAGTGGGCACCGCTCGAGATTTGAACCCCTCTGGGACCCTGGACACTAGCAGACGCGAGTGGTTCCTGGGGGGCTGCTTGTTATGTCAAAGAGACCGGCCATAGGTGGATATACACACAACTCGAGTGGAATCGTCTGGCCTCGACTTCAAGATTACTCAGTTTGCACGAACCTTACTGTGTGCATACAAATCTCTCCGGCATTGATCTTATTAGTAACAATGATTCCTCGTAGGGCCGCTACCTACGCAGTGGTGGCGTTATAGTTCCTGTCGATCGAGGTCTGGGCTCTTGTCCCTGGAAAGCCCGGCACTATTCACGGTCGCGATCTACACCGTAAAGTCCACGTCCTTCCCCAATAACCCTGGCTCCACTGCCTTGTTCCCTTGCTTCATTTTCACTTCAATCTCCCGTAAGATGATTTATCAGAATACTAAACACTACTGCTAACACCAAATGTAACGTGACAGGTGGGCCATGCTCTATACGGCCTGATTCTCATCGGGCGTATGGTGCTGGCCAACAATGACTGCGCCTCATATTCAGTCGAGCCGCGGGCCACTTCTGATCTTTCCTGCAAATTATGGCGACCAATGAATACCATCACTTTGGAGTTGCCTGTCACAGGAAAGTGACTAGAAGAAAATTACTGATACAAATTAATGGGTTATTTATGTTCCATATCCGCAGTGCGCCAGTGCAGCCAGTGCAGCCGAGCCCTCCGACATGTCCAAGAGTTGTTCCAAGTTTACGCACTCACGAAACCGGGAGCATCATCGTAATGACCAGCTTTCGCTCTAAGCTTTGATATTTCCAAAAGGCCCTTCCAAGACGGTACAAGTGGGAGACAAAGGTGAGCCACGGTTTGACCACGTCTCTTCTTCGATGCTCTTGGAAATCAACGTACGCGCGCCGAGTCGCTGCCATTGTCAATAGGCTTATATTTTGTTCCACTAGCGCAAGCTTTTCTCGCGGAGTGACCGCGTCAAGAGCGTCGACTTCCACCCCACTGAACCGTGGCTCATCACTGGACTATATAATGGCTCAGTCAACATTTATAACTACCAAACAGGCGCAGTAGCAAAGACTTTCGAAGTATCTCAAGTACCCGTTCGATGCGTTCGTTTCATCCCCCGCAAGAACTGGTTCGTGACTGGGTCAGACGATTTCCAGCTTAGAGTTTTCAACTACAATACACATGACAAGGTCATAGCCTTTGAGGCCCATCCAGATTATATTCGATGCCTAGCCGTGCATCCCACGCTGCCCCTTGTCCTCACCGGCAGCGACGACATGACGATCAAGTCCTGGGACTGGGACAAGAGCTGGAAATGCGCAAACGTGAGCTCCTTGACCTATAATCCCTACGATAGTCTACGGTTGCTACACTCCTGAGCCCCGATCGGGCCTCTTTGGGCGACATTAAGACAGAACCTCCGACCCCTCGAAGAGAGAATGGTCCACGTCTATCAGATTACTATAAATAAGGCTCTATACAATGAAATACGGGAAAGTGATACAGTCCATCTTTCCTCTCAACACTCCAAGGCTGCCAGAGATACCTCGACAGCTGTAGGTTTTTATCCTCGCGGGATGCTCCTTTGTACTATGTTCGACGTGGCAGCACAGGATACTCTGATGTATTCCACTCGTTATACCGGACAGTTGGTTTCTTCGTTCCTCCACCAAGCCTCCGCCTAGCCAGTGTTTGACCGACCTTCAGGTCTTCCAAGGGCACACCCACTACATCATGAATCTTGCCATCAACCCAAAAGACACCAATACATTTGCTTCCGCCTGTCTCGACCGCACCGTCAAAGTCTGGTCCATCTCCAACCCCACACCAAACTTTAGCTTCGACGCCCACGAAAAAGGTGGCGTGAACTTCGTCGAATACTATCACGGTAACGACAAGCCATACATGATTACGACCGGTGACGACAAAACCATCAAAATCTGGGATTACCTTTCGAAAAGCTGCATTCAAACCCTCGAAGGACACACATCCAACGTTTCCTTCGCCGTATACCACCCCACGTTACCGATCATTGTCTCCGGCTCCGAGGACGGGACGGTTAAAATCTGGCATGCGAATACGTACCGCCTCGAAAACACACTCAACTACGCGCTCGAGCGCGGGTGGTGCGTCGCGCTGCATCGGGAGACGAACGAGGTGGCGGTAGGATTCGATGATGGTGTTGTGGTCCTCAAGCTCGGCCGGGACGAACCGTCTTACTCGATGGACCCCTCTGGCAAACTCGTCTACACTCGCGGTAGCGAGGTGCTCACATCCACTCTTCAAACTGCCGTGGAGGATGCGACACCGGAGGGCACACGCATTTCGCTGCCACCACGCGAACTTGGCTCGACAGAAATTTATGCCAACGCTATCGCGCATTCCCCAAATGGGCGGTTCGTCACTGTCGTCGGGGATGGAGAGTATATCATCTATACTGCTCTTGCGTGGAGGAACAAAGCGTTTGGACCTGGGAACAGTTTCGCCTGGGCGGACGATTCCAATACATATGCCGTGCAGGAGGGCAAGCTGAAGATTAAGATGTACCGGAACTTTAGAGAAAAGAAGGATGGTGCACCCAAGGGCGTTGGGGCATTTGGTATTGAGGGTGTTCATGGTGGTCCGTTGCTTGGTGCCCGCGGAGGAGGGTTTGTAGTCTTTTGGGATTGGGAGACGGGCGAGATTGTACGGAGGGTCGACGTTGAGGCTACTAATGTGAGTTTTGTCTCAGTATCGATGCACCTTGATTGACTGGAGATGCAGATTTACTGGTCTGGTACAGGCGCCCTTGTCGCAATTACCTCAGAGGACTCGTTCTATGTCCTTCGGTTTGATCGTGAGGCGTACAATGCCGCGCTCGCTTCTGGTATGGAGTTTGGTGACGAAGGCGTTGAAGCTGCATTCGAGGTCGTTGCAGAAGTATCGGAGAGGTACCTCCCCATATCCATTCATTGCAACGACCCACTAATCTTCTTCCTACAGCGTCAAGACTGCCAGATGGGCAGGCGACTGCTTCATCTATACCAATTCTGTCAACCGATTGAACTACCTCGTCGGCGCCCAAACAAACACCATTACCCATTTCGATATGTGAGTCTTACCCTTCATGTATACCAGGCTGTCCTAATTCCGCATAGCCCCATGTACCTACTTGGCTACATCCCAGCCCATAACAAAATCTATCTTGTCGACAAGGACGTTAACGTATACGCCTATGGTCTCTCGCTAGCCGTAGTAGAGTATCAAACCGCTGTTCTACGCGGAGATATGGAGGCCGCAAGCGAGCTACTGGGAGACATCCCAGCTGAGCACAAGAACAAAGTCGCGCGATTCCTAGAGGCGCAAGGTAGGCTTGTTCCTACAATCACCACAGAGCCTTTTTGAATCGTACTGAACATAGACTTGAAACAACTCGCCCTCGAAATATCCACCGATCCCGACCACCGATTCGACCTCGCCCTCGCCCTCGATGCGCTGGATATCGCCCTTTCCATTGCTGAGCAGACCCCTGCGCCAGAGAACGAAGTCAAGTGGAAAGCAGTGGGTGATCGTGCGCTGTCCAGCTGGAAGTTCGCCACGGCGAAGCGAGCATATGAGCACGCCGGAGACGTCGGAGCACTGTTCCTGCTCGGTCTCTCTATGGGCGATAAAAACGCGGTCAAGGAGGTCGGTCGACTGGCGAAGGGCAAGGGGCTAAACAATATCGCCTTCGCGGCGAGTTGGCAGACGGGCGACGCGCGCGGCGCCGTAGATTTGCTCGTAGACACGGAGCGTGCGAGCGAGGCTGCGCTGCTTGCGCGGACGTATGCGCCGTCTCGCGTGGACAAGGCAGTTAACGCGTGGCGAGGGGAGCTGGAGAAAAAGGGCCGGACGAAGATTGGAGCTCTTATTGCTGACCCTCTCAGAGGGGAAGAGCATGGGCTGTTTGAGGAAGGTTGGGACGAAGCGTTGCATCGGGAAGAGGATGTTGTGGGCAGGGAGATGAACGGGGTGCACATCGACACTGGGGTAGACTTGAAGGCTATTTAGCTAAGGGCAAAATTGGACCGCTTGAAAGGGTATTCGCCAGGTTGTTGAGTGCTGCACACGAATTGTTATGGGGACCTTATTGCCGTTTCTTCTCTCGCTCGTGTTGCAAGTTCGCAACTCTTCGAACCTAACTCGTCTTGTATCACCTTGATAAATTACTTACCTCCCTTGAATTTTCTCCTGAGATATTGGACCGAGAAACCCTTAGGGACGGACGCCGTATTGAATCATAGAGCATTTCCACGACTGATTATTCACCGTAGTACGCATGCCAGATATCTATTCTGGCTTGCCAACTCTCAAGTGTACTGTTGTTTGGGCGAACAAACTCAACCACACTTGGATCACGTTTCCACTCCCGCTTACTGCAAAATCCGGTGTCAACATTTGAAAGTCCCTGGACAGTGTCATAAGACATACGAGACCGCTACCATTGTCAGAGAACATCGTCGTGAGTATCAGTCGATAATGCCACCCAAGAAACCACAAGGCGGAGGCTCCACCAAAGCCCAGGTCGATAAGGTCAGTAATAGTATCCCCTACGGTGCTGATCAATAGTCATAAATCCCTCGCTTTGTTCTATGTTGACTCAGGCGCTGACGACCACCTTCTTCGTCTCGCGAATTCTGTCACCAAACCGACGTACAACATGACTCCTTCATGCGTCCCAAATTCTCAACACTCTATGGCTCTATACCATCAACATTCACTCTTCTTGCGCTTTCGATCGGCTCTCAAACACTCGCTCCTCACTTGTCATGCATCAAATATTCGATGATCCACTGTCCTATATCCCTCTCTATGTCCACGGACCGTGTCTAAATCATTTCCGCCCTTGAATCTCTCCATCCTTCAACGATGGACCCCAAATTGCGCCTTGTGGCCGGTAGACTTTTGGCATGAAGAATGTGTGTCTTTCCTACTTCCTTGATATGGACACAAGAGTGAACCATTCGCTCTATTGTTTTGACCTACGTGCTCTATGGACGCCCTTTTCGGTTGTATAATGATCCCACATTCGTCCTCACAGAAAAACAAATCTGCAAAGGTGCAAAAGCAAGTTGCGCAGATACAAAAGGAGCAATCGATGGCGGGAAAGAACCCTGCTGCCCTGGCAAAGGAGAAGGAGAAGGAACTACGGGCGAAGGCACAAGCTGAGGAAGAGAAGCGAAAGAAGCAAGAGGCAGAGCTCTTCAAGCCTGTACAGGTGGCACAAAAGGTACCTTTTGGTGTTGGTGCGTATGGCTTGCGTGTCCGTTTGGAGTCTGCAACTGAGTCGAGTGCCTCCAGATCCGAAGATGGTGCTATGCGCGTACTACAAAGCTGGCCAGTGCGACAAGGGAAACAAGTGCAAGTTTAGCCATGATATCAACGTCGGACGAAAGGTCGAGAAGAAGGACCTGTATAGCGACACTCGAGAAGAGAAGTTGGAAGGTCGGAACACCCAGTGACGGTGAAGGCGTTATGACTGACGATGAATCTCGGGCTTTAGATACGATGGACACGTGGGACGAAGACAAGCTACGGTCGGTCGTCAGCGCGAAGGGCAACCCGCGGACAACAACCGATATCGTGTGCAAGTACTTCATCGAGGCGATCGAGACGCAGAAGTACGGGTGGTTCTGGGAATGTCCTAACGGTGAGCCCGAGCCGATTCAATGTGTTGATCGTCCATCGACGCTGATGCTTTGCAGGTGAGAAGTGCATGTACCGACACGCACTACCGCCCGGCTTCGTTCTCAAGTCGGAGAAAAAGGCGATGGAAGAGGCTGCTAAGGCGAACACAATATCGCTAGAAGAGTTCTTAGAGGTTGAGGTAAGCATATCGTCACCGGTTTCGTAGCACTTGACTGATGTATTCCACCTCGCATAGCGACATAAACTGGGTGGAAAGCTGACGCCTGTAACGCCGGAAGCGTTTGCTAAATGGAAGCAGAGCCGAGTAGACAAGAAGCAGGCGGAAGAGGAGGCCCAGAAACGGGCAAAGGATGCACAGGCGGCGGCAGGCAAAGTGACGGGTATGAGTGGACGCGATCTGTTCTCGTACAACCCCGACTGGTTCGAAGAAGAAGAGGAGAGCGAGGAAGAAGAAGAGTGGGACATCGCCAAGATCCGAAAGGAGCGAGAAGAGGAGGAAGCACGAGAGGAGGAGACGCGAATGGAGGAGATGCGAAGAGAGTTTGACGAGGTCAACGTTGCGGGGTGAGAAGGTGGATAGGTGCCTAGGGGACGGACTGGATGGGACGTGCACGATCTCTTTTGAGTCGTGTACTTGCAGCAGTAACGCCTTCTATTCCCCGAAGTTGGACTAGTCGCGAAACGTACGTAGCTTCTTCGCTACCTTTCGACCTTCCCGCGCAACCCTGGAAGCTCTTCTTCTCAACCCAAATGCCGTAGTTTCCGCTTTTTCGACAGGTTTCCTAAACTCTATGGGACAGTTGACATGATTCTCCGTATGACCGTGTCATGAACTTTGCCTCCGGACTTGTAGTTACTGTGTCTATGTCTGCCGCAGCAGAACATATAACCTGGCCTGTCCGTATGAGAACCTGTTCATAAACCTAAGGTCAAACGCCAACGTAGACTAGGGCGGCTTCCAGCAGTGTCAGTTCGGCTACTACCTGTTCCACTTACTTGATTATTACTTGATGTCTCTGATAATTCGCGGAGCTCCAGTAGTAACACCCGTAAGCAGAAAGCAGGCCGGCCAGTGTCCCGCCTGCATAGCTCCAACACCGGTGTAGTGGATCGGAATCGTAGTATTCTCCTCAGATCTCTCTACCAAGTCCCCTCGTCTTTGTTCCTATTAGAACCCTTGACTGAATACTATAACTGCGGGTCCGTTGACCCTCGTACGTTCACCTGGCTAGCAAGGCATGCGGCTACTCCTTCTGATCGAATGCCATACCTGACCGGACAGTGGACCCTCCAACTTCAAAAGTCCACCCCAGAAACGGCTGAGATTAACTCGAGAGTCGGGTCCCCGAGCCCTGCACTCCACAAAGACCGACCAACGCAATGACCGTCTCTTACTTAATTATGTTGTATGCTTATGATCCGTCACATGACCACGTCAGTTGACGTGTTCCCATGCGGCTACCCACACGACCCGAGCTGTTTGCGGCGCTTCTCTATTTTTGCACTTAATGGATCCTCACTATTTATAGGAAACCACTCAATCTGGCGTCTAAATACCTGACCAAGGTCATTCTCTCAGTCGCTCCGTCTCGGACATTACAAACATGCGATTGTCAGGTCCTTCCAAATATAACACCGATAGACCACCGTTTGGACCCCCAAGACACATATATAGGCCGTACAAGCCCTGAATCGGAGAATTCCAACCTTTCCCCTGGACTGGTACGCCCCCCAATGAAGTTCCCAACTCGCGTCCTCCCTGCTCTGTTGTTCAGCACTATTTACCATCTCCTGGGGACTGTAGAGGCAGTACCAGTTACTGATGCATCTCCCGCCACCACGGACTCGGTCATTGGCTGCGATTTGATTATCATCGGACCTCCAGTCACGGTACGCTCCCTCTCGATATGACGAATCACTTCCTCTCTTTTCTACTGACACATCTATTTTATAAAGGCAAGTACCCCAGGCACCCGCGTTACAGGCCTTCAGCTTTTCCACAGCGGTTCGTGTTCTTTTCGTCCTTTTTTCCCCCCCGCGGCTCTTAACAGGCGAGTAGGCAATACTGCCATACTGGCACCCCGCGGCTTCAACACACAGATCAGCTTCGCAAATGGTGGACTGGGGTTCTTCGATCGTTGCCACGAATGGTGGTTGAATGTCGGGTTGAGTGCCGATTCTTACAAACCACTGTGCGTTCCATCCTTTTCCAAAACGTGATTCGTTTGGCTTATCCTATATCCCATGCAAGTTCCTTCGGATTTGACGACGAGAAAACGGAGACTTGGGTTGCTAGCTTCGGATCAGTCCTCAAATCAAGCTCCCCACCCACATCCACATTCTTGGCCTGCTACGAGGGAGCGCAATGGGTCCTCTATCTCCAGGCTGGCACCGACGTCCCACCGTACGATGATTGTGTCGAGACAGAGTTAACCATTGGTACTAATCCGTAACGAGATCGTGGAGATATGGACTAGTGTATATGGGAAGGAGGGGGGGCTCTGTGATTAGGATAGGAGGCTATTCGGAAAATGCTATACCAGAACTGTCATGTGCCACATATCGTGCAGGGTTAATGCACGACCATCATATCCTTCCACTCTGACTCCAAACTTAATCAAATCAATGGCCCAATGGACGAGTTCATGGCAGACTACGGGCTCCAAGTTCGATTCTCTGTTCTTGATTGCCTCCCAAGTTTCCTTCACTCGGACAGTAAGGCGCCCTTGGAACATTTTGCCTTTGATCCACCGAACTGTTACCGAGGGCAACGTCAACTGGTCGTTCGGGAATGAGAAGCAAACCGTCTTCAGCGATGGGCAGAAGACCGGTGTAGCTACCGCTATCTCATGGTTGAAGGAGATAGTATGGAGTTGAACGAGATGTGCCCACCATTGGGAACGGAAGGTCAGGGTCTGCACTCGAATCGGCGACACCGACGGAAGGGTCGCATGCAGTTTCAGGGTTTGAAGCTGCGGTCCGAGCTCCTCTAGGAAGATACCTAGGTCACCCTGGGCATTTCCAGAATTATGGACGTGCTGATAGAGGTTTAAATGCAAGTGACGGAGACGTGGGAGTGACCAATGGAAAGGCTCCTCCCAGAAGTCGTCATAAGGATCGAGGGAGACCGCCAAGGTCTCAAGGTTTGGCATAATACATTCCCTTGGATAGTTTGAATAGGATAATTCGGGGATAGAGAGTCCCACGAGACGGGGAAAGAGTTGTTGAATAAGAGAAAGGGTTATGTGGGGATCGATTGAGACACTAACATGCAGATATCGAA
>Ga0307513_10007382_pt1 | contig 14264 bp, 10 predicted proteins | sample 15_EM_MG_FD_202174 | JGI IMG/M metagenome (GOLD analysis project Ga0307513, IMG submission 202174) | Populus trichocarpa ectomycorrhiza microbial communities from riparian zone in the Pacific Northwest, United States - 15_EM | ecosystem: Host-associated > Plants > Roots > Unclassified | place... | reverse complement strand
TCCCGTGCGAGTAGTAGTCTCACCACCCCCTCATGCCCATTGCGAGAAGCCCGCCAGAGTGGTGTTTCACCATCCTTGTCGGGCTTGTCGGGATTGACATCGTCCCGTGCGAGTAGTAGTCTCACCACCCCCTCATGCCCATAGAAAGAAGCGCCCCAGAGTGGTGTTCCACCATAGTTGTCCGGCTTATCGGGATTGACATCGTCCCGTGCGAGTAGTAGACTCACCACCCCTTCATGCCCATTGCAAGAAGCCCACCAGAGTGGTGTTTTACCATCGGTGTCTGGCTCGTCAGGATTGACACCGTCCCGTGCGAGTAGCAGTGTCACCACCCCCTCATGCCCATTGCAAGAAGCCCCCCAGAGTGGTGTTCGACCATCCTTGTCGGGCTTGTCGGGATTGGCATCGTCTCGTGCGAGCAGTAGTCTCACCACCCCCTCATGCCCATTGTGAGAAGCCCACCAGAGTGGTGTTTTATCATTGGTATCTGGCTCGTCAGGATTGACGTCGTCCCGTGCGAGTAGTAGTCTCACCACCCCCTCATGCCCATTGTAAGAAGCCCCCCAGAGTGGTGTTCCGCCAGTGTTGTCCGGCTTGTCGGGATTGATATCGTCCCGTGCGAGTAGTAGTCTCACCACCCCCTCACGCCCATTGTAAGAAGCAGCCGAGAGTGGTGTTGCACCATCGTTGTTCGGTTTGTCAGGATTGACATCGTCTCGTGCGAGCAGTAGTCTCACCACCCCCTCATGCCCATTGTAAGAAGCCCGCCAGAGTGGTGTTTCACCATCGTTGTCCGGCTTGCTGGGATTGACATCGTCCCGTGCGAGTAGTAGTCTCACCACCCCCTCATGCCCATTGAAAGAAGCCCGCCAGAGTGGTGTTTCACCATCGTCGTCCGGCTTGTTGGGATTGACATCGTCCCGTGCGAGTAGTAGTCTCACCACCCCCTCATGCCCATTGCGAGAAGCCCACCAGAGTGGTGTTCCACCAGAGTTGTCCGGCTTGTCGGGATTGACATCGTCCCGTGCGAGTAGTAGTCTCACCACCCCCTCATGCCCATTACGAGAAGCCCACAAGAGTGGTGTTCCATCAGAGTTGTCCGGCTTGCCGGGATCGATATCGTCTTGTGCGAGTAGTAGACTCACAGCCCCTTGATTCCCTTCCCGAGCAGCCAAAATGAGCGGTGTGACCCCCCTACAATCTCCTTGATTAATATCACTGCCTTGCCCCTCTATGAGGGCAGCCACCATCTCGTCAATTCCGAAGTACGATGCACAATGCAGGCCTGTAAATAGGTGATGAGTAGGCTGGGAAGAATGGCATCCCAGAATTTTGTCAAAAAGTAAGGTCGACGCTATATGGCTATCGTATCGGCTTAACAAGTCGAGTGCAAGGAATTTGGCGTGGTCCGAGAGTTCAATTTTTGCGTGCCTCCCCCAATGCAAAGATGAATATTCGAGAAATGGCATATCTCTAAGGTTTGAAATATTGTCGGCTGGAAGCCTCTTCACCTGGTCGTAACTTAGATAAGTCAAGCATGTTTGGCCAAGTGTTCTGTGGGCATCAGGCAACACGCCTGGCCGGGAAAGGTATTCTTGAAGGGTATAGTGGATTAGCCGGATCGTCGATGTCTCTTTATCAACCACGGCAAGTCCGAAACATGACCCTAACACTGTATCAAGTGGTCGGACGTTCTCAGGGTCAATGTCCGTTGCCTCCACTTCTCCGGCGAGAGCGTGACAAAGTTCGTCGATCCGCAACGGTCGTTCCGCATGGGATACCCACATTAGCACCTCCACCCCGAGTCTTGATCGGTCGCCCTTCTGTTCCTTTATTCGCCGCAGTGTTTGGTCGTACACATTGTCTAGATCTACCCCAGCCGTAGCTACCTTTCGCAACATTTCCTTTCTCCTCGCTACTGATGTCTCGCCCAAAATCGCGTCGATATTTAATGCCACAAGAAGGAACCTAAGGAGAATGTCAATCAGTGATTCAAATTTATAATCGCGTTAATCCTACTCACATATCTGATGCCTTTTCCAACATTGTTTTGATAATATCATCTTTCAGATTTTCCGTCATCAAGTCCTGATCTCGCGCATCGTCATCGTCCATCTTCCGGGTTAGGTATCGAGCGATATCCCCTTGGTCAGGGACAATGTGCATGGTGTAGGCTCCTTCCGTGAGATGCCTGTCAAGTTCTCCACGAATGTGCGGCCTCCCTGTAAGAAATAATCGTGTGTTTGGCGCTTCTTGAATGATTTGTCGTAGTGCGCGGAGGAACTCGGAACGATGTTGAGGCACTAACTCATCCATTGCGTCGATGCAGATATATACTCGCTCGAGGGAACCAATTGTTTTGACGAATAATCCCAGCATCTCTGGCAACCGGAGACCTTTTCCACCTTTCTGCCTTGACTTCTCAAAAGCATTCTTAATTTCGCATACGTTCCCCACCGCTCCGAGGACAACCTGCCTGAGTAGGCCCCCTATCATATTCGCGGGTGATTGGTCCTTCTGTGCCTGGTAATCGCAGTAGAGTGACAAAACCGAGATATTCTGTCCATCGGCTTGCTCGCATAGGGTGTCAATTACTAATGAACTGATTTATTTCCTCGTTAGCATCGTCTATCGTCCCTGGAAGATACCCCGGTACCTTATATATGTTTTTCCAACTCCCTGATCCCCATAACACAGTAGAGTGGGACTCCCTGAGCCATTCTGATTGTTGCGCCATGACTCAAACTCATTCTTCTTTAGAACCCAGTCCCCAACACCATCCAGCCGCCGGTTCCTTACATCTTCATGCCTCGCATGGGGCTCGTGTGGAGACAACCATCCTTGGATTCTTAAAGACTCTTCACTTGTTCCCACGTTGATGATATTATTATAGCTGTTTAACACATTTCCGACGTTTTGATTGGAGTCGCCGTGGATACTATTGCTCGTGTTATTGTCGGCACGAGTGTTGGATATGCCATACGGGAAGGGATCACGAGTGAGACTTGGTCCTCCGTTCCCACTAGGTAATGTGTTCATATTGGATCAGGTGCGTTGATAAGTCTGATGATACGGCACCACACTGGTAGGAGAGTGTATCGAGGAGGTTGATGGACTTCTTCCCTCAAGGCTAGGAAAGCGGGGAATGGTTTCATAGATTGAGACAAGGTGATTGTTTTAGATGGAAGTCTTAGCCAATCATTCTATGCCAAGGCCGCCACCGCACCTCCTCACCGGAAGACGACTCCCAATAGAACATGTTTTATAGACTGCCTAACACTATTTTGCAATAGCCTCCCCATATACAAGTACGGTACTTATATCACAAGAATACCCTTTTAATAAACTTGCCTCTATAAGTGCAATGAGAGACATTATCACTTTTTGTCCACATTCGCACGAGCTACCAGTTACTTATTATTGGGGCGGTAGGGCGCATAGGATCGCTTGCGAGTACATCTACCGGTACAGCCGCGTTCGCAAAGTTCTCGCTCCCTCCCGAGTACCAGAGTAATTAGAAACGCTTTGCTTACCCTCTCCCTTAATTATTCTGTACGATAAATCGTGATAAGGGTTCACAATGCCCCTAGAAGCATATCCGAAAAATAGTTATCAGAAGGCTTCTTGTTCTATTGTAAATAGGTATTGTTCTTGAGGTACAAAGGAGGGTGCGAGAATTTTGCGAACGCGGCTATACTTTACCTTGAGTTTCGGAATATTCGCTAGGACCGAGTTGTATGCTGGGCTCAGGTAAAGTAAAGTTATCAGCTTGGTTAAAGGAGAGCTTGTGGTGTGGCGATATGAAAAAATAGTACCGGTATGCCTCGCTAATGGAGTACCCAGGCCAAGGTTCCTGTGGATTATGTAACCGCGCGCTGTTCCAAAATATTTGCTGCTTATGAGGTAACTTATCTCACGGCTCGACGCCAGTCTCCAGTTTGACCCATGACGACACCTATGAGGAATTATGAAATTTTGATTTAACCAAAACCAAACTCTCTCCACAAGAAATTCAGGGTCATAAAAAAGAGGAAAGAAAATGGAAGACTTATTTTCAAAGACTTAAAACAATGTATCAGAAAGCCGAAAGGCCGTTTAAAGCCCCAGAGGGTATTTGGTAGTGGTTGGTAATTCTTAAATCTACATACATTGAAACGGTGTTGAGCCGAAGCTAGCGTTGAGCGATAAGGCGCCTCCTAGAAGTGCTGCAAAGATTTCGGAACAGCGCGCAGTTAAATAACCGGCAGGAACCTTGGCACGGATATTGTGCATTACCATAACCGTACTCGAGCGCAAATAAAGATGCGGAAGAAGTGACAAACAAAATGTATGGCACCATAGATATCAAGGTCACTCTTTCCGGATCGTTAGTTTGCGCTCGAGTAGAATGCCATGAAAGTCAGAATAGCACTAGTGATGATTTTCTTGAACCTGCCCAATTGCCGCTCTCAATATGTTTAGACTGTAGCGACTTGGCGTTCTCCGTGACTTCCTGTTAGTTCGGCTGCCTCATTTTAATATTAGTGCGCTTTAGGGCCATTCCGACTCTCATGAGATTCTACGGTAGCAAAAGTAACCGAACATTTGACGCTGCAATGTTCCACCATACAGTGCTGGTATCGTAACCCAGCCCCCTCACTCCTGAACACACCATACCTTCATCACCACAAAAAATCTCAATCAAGTAGATAGATAATACACAAGGTATTAATTAGAAACATAGATTTATTTTATTTTTTAAATATTTTTTGATCATGATTTTAGACATCGGTTGTTGAGCTGGGTGTGTGTGTTGGCAAAGAAGGGTGAGCCGTTGCATCGCAATGTTTGGTTGCTTTTGCTAAGGGGCCATAGCAAAGAACAAATGTCACAAAGAAACTTCTTCCGGCTCCAGAGCCCCCGTGCATCGGACCCTCTCCCCCATATCCTTCCGGCGCTGCGCCCATCCCAAGCGTATATTCTAAGACTTGCCTGAACGATATCGGGGTAGGCTGCGCCCATGCTAAGCTCGCCGAGTAGTATTTCAAAGAACATGCTCCCGGCGAGGTATTAATCCTGAGCGCATGTCCGAAGTTCTTTGCCTGAATGATAGCGGGATGGAATGTGTGCATGCCCCTTAGGCTGAGCATGCCGAGTGGCATCGAATACTTTCAACAGCTTGGAAAGCGGACGTTACCAGCCCGATCAGTGAACCTTACAAAGTGGGCTATATGAAAAAGTCGAGCGCCTGGCTAATGGAGTATATACCAGCAGGTCTTCGAGGATGGCGCTGAGAGCAACAACCGGACGGGCCCAGGCAAATCCTTATTTCCCTACCCTACTTGCGGGCGATTGAATGTGCGGAAGCGGCAACCGCGAGCTACCCACCTCAACCACACAAAAGATAATTCTTAAGATATCATACTAAAGAAATAATGATATAGCGGTTCCTGGTAGTATTGTCCCTGGGCAAAATTAACCACACACCCAAGCAACAGGAAAAACTTCGGTCACGACAACGCCATTCCCCCACTAACCCCACTACCATCAAAACCAAAAAAAAATGCAAATCAAAAATGTAAATACATAGTAGAATACAGAGAAATTGATCAAGGGAAATCTCTTCAGATGGTGTTGGAAGTGGGCGGTGATGGGGGGGGCTGCGTTGCCATAGGTTATTGGTGTGGGGTTAATTTTGTTCACTGACCATCAAGGTGTAAATACACTAAGTGGAAAATATTTTTACAGTGCTTACTCCCATGGTTGGACTGTGGTTGCCGGTCGCGAAGTCGGTCGCTGGTTCTGGACATTTAGTCTCACATCACGTTACCCAGATCCCTGGCTTGTGAAGTGTTCGGAAACGGGTGAATCCTTTCAATAACATGGGTGGATCAACGAAGGGCTCAACGAACAGCCTAAACAAAATCGCAGCTTACTAAGTCATTTTTCGTGGAGCGCCCACTGGCCCCCCCCCCGCGCCTTCGACCCCTCCCCCATGTTACCATTCTCTTGGCGATAAACTCTTCCGGATACCCATTGACCGAGAAATATACCGTCCAAAAAGTGAAGCCAGTTCAAAGAACTACCTTGCCTCTGGCCCACAATAAACAACTTCCCCCTATCACTTAGTTTATGTTAAAAAACCCTTAGGGAAAATTCAGACAAATACCAGCAGGCCCCAAGTAATTCTTGATTTTTTATCATTACTTCTGCGTTACATGGTAAATAAAAAGTCAGGGGAAACTGTGTGCAGGGTAAATATTTTGTGGCTCCTCATAACATGAAACCTTGTAATGGTGTCTTTCCGCAAAGTTCTAATGATATCCCCCCCTGTTTTCCGCGGTATGCTAAAGGTTTTCTTGTTCGGAAACGGTCCCTTCGTCCTCGCAGATCCTTCTTAACTCCTCTAAGTCATTTCGAGCCAGGCATTAGTTAGTTAAGAGTTTTATGTCCTTTCTCTTTCCACCATTTTTGTTCTTCCCACGTTGTGTCCTTGAAGACCTATGTTTTATGGATTCCGTGTTGTGGAAATTCAGGGATCCTCGTGGTGATGGCAGGACTGCACTCTTTCAATACATAGCCGGGTTGCACCTTTGTTCCTATATAGATGAATACTTTCCAATCAGTAATCTCTGCGATTAACCATTATGATATAACTTTTCTATCTAAAACAATCGAGCACTTCTCCATTAAGCGGTTCAGAGAACCGAGTGACGTTCTATGACCCCCGTTAGGGAGAGTGCTCCCGAGTGGGAAATCATCCAGCAATTACACAACCCCCTGCTCTGTAGCATCTTATCAACACCTCTTCCGCCCATCCCGCTCTATGGGTTAGGTTCTTATGCAAAGTTTCATAGCTAGGCGTTAATACACCCTCCCCCGTCTTCACTTCTCCGTCCAGCTCTCCATCTCATCACATTCATACATCAGGTAAAGTTAGGCTGGTGTGGGCATCTCGCTATTACAAGATCCTCTACCAGGCCATCCTACAGGTATTATAGTAAAATAAAGATATAAAATTAGGGCCCTGCCCTGTAACTTATGTAGCCTTTATAGATGTTTTTTCTAGCGCATTCTAGCTTTTCAATAAGGGTGCTAGTGTATTCAGCGACCAGTAGCAAAGATTGATATGTGCAATATTATATATATCTATCCTGTTTATAGCAATAATAATATACATCGTGATTCTATATATTGCGGTACAGCAAACTTTATGAATGGCCACCCCTATCCGTATAATATATAGTACACGGTCGGTAAGCAGATATTATAAAAGAAACATATAGCAACATCTCTGGCATATGCTCGGTAGGAAATCCAATACCCGCTGTCAGTTCTTTCTTCTCTGTTTCCCCGGCAGCCATGGGGTTGGTTCGGCTATGGTCTGCCTACGCTTACGCAGCGAGTAGATCCTCGGTGGTATTTGATCTCGGTTGTCTAGCTGGTCGGGAGTGACATCGCCCCGCGCGATAGGTGGCCGCATCGCCGGCTTATGCCGGTTGCTGGAAGCACCCTGGAGTGGTATTGGACTATCGTTGTCTGGTCTGTCGTGATTGGTAGCGGCTCGGGGGAGTAGTAGTCTCACCACCCCCACATGCCCCAATCTGGAGGCGACACAGAGTGGTGTTTCGCCATCGCTGTCTGGCTTGTTGAGATTGACATCGCCCACATCCTCATACCCCCCACCAAAATGGCACCAGTCTAGTGTTTTACCAACGTTGGCCGGCTTGTCGGGATCGACATCATCCCGTGCGAGTAGTAGTCTCACCACCCCCTCACACCCACTAGAAGAAGCACCCCAGAGCGGCGTTTCACCACCCTTGCCTGGCTTGTCGGGGTCGATATCGTGCCGTGCGAGAAATAGTCTTACGGCCCCTTCGTACCCATGGTAAGAAGCGAGAAAGAGTGGTGTTATACCACGGTTGTCTGGCTTGTTGGGGTTGACATCATCCCGTGCGAGTAGTAGCCTCACCACCCCTTCATGCCCGCTCCTAGAAGCGCTCCAGAGTGGTGTTATCCCATAGCTTTTTTGTGGCTTGTTGGGATTGATATCGCCCCGTGCGAGTAGTAATCTCACCACCCCCTCATGCCCACCCGAGGCAGCGGCCCTGAGTGGCGTTTCACCTTTGTTGTCTAGCTCGTTGGGATTGACACCGCCTCGTGCGAGCAGTAGTCTCACCACCCCCTCATGTCCATTGTAAGATGCACACATGAGTGGTGTTCTACTATTGTTGCTTATCATGTCGGGATTAACATCTTCCCGTGCGAGCAGTAGTTTCACCACCGCCTCATGCCCCCATCTAGAAGCCTCACACAGAGATGTTTGACCACTGTTGGTTGGCTCTTCGGGGTTGACATCGTTCCGTGCAAGTAGTAGTCTCACGACCCCCGCATGTCCGTTGAAAGAAGCGCGGAAGAGTGGTGTTTCACCTTTGTTGTTTGGCTTGTCGGGATCGACATCGCTCCGTGCAAGTAGCCGTCTCACCACCCCCTCATGCCCATTTTCGGAAGCGCCCCAGAGTGGTGTTTTACAATCGTTGTCCGGCTTGTTAGGGTCAATATCGTCCTGTGTGAGGAGTAGCATCACTGCCCCTTGATTTCCATGCTGAGCAGCCAACATGAGCGGTGTGACCCCCCTGCAATCTCCTTGATTGATATCACAGCATTGCACCTCTATCAAGGCAGCCACCATCTCGTCAATTCCGAAGTATGATGCGCAGTGTAAGCCGGTAAATAGGTAAGGAGTATACTGGAAAAAATGGTATTTCCAAGTCTTGTCAAAAAGCAAGGACGAAGATATATGATTATCGTATCGGTTTAATAAATCAAGCGCAAGGGGTTTAGCGTGGTCGGAGAGTTCTATTTTTGCGTGCCTCCCCCAATGCAAAGATGAATATTCGAGAAACTGTAGGTCTGTAAGGGTTGAAACATTCTTGGGTGGAAGGCTCTTCACCTGGCTATAGCTCAGATAAGTCAAGCATGTTTGGCCAAGTGTTCTGTGAGCATCAGGCAATACACCTGGCCGGGAAAGGTATTCTTGAAGGGTGTAGTGGATTAGCCGGACGGTTGATGTCTCTTTATCAACCACAGCAAGTCCTAAGCATGACCTTAACACTGTATCTTGCGACCGGATATTCTCAGGGTTAAGGTCCGTTGCCCCCATTTCGGCGGCCAGGGCATGACGGAGTTCGCCAATCCGCAACGGCCGTTCCGCGTGGGATACCCACATTAGCACCTCCATCCCAAGTCTTGATCGGTCGCCCTTCTGCTCCTTTATTCGCCGCAGTGTTTGGTCGTAAACATTGTCCAGATCTACGCCAGTCAGAGCTATCCTTTGCAAAATTTCCTTTCTCCTCGCTACTGATGTCTCGCCCAAAATCGCGTCGATATTTAATGCCACAAGAAGAAACCTGAGGAGAGCGTCAATTAGTGATCGAAACTTATAATCTAGTAACTCCTACTCACATATCCGATGCCTTTTCTAACATTGTTTTCATAATATCATTCTTCAGATTTTCCGTCATCAAGTCCGGATCTCGGGCATCGTCATCGTCCATCTTCCGGGTTAGGTATCGAGCGATATCCCCTTGGTCGGGCACAATGTGCATGGTGTAGGCACCTTCCGTGAGATGCCTGTCAAGTTCTCCACGAATGTGCGGCCTCCCTGTAAGAAATAATCGTGTGTTTGGCGCTTCTTGAATGATCTGCCGTAGTGCGCGGAGGAACTCGGAACGATGTTGAGGCACTAACTCATCAATTGCGTCAACGCAAATATATACTCGCTCGAGAGAACCGATTGTTTTGACGAATAATCCCAGCATCTCTGGCAACCGGAGACCTTTTCCACCTTTCTTCCTTGACTTCTCAAAAGCATTCTTAATTTCACATACGTTCCCCACCGCTCCGAGGACAACCTGCCTGAGTAGACCCCCTATCATATTCGCGGCCGATTGGTCCTTCTGTGCCTGGTAATCGCAGTAGAGGGACAAAACCGAGATATTCTGTCCATAGGCCTGCTCGCATAAGGTGTCAATTACTAATGAACTAATTTATTTCCTCGTTAGCATCGTCTATCGTCCCTTGAAAATACCCCGGTACCTTATATATGTTTTTCCAACTCCCTGATCCCCATAACACAGTAGAGTGGGACTCCCTGAGCCATCCTGATTCTTGCACCATGACACAAGCTCAGTCTTCTCCAAAACCCAGTCCCCAACACCATCCAGCCGCCGGTTCCTCATATCTTCATGCCTTGCATGGGGCTCGAGTGGCGACAACCATGCTTGGATTCTTAAAGACTCTTCACTTGTTCCCACGTTGATGATGTTATTATAGCTGTTGAGCACATTTCCGATGTTTTGATTCGAGTCGCCGTGGATACTATTGCTCGTGTTGTTGTCGGCACGAGTGTTGGATATGCCATATGGGAAGGGATTAGGGGTGAGACTTGGTCCTCCATTCCCGCTCGGTAATGTGTTCATGTTGGATAAGGACTGGTGATAAGTCTGATGATACGGCAGCACACGAGTATGGGAGTGTATCGTGGGGGTTGGTGGACTTCTCCAAGGCTAGGAAAGTGGGGAACGGTTTCACAGATTGGGACAAGGTTATTGTTTTAGATGGGAGTCTGCCGGCCAATCATTGCATGCCAAGGCTATCACCACCGCTTATCACCGGAAGCCGACTCCCAAAGTAATGTATTTATATCCCAAGAATACCCTTCTAATGGGCTAGCCTCTGTAAGCTCAAGGAGAGACTTTATTACAGTTTGTCCATATTCACACGAGCTACCCGCCACCTATTATTGGGACGGTAGGGCGCATAGGATCACTTGCGAGCATATCTACCGGTACTTAACTTCAGTTTTTGAATATTTACTATGATCTAGTTGTAAGCTGAGCTCGGGTAAAACGGACGTTAAAGTTATCAGCTTGGTTGAAGGATAGCTTGCGGTGTGGGCGACATGAAAAAATAGTATCCTTCTCTTTCATGAAGCCACAGTGCCAAGGTTCCTGTCGATTGTGTAACTGGGCGCAGCTCCAAGATCTTTGCTGCACCGCACCTCTTTGGTGCCTTGCGGCTCAACACCAGTTTCCAGCCTAACCCAAGGCTCCTATAGTCGCTTCGGCAGGTATGTCGGGAGGCTGTCACAAAGATAGTGTATATTTGAGTACGACCTTTGTCCCAGTACTCAGCCTACGCTCTCCGCGTACCCAGGCTCCCGACATGCCTGCCGAAGCGACATACCCCCCGTCACGACTCTATCCCTTCGTTCGTATTCACGGAAGGAAGCTAGTGCTGCACTTAACTCGGGGGTTAGTTATAAGAAGAATGGTCACTGGGAACGATTACCAGGAGTTGTGGTGGGGTGAAAACAGGGAGGTGACAAAATTGTAATGTGCACTAACTTATTTGCGTAGTTGGGAGAAAATACGCGGAATTTCTTGTTTGCATCATGGCCAGACTGAGTAGCACCCATTTTGTGGTATTCTGAGCACTACACTACTTGCAGTGAGCAAGGTAATTTCTATCACAATTACAAAAGTGAGATAGTTCCAACTCAAGGGATAACTTAAGAATAGGTGTCTCTGGTGTTTAATTCCTTATTTCTTTTGGGTTTGGTTTGTTCATTTAGTCCTTCTTTTATGGCATGGTGTGTTTCCTAGTATGTTGCGAGAAGGGTTAATCATGCGTCGATCTCTGCGCTACGGCACACTAATCTTCCGTGAATTTCGGAGTACGAACGAAGGGATTGGAAAATTTAATAATGAAATTATGATTGAATTATCTAAAACTAAAGTTCCACTACGAGAAAATCAATGTCATAAAAAAGTAGAAAAAAAATGGAAGACATATTTTTAAAGGGTTAAAACAATGTATGAGAAAACCGAAAGGCTGTTTAAAGCATAAGAGGGTGTTTGGTAGTGGTTGTTAATTCTTAAATCCACATACAAATTGAAACGGTGTTAAGCCGAAGTAGGGTTGAGCCGCAAGGCGCCTCCTAGAAGGGCTACCAAGATTTCGAAACGGCCCGCAGTTACATAATCAGCAGGCGCTGCCATCGATCGTTGCTATGCAGTTAATTTTGTTCACCGACCATCAAGGTGTAAATACACTCAGTATCAGAAAAGGATTTTACAGTGTTTATCCCTATGGTTGGACTGCGTTGCCGGTCACAAAACAGGTGCTGGTTCTGGACAATTGTCATTTATTCTCACATCACGTGACCCAGATCCTTGGATTGTCAAGCGATCGGAAACGGGTGAACCTCTTCAATAACATGGAGGGGCTCACCGAACAGCCCAAACAAAATCTCAGCTTGCTAAGTCCTTTTTCGCGGAGCGCCCGCTGAACCCCCATGTTACGATGCTCTTGGCGAGAAACTCTTCCGGATACCATTGACCGAGAAATATACCATCCAAAAAGTGAAACATGTTCAAAGAACTACCTTGCCTCTGGCCCACAATAAACAACTCCCCCTTATCACTTAGTTTATGTTAAAAAATCCAAGAGAAAATTCAGAAAAATACTAGTAGGCCTTAAGTAATTCCTGATTCCTCATCACTACATTTGCGTTACTTAGTGAATAAAAAGACATGGTAAACTGTGTGCTAAGCAAATATTTTGTAGTTCCTCATAGCATAAAACCTCGGGATAGCACGCTTTCGCCAAGAATGGTATTCTATAGTTATCCCTCCTGTTTTCCAGGTATTAGAAAGGGCCCCCCGTCCGGAAAAGGTTTCTTTATCCTCGCAAATCCCTCTTAACACCTCTACATCTTTTCGAGCCAGGCACTAGTTAGGAGTAATAGGTCTTCTCTTTTTATTATTAATTTTGTTCTTCCTACATTGTTTCTTTGAAAGGCCTCTGTTTTCTGGATTCCGTCTTACGGAAATCAGGGAATCCCGCTGGTGATGGCGGGACTATCCGCCTTCACTACATAGCCGGGTTACACCTTTGTTCCTATTTAAATGAGTACTTTGCAATCAATAATCTCTGCCGTTAACTATAGCAACTTCTCTATCTAAATGATCGCGCATTGCTCCATGAAGCTATTCACGGAACCGAGTGACGTTGAATGACCCGGGTTAGCGGAGGTGCTCAAGCGTGGGAACTCGTAATTCCCATTACAAAAGTTCCTGCTGTATAGCATCTTATGAACACCTCTTCTTCCTGTCCCGCTCCTCGGATTTGCTCCATGAGCCGGATTCTCATGCAAGGCCCCATACCCAGGCCTCAATAGATCTCCCCCCCTCGTCTTCGTCGGACTAGCGCTCCTTTTCATATCATTCCTATATCAAGTAAAATTAGGCTGATGTAGGTCTCTCACTATTTATGCGATCCTCTACCAGGCGATCCTGTAGGTGTTATAGTTAGATAAAGGTATAAATTTAAGGCTCCGCCTAGCATGCAGGTTTTATATAATTGGAGTTTTTTCCAGCACATTCTAGTTTTTATATAAGGGTGCTAGTGTATTCAGCAACCAGTGGGAAACTATGATATATTATACAATATTATTTATCGTGCTTATAATAATAACATTCGTCATGATTCTATATATTGCAGTATGGCTAAGCTCTATCCATGGCCACCACTATCCGTGCAATGTACAGTACAGTACACTGTTGAAACCTGGGATAAGAATGGTTGATTCTTGTTTAGTTTTATCGTTATCGTGCATTAGTTTGTGTTTCTCCTCGTCTCATCAACAGTATTGGAAACAATCGTGCAGCAGTTACTGTTTCTCTTCGTCTCATCAACAGTATCTGGAACACTCTTGTTACGAACTAGCCCTTTCCTGTATCGTGTTGAGGAAAAGCTTTTCTAGTCACTTTCTTATTGCGCGTCGTTCATGGGATAAAACCAGGACTCTTTTTCCTTATTGTTTTATTCCGATCATCAGTCTTTTCTCTTTCACGTCTTCACTCTTTTATCTTGTTTCTATAAGTCAATCAAACTTAGTTCGCTCCCTCATAACATATTAAGATACACAACTGGTAAGTAAATACTATAAAGGAAACATATAGCAATATCGTTGGCATATGCGCGATAGGAAATCATATAGCGGTTCGAAATCTTTATGCTCCGTGTTCTTGATGGACGTGGAACGGGTTCCGCTGTAATCTGCCGGCGCTTACGCGATGGGCGGATCCTGGGTGTGTTGAAATTCTTTGTATATTTCCTATGTATATTCAACACACTACCGTGTATTCTTTTACTTTGTTTGTGTTTCGGCTCCGCCTGTCCACCGCTTACATTACTACAGCTAAGATATATATTATGGT
>Ga0307513_10007381_pt1 | contig 14266 bp, 13 predicted proteins | sample 15_EM_MG_FD_202174 | JGI IMG/M metagenome (GOLD analysis project Ga0307513, IMG submission 202174) | Populus trichocarpa ectomycorrhiza microbial communities from riparian zone in the Pacific Northwest, United States - 15_EM | ecosystem: Host-associated > Plants > Roots > Unclassified | place... | reverse complement strand
GCACCCGTCACTGCTGGGCCGGGTGCTCTTCACCAACTCCACCCCCGGCCAGCCGGACGCGGCCTTCATCAAGGAGAACGACCCGACCGGCGACAACCAGGCCCGGATCCAGGACGAGGTGCGTCGCGGCTACCTCGTCCGGACCCGGGCGGACGTGGACACGGTCCAGGCCCGCACCGGCGACACCACAATGCGGGATGCGGCACTCGCCAGCGGCGCGCAGTGGGTCAGCACCGACTACCCGGTTGACGGTCCGTCCCAGCGCTTCGGGACGACGTACTCGGTGACCATCCCTGGTGGTGCCCGCTGCACCCCGGTGGCCCCGGTGAACACCCCGCTGACCTGCAGCACCTCCCCCGCCCCCTAAACCCCCGCCCCCTGAACCCGCGCCCACGTCCCTAGACATGACGGCGGCGGATGACCCGGCTCGGGTCATCCGCCGCGAAGTACTCGGGGCCGGATTAGTCGTGGTCGTTGACGGCCCGGGCGGCGAACCGGAGGCTGGCGAGGATCCCTTCCTTGGTCAGGTTCGGGTACTCCTCGAGCACTTCACTGAATCCGCGTCCGTGGCCGAGCAGACCGATCACCGTGGCTACCGGGATCCGGGTGTCCTCAATACAGGGCACACCACCCATGACCCGGCGATCGACCGTGATTCCGTCGTACATCAGGACTGACTCTCATCTCATTCAGTTGTAGTAATAACGCCTGCTTGGTAACACCACGCGGCCACGACTTAGTCCTCGAAGGCCTCTGGCGGCGGGCAGGAGCAGACCAGGTTCCGGTCGCCCCAGGCGCCGTCGATCCGGCGGACCGGCGGCCAGTACTTCGACTTCGCCACCACGCCGGGCGGGTAGGCCGCCTCGGCCCGGCTGTACGGGTGCTGCCAGTCGGCGGTCAGGCACTCGGCGGTGTGCGGCGCGTTCGCCAGCGGGTTGTCGTCCTTCGGCCAGACCCCCGCCGCGACCTGCTCGATCTCGCCGCGGATTGCGATCATCGCAGCGCAGAACCGGTCGATCTCGGCGAGGTCCTCGCTCTCGGTCGGTTCCACCATAAGCGTGCCGGCCACCGGGAACGACATCGTCGGCGCGTGGAAGCCGTAGTCGATCAGCCGCTTCGCGACGTCGTCCACGGTCACCCCGGTGGCCTTGGTGATCGGCCGCAGATCGAGGATGCACTCGTGCGCGACCAAGCCGCCGCGGCCGGAGTAGAGCACCGGATAGTGCTCGCGCAGCCGGACTGCGACGTAGTTGGCCGCCAGGATCGCGACCTGGGTGGCCCGGGTCAGTCCCGGCAGGCCCATCATCCGGACGTAGGCCCAGGAGATCGGCAGAATCCCGGCCGAGCCGTACGGCGCACCCGAGATCGGCCCGATCCCGGTGGCCGGGCCCGCCTCGGCGTCCAGCGGGTGGTTCGGCAGGTACGGCGACAGGTGCGAGCGAACGGCGACCGGCCCGACTCCCGGACCACCGCCGCCGTGCGGGATGCAGAAGGTCTTGTGCAGGTTGAGGTGTGAGACATCGGCGCCGAACTTGCCCGGCCGGCTGAGGCCGACCAGCGCGTTCAGGTTCGCGCCGTCCACGTACACCTGGCCGCCGGCCTCGTGCACCAGAGCGCAGAGCTTGCCGATGCCTTCTTCGAACACCCCATGGGTGGACGGGTAGGTGACCATCACCGCGGCCAACGCCCCGGCGTGCTGCTCGATCTTGCGTTCCAGGTCGGCGAGCTCGACGTTGCCCTGCTCGTCGCAGGCCACCACGACCACCCGCATCCCGGCCATCACCGCGCTGGCCGCGTTGGTGCCGTGCGCGCTGGAAGGGATCAGGCAGACGTTCCGCTCCCCGTGACCCGTGGAGCGGTGGTACGCCCGAATCGCCAGCAGCCCGGCCAGCTCGCCCTGCGACCCGGCGTTCGGCTGCAGCGACACCGCGTCGTACCCGGTGAGCTCGGCCAGCCAGCCCTCCAGGTCGTGGACCAGCTCGCGGATCCCCTCGGTCTGCTCGGCGGGCGCGAACGGATGCAGCGCACCGAACTCCGGCCAGGTGATCGACTCCATCTCGGCGGTCGCGTTGAGCTTCATCGTGCAGGAGCCGAGCGGGATCATTCCCCGGTCGAGCGCGTAGTCCTGGTCGGACAGCCGGCGCAGGTAGCGCAGCATGGCGGTCTCGCTGTGGTGCGTGGTGAACACCGGGTTGGTCAGGTACTCCGAGGTCCGCCGCAGCTCCTCCGGAACCGCCGAGGTCGAGGTACCGGCCACGCTGTCCACCCCAAAAGCGGTGAGGACGACGTCCAGGTGCGCCTGGGTGGTGGTCTCGTCGCAGGAGATGCCGACGTGATCGTCGTCCACCCGGCGCAGCAGCACGCCGAGGGTTCGGGCGGCCGCGATCACCGCGTTCGCGCGGCCGGGCACCCGGGCCAGCACGGTGTCGAAGAACGCCTCGTGCACCACCTCAACCCCACCGGCTCGCAGCCCGGCGGCCAGGGTCGCCGCCCGGCCGGCGGTGCGCTCGGCGATCCGGCGCAGCCCGCCCGGACCGTGGTAGACGGCATACATCGCAGCGATCACCGCAAGCAGCACCTGGGCGGTGCAGATGTTGCTGGTCGCCTTCTCCCGGCGGATGTGCTGCTCGCGGGTCTGCAGGGCGAGCCGATAGGCGGGCATGCCGTCCACATCCCGAGAGACGCCGACCAGTCGACCGGGCAGCGAGCGCTCCAGACCGGCGCGCACCGCCATGTACCCGGCGTGCGGGCCACCGAAGCCGAGCGGGACGCCGAATCGCTGGGTGGTGCCGACCACGACGTCCGCGCCGTCCTCGCCGGGCGGCCGGACCAGGGTCAGCGCCAGTAGGTCGGCGGCCACCGCCACCATTGCGCCCTGCTCGCGAGCGCCGGCCACCACCGGGCGCAGGTCGGTCAGCGCGCCGGAGGCCCCCGGATACTGCATCAGGACGCCGAACGCACCGGGTTCACCGGCGGCCGCGGCGATCGCCGCGGCGACGGCGCTCGCACCCCCGGTCCGCGCGGCTGCGGCCAGGTCAGCGATCACCACCGGGATGCCGAGCGGTTCCGCGCGAGTACCGATCACCGCGATCGTCTGCGGCAGCACATCGGCGTCCACCACCAGGGCCGAGCCGACGGCAGCCTTGGAGACCCGACGCAGCAGCGTCATCGCCTCGGCGGCAGCGGTGGACTCGTCCAGCAGCGAAGCGCTCGACGTCTGCAGGCCGGTGAGGTCCGAGACCATGGTCTGGAAGTTCAGCAGCGCCTCCAGCCGGCCCTGCGAGATCTCCGGCTGGTACGGCGTGTACGCGGTGTACCAGGCCGGGCTCTCCAGCACGTTGCGCTTGATCACCCCGGGGGTGTGGGTGCCGTGGTACCCGAGCCCGATCATCGGGACGGCGACGGTGTTGCGGTCGGCCAGCGCCCGCAGTTCGGCCAGCGCCTCGGGCTCACCGATCGGGGCCGGCAGCACGGCGTCACCGCCGCTGCGGATCACCGGTGGCAGCACGGCGTCGTCCAACGCTTCCAGGCTGTCAAAGCCGACGGCGGTCAGCATCCGGGCGACTTCGTCGGCGCGGGGGCCGATGTGGCGGTCGGCGAACCCGGCCGGGACGTCCTCGGACGACAGCCGGGTGACGTCGGGCACAGTGGGCGTGGTTTCGATCACGGGCGAGGTGGTCACGGAGGCTCCAACGCGTCGGCGTAGCGGCCTATTCACGACAGGCCGCACGGATGCCTCCCCATCCGTTAGGCGTCGTTGCCCTTCGGAGGTGCCTCACCCTCACGGTCCCTGGCGCCTGAGAGGTTCCGGGGAGAGTTGCCCCTTCGGCGCCCCGTCGCAAACGGGGACTCTCCCGCGTGGGGTCTTCAGCTGTCGGCACGAACCCACCGACGCGCCACAGGTTATCAGCTCAACCCCGGTGGCTCATCCGCAGAGACAGTGCCGGGCCGCTCACCCACAAGGCCGCCGGAACGGGGTAGCGTCGGCAATCGTGATCGTGGTGAGCGTGTGCAGCTTGAAGGGTGGCGTCGGTAAGACGTCCGTGGTTCTCGGTTTGGCTTCGGCAGCGTTGGCTCGGGGCATCCCGACCCTGGTCGTGGATCTCGACCCGCAGGCCGATGCGACGTTGTCGCTGGACATCAGCGCGGATCTGACGTCGGACGTCGCAACCGTGCTCGGGGCTTCCCGACGAAATATGGTGAAGACCACACTGGTGCCCAGCGGATGGGCGCCGGACGGCGGCGCGCTCGACGTGCTGCCCGGCTCGCACAAGATCGCCGCGCTGGATCGGCCGAGCGGCGGCGAGCGCACCCTCGCCCGGCTCGCCACGGCGATCGGTTCCCTGGAGGATTACCGGCTGGTGCTGATCGACTGCCCACCGTCCCTGGGCACGATCACCCGGTCCGGGCTCGGCGCCAGCCACCGGGCGATCGTGGTCACCGAGCCGGCGCTGTTCTCGGTCACCGCCGCAGACCGGGCACTGCACGCCATCGACGACGTCCGTCGGACCAGCGCCCCCAGCCTGCAGCCACTGGGCGTGCTGGTGAACCGGTACCGCGAGCGCTCCCCCGAGCACCGCTACCGGCTGGCCGAACTGGGTGAGATGTTCGGGCCGCTGGTGCTCGGGCCGACGATCCGCGAGCGCAGCGCGCTGCAGCAGGCTCAAGGCGCAAGCCAGCCGATCCATCGCTGGCCGGGTGCCCCGGCCCAGGAGTTGGCCGAGGCGTTCGACGCGCACCTGGCCCGGATCCTGCGGGCGAATCAGCGCGGCATCCGCGGCCGGGCAGCCATCGGTTCGACCACCCAGTAGAACGAGGCGCCCGTAGAACGACCGCAACCCCTGGCCATCGGGCCAGGGGTTGTCGCTTGTCGGGAGCTGTGCAGAGGGTAGTTCAGCCGGTCGCGCGGGCGCGGCGTCGGCGGGACAGCTCGTCGCTGCTCGTCTCGGCGTCCGGCAGACCCTCGTCGGCCCGCTCGGCCGGTAGCGCGGCGAGCGTGCCCTCAACCTCGCGCCAGACCCGGCCGACCGCGATCCCGAAGACTCCCTGGCCGCCCTGGACCAGGTCGATGACCTCGTCGGCGGAGGTGCACTCGTAGACGCTGGCGCCGTCACTCATCAGGGTGATCTGGGCCAGGTCCTCGACGCCGCGATCGCGCAGGTGGTTGACCGCGATCCGGATCTGCTGCAGCGAGACGCCGGTATCGAGCAGTCGCTTGACCACCTTGAGGACGAGGACGTCACGGAAGCCATAGAGCCGCTGGGTGCCGGACCCGGTGGCCGGACGGACGGTGGGCTGCACCAAGCCGGTGCGGGCCCAGTAGTCCAGCTGGCGATAGGTGATCCCGGCGGCCTTGCAGGCGATCGGGCCGCGGTAACCGGCTTCCTCGTCGAGTTCGGGAAGATCGTCGGTGAAGAGCATCCCCTGGGCCTGGGCCGCGACGTGACCGGGCACAGCATCACGCTCGCTACGCTCGCTCACGGCGGCTCCTCACTAAGGGTGCCCTCGGCAAGCCGCATCCCAGGTGGGATGTCGGCAGACGAACTACAACGAGGGCTTTCACTTCGAACGGTAGGCGGCTGACCCTCCCCCGTCAACGACGTGCCACCCACGGTCACTGGCGTGTCGGCCTAATGTGCGCCGAACCTGCCGAACGAGACCCGAACGGACGATCGATCCCAGACCCGGACGTCGGTGAACAGGCCGGTCAGGAGCTTTCCGGGCTCTGCCCGCGCTCGCCGAAGTCCTCCGGCGAGATCTGGTCGAGGAACTCGCGGAACTTCTCCACTTCGTCCTCGTCCTCATCCGGCACCGCCACTCCGCCGGCCTCGAGCACCTCCTCGGCACCCACGATCCGGCAGCCGACCCGCAGCGCCAGGGCGATCGCGTCCGAAGATCGCGAGCTCACCACCAGCCCGCCGTCGAAGACCAGCTCGGCGTGGAAGACGTTGTCCCGGATCGCAATGATCCGGACCTCCTCGAGCCGACGGCCCAGGGCCGCGATCACGTCCTTCAGGAGGTCGTGCGTCAGAGGCCGCGGAGGGACAACGCCCTGCTGCGCGAAGGCGATCGCACTGGCCTCCGGCGCGCCGACCCAGATCGGGAGGTAACGATCGCCATCCCGTTCTCTGAGCAGCACGATGGGACTGTTCGAGGGCATTTCTACCCGGACCCCGACCACATCCAGCTCCCGCACTCCGTCACCGTACCCCGGGGTTCACGGCCACGGCGACCAAGCGGTCCGACAGCTCAATCTCGAGCGTAGAGCGACCGGCAATAGGGCGCCGGATGCGGGCGGGGTCTGGCGCCCGGATGGCAAGGCGGAGGAGGAGCCCGTAGCGGAGCTACGGGCGACGACGACAACGCCGCCAGCCGGGATGCCAGGGCCCGCCCACGCCAGCAGTCCCTATTGCCGGTCGCTCTTAGTTGCCGCCGCGCTCGAGGGCGGATTTCACCAGCGTGGCGTGCAGCCGCACGCACAGCTGGGACACCTCGCGGGTGACTTCTTCGGCGTGTGCCGCCGCCTCCGGGCCGCGCTGTCGGCGTAACGGGCTGACCACCTGCTCCACCAGTCCGGCCTCGCGATCGGCGGCCGAACGGAAGGCACGCAGGTGCCTCGGCTCGATCCCGAAGGCCGCCAGCTCGCCCGCGGTCCGGGTGACCAGGACGGCGTCGGCGTCGTAGAACCCGCCGGGCCGGGTCGAGACCAGGCCGTGCGACTCCAGATCGGCCAGCGTGGCGTCCGCGACCCCGGCGGCGGCGAGCAGTTGCGTCCGGGTCAGCCGCTGTCCGGTTCCGACCTGGCGTTCGCGCTGATCTGCCGGATCGGCGGAGCCAACCGCCTCGACCAGCCGTGGGCTGCCCGGTCCGCCCCGGGTGACCGGTGGCTCCAGGCCGCGGTCCAGGGCGTCGAGGTGGTCCCGGATCACCCGTAGCGGCAGGTAGTGGTCGCGCTGGACCCCGAGGACGTAGCGCAGCCGCTCGACGTCCTGATGGCCGAACTTCCGGTATCCGGCCGGCGTCCGCTCCGGCTCTACCAGGCCCTGGTCCTCCAGAAACCGGATCTTGGAGATCGAGACGTCCGGAAAATCCGGACGCAGCAGAGCGAGCACCGCGCCGATGCTCATCGTCTGCCGGTTGTTCTGGGGGCGCGCGTCGGGCCGCCCCGCCGCCGCCATCACCACGTCTTGCTCACCAACCGCCCTTCTCAGGCCGTACGCCGGCTCGGGTGGAAGACGAGGCGGTACTTGCCGATCTGCACCTCGTCGCCGTCCTTCAGAACTGCCTCTTCGATCCGGTCCCGGTCGACGTACGTGCCGTTCAGGCTGCCGACGTCGCGGACCACGAACTGGCCCTCCCGGCGAATGAACTCCGCGTGCTTACGAGAGACCGTGACATCGTCCAAAAAGATGTCGCTCTCCGGCCGTCGGCCGGCCGTGGTGCGCTCGGCGTCGAGCAGGAAACGCGCACCGGCATTCGGCCCACGCTGGACCACCAGCAGCGCGGACTCCTCCGGCAGGGCGTCGATTGCGGCCTGATCCGCGCCGGAGAGCCCAGTGTCCTCGGCCTCCGGCGGAACCAGCGCGCCGAGCGAGATGGTCGTTTCGACCAGGGGGGCATCAGCCTCGCGCCCGGCACCTTCCGGCCCCTGACCACCCAGGAACCTCGGTTCCGACATCTCGTTCTCCTCTGTCTTCTTGACCGGCTCCTGTCTTCTGGACCGGCTCCCTAGCGTAACCCTCGACGGACACTCGAGGGCAGCACTGCGGACGGGGACTCAGGCCAGTTGAGCGCGGTAATCGTCGGACGACAAAAGTCCGTCGATCGCCGATGGGTCGGCGACCCGAACCTCAAACATCCAGCCCTCGCCGTACGGATCGGAGTTCACCAGCTCCGGCGTACCGTCCAGGGCCGGGTTTCGGGCCGTGACGACCCCTGTGACCGGGGAGAACACGTCGCTGACGCTCTTGGTCGACTCGACCTCGCCACAGACCCCGCCGGCCTGCACCTCGGTGCCATCGTCCGGCAATGTGACGTAGACGATGTCGCCGAGCGCGTCCTGGGCGAACGCAGTGATGCCGACCCGGACGATGTCGCCGTCGATCCGGACCCACTCATGCTCTGCGGTGTAGTGCAGAGCATCGGGGTACTCGAAGTCACTCACAGAGGTCCTCTCGATCGTTGGCAGAAATATCGTTGGCAGAAATTTGGCAGAAAATGCCGTCAGTTTCCGGATTGGGGGACGGCAAACTTGGGCGGTTGTACCTGATGGAGGGCCGTCACCTTCAGCTCGGTGCCGGTCCGCACCGTACCGTGCGCGCCATCTTGACGCAGGGTCTCCAGCACACCGCCGGGAATGTCGAGTGCCGTCTCCAGGGTCGCCGGTTCGCCGATCGCGGTGAAGGTGAACGGCGGGCGCACGGTGGTCCCATCCACCACGACCCCGCCGTTGGCTCCGGTGCTGGTATCCACATCGACGAACGACGTACTGGCCACCACCCGAACCGAGCCGAGCTGAATCGCCTCCGCGCCGGCGTCCCGCAGTTCCTGGACGGTGTCGAGCAGTTGCGCGGCGTCCACGGAGGCCTGCGGGTCGTCAATCTGCAGGGTCACCCCGTCGCCCTGGGCCGGCAGGGTTCCGGCCAGGATGCCGAGCACTTCCAGCCGGGCCCGGGTGGCCCGCTCCGCGGCGGCCGCCTGGTCGCTGCCGGTGCGCAGCTCCTCGCTGGTCTGCTCCAGGTCGCGGGCCTGGGCGTCGAGCCGCTCGGACTGGTTGGTGACCGTGTCCAGGACCCTGACCAGCTCGCTCTGACTCAGCGAGGACAGGCTCTCGGACTGGGTCTGCCGGGCCTGCACGACCAGGGAGAAGCCGAGCAGCCCGAGCAGTAGAGCGGCCAGCAGGTGCGCGCGGGTCAGCCGGGGCCGGGGCAGCACCTTGGCGCCGCCGCGCAGAAGTCGTTTCCAGTCCATGTCAGGCCTTGAAGATGTGCCGGCGGATGGCGGCCGCGTTGGAGAAGATCCGGATCCCGAGCACCACCACGACACCGGTGGACAGCTGCGCACCGACGCCGAGGTGGTCACCGAGGAACACGATCAGCGCCGCGACGACGACGTTCGACAGGAACGAGACGATGAACACCCGGTCATCGAAGATCCCGTCGAGCAGCGCCCGTAGCCCACCGAAGACGGCATCAAGCGCGGCCACCACCGCGATCGGCAGGTAGGGCTGCAGCCAGAGCGGCACTGTGGGCTGCAGCAGCAAGCCGGCGATAACGCCGACCAGCAGTCCGATCGCCGCGATCACGTGACTTCCCCCATCATCCGGTTCCGGTTGTTTCCAGCGGTTGCGCCGCGCGCAACACGAGTTGTCCAGCGCCGGGCAGGACCAGTTTGTCGCTGGTCGCGATATCGGCGCGAATATGCGCATTGTCGCGCATCGACTGAACGTAGGCGCCCGCGGCGCCGGACGCGAAGCCGGCCTGCATCCGGTCCGGGTCACCGATCGCGGAGATCACGTACGGCCGACGCAGCGCGCGGAAGTCGACCAGGATCGCCCGACCGGCGGACCGGATCGCCGAAACGGCGGTCAGTCGCTGGCCGTTGACCGCGATCGACTCGGCCCCGGCCGCCCACAGCCCGTTCACCACGATCTGCAGGTCGGAGTCGAAGAGCACACCGATGTCGAAGTCGGCGTCCGCGCGCGGGTCGCCGCCGACGGCGTCCTCGGCGGTCGGCGCGTCGTCCAGGGTGACCCGCAGGCCGGGGCCGCTGGCCGGCACCTCACCGGCGGCCAGGCCGAGCCGCTTGGCCTGCGCCGCCAACTCGGCGCCGCCGGCACCCAGCGCCTTCTGCTGAGTCACCTCGATCGCCGCGCTGAGCGCCGCGTTCGCCGCCGCCTGCTTCTCCACCTGCTCGGTGCGCTTCTGGATCTCGTCCCGCAGGTGATTGTTCGCCTGTGAGGACTCGCGTTGCGGCTGCCGGATCGAGCTGACCGAGACCGAGAACGCGGCACCGGCGGCGATCGCCAGCGCCAGGGTGAGTGCGGTGCCGCGCCGGGTGCGCGGATGCGGGTGCGCCGCGGCCGCCGCGTAGCTGGGGTCGAGCGGGCGCTCCATCACCTCGCGCAGCAGCGTCATCGAGGCGTCAAGCGGCCGCGTCGACTGAGCCTTCTCGCTCATGTAGCTCGACCCGGTGCGCCGGCCGAGATGATGCCGCTGGAGCGGCCGGCCCGGATAGCAGCCACGTGCCGCAGGTAGATCATCCCCGACCACCAGTACAAGCCGGTGCCCCACCAGGCGAAGGCCCAGCCGATCGGCTGGGCGATGGTGCCGGCGGTGTTGTCGGCGTGGCCGAGCAGCAGCAACGGGAAGGCGTAGAGCAGGCAGGCGGTGGCCGCCTTGCCGAGGAAGTTGACCTCCAGCGGGCTGCGCTCGGCCGGGGTGAGGGCGAGCAGCGAGACCGTCAGCAGGGCGTCCCGGGCGATCAGCAGGACCACCAGCCACCACGGCACGATTTCCCGATAGCCGAGCCCGAGCAGGGTGGTGAGGATGTACAGCCGGTCGGCGATCGGGTCGAGGAGCTGGCCGATCCGGGTGACCTGCCCCCATCTGCGGGCCAGCCAGCCGTCCAGGTAGTCGGTGTAGCCGCTGATCATCAGGACCGCGATCGCGGCCAGGTCGTACTCCAGGACGATCAGGACCGCGAAGACCGGAACCAGGAGCAGACGGGTGAAACTCAGCACATTCGGGATGGTCAAAACCCGATCGCTGACCACCACCGGGTCACCACCCACCGCGACTTTCCTCCTCTGACGCCTGCTCCCCCGTGCTTGCGCATCGCCAGCCTACGGCCCCGGCGTCGACCGCCGGTGCAGCCGGGCCTGCCGGCGGCTCAGCTCGACCGACCCGGGCCTGAGATCGACCCACGGGCCCACGATTGCAGAATTTGGTGCAACCATGATCTCGATAGGTCTATAAGCGGTAATCCCGCTCATATAGTCTGCCCGCGCCGAACAACACGGCGCGAGGGAGGGACGGCAGCGTGGGGTTGAGCTCCGGGCAGGCCGCCAGGCATCGCGCCGCCGAGCATTCAGCCGCCTCGCCCGACCCCTCACCGGCCAGCGACGAGAGCCGGCGGCCGCTGCGGCGAGCGGCCTGGATCTGCGCCGGCATGCTCCTGCTGAGCAGCATGCTGTCGCTCAGCGGCGTGCTCAACGAGAACGCCAGTCAGGCGGTGGACGACCTCGGCCAGCTGCTGGCCGGTGGCTTCGCCGCCGTCGCCTGCCTGCTGTCCTGGCGCCGGAGCAAGCCGCCGGACCGGCTCTGGCGACTGCTGCTCGGGCTCGGTGCCGCCGGTTGGACCTGTGGCCAGGCCGTCTGGTCCTACTACCAGGTCTTCGTCGGAAACGAGCTGCCCTCGCCCTCCCTGGCCGATGTCGGCTACTTCACGCTGCCGCTGCTGGCGCTGCCGGCACTGTGGGTCTTCCCGGCCCGCACCTGGCCGCGCCGACTCGGCGGGCCGGCCCGGCTCGGACAGCTCGCCTCCCGCCCGTTCTCCCGGATCGTCATCGTCCTGGACAGCCTGGTCGCCGTCGGCTCGCTGTTCCTGCTCACCTGGACCACCTCACTCAGTGCCGCCCTGCACACCTCCAGAGCCGACCTGCCGGCCTTCCTGGTCGCCCTCGCCTACCCGGTCACAGACCTGGTGCTGGTGGTCTTCGTTGTGCTGTTCGGCCGCTTCCGATTGCCGGCCAATCCGGGCGCGCTGATGTTCTTCGGCCTCGGTACGGTCGCGATCTCGGTCTCCGACAGCTTCTTCCTCTACCTGGTCAGCACCGGCGCCGAGGAGATGCCCCCGCTGTACAACCTCGGCTTCCTGGTCGGGCCGGTGCTGCTCGGGCTGGGTGCGCTGGTACCGCAGCCGGGGCCGGCCCGAGGCGACCCGCAGACCCGCCGGGGCACCGAGCGCGGCCTGGTGCTGCTGCCGTACCTGCCGCTGAGCGCCACCGGGCTGTTGGTCACCGGCCAACTGTTGACCTCGTCCACGATCGACACCGCCGAGGCGGTGGTCGGCCTGAGCCTGGTCGCCCTGGTGGTACTGCGGCAGTTCATCACCCTGCTGGACAACATCCGGCTGGTCCGGGAGCTGCGGGAAAGCCAGCATCTGCTCCGTGAGCAGGCGTTCAACGACTCGCTCACCGGGCTGGCGAACCGGGCGCTGTTTCGCGATCGGCTCGACCACGCCGTTGAGGTGCACCGTGCCGATCGCCGGCCGCTCGGCCTGATCTTCTGCGACCTGGACGATTTCAAGCTGGTCAACGACGGGATGGGACACGCTGCCGGCGACGAACTGCTGCGCGCGGTGGCCCGGCGGCTGCGCGACTGTGTGCATCGCTCGGACACGGTGGCCCGGCTCGGCGGCGACGAGTTCGCCGTGCTGCTGGAGGGTGGCGGCGAGGCCCCGGAATTGATCGGCGATCGGATCCTGGCCGCGCTGGCCCAACCGTTTGTGCTCCGCGACGTCGCGGGTTCGGCGCATCGGGACGGCACCAGCGTCCGGGTCGGCGCCAGCATCGGGGTGGCGGTGATGGACCCGCTGGAGCCGGCGGTCAGCCCGGACGGCCTGATGGCCCGGGTGGACGCCGCGATGTACGCCGCCAAGCGACGCGGAAAGAGCCAGCTGGTCACCTTCCGCGGGGACGTCACCGACGACAACTCCCCCGGCCTGATCGGCGACCTGCGGGTGCTGCTGGCCGCGCAGCGCGCCGACCCGCTGATGCGGGCCGGCGGCAGCATCGACGTGATGTACCAGCCGGTGGTCCGGTTCGACACCGAGCGGATGGTCGCGCTGGAGGCGCTGGTGCGCTGGCAGCATCCGCGGCACGGGCTGCTGTCGGCCGAGGTGCTGCTGGCAGCGGCCGAGGACGCCGGCATGCTCGGCGTCCTCGAGGAGCAGGTCCTCGACACCGCCTGCCGGGACGTCGGGACGCTGCGTCGCTTTCCCGGCCTGGGCCAGTTGGCGGTGCACGTGAATCTCTCGGCGCAGCGCACCGGCGACCCACGACTGGTCGGCAACGTGAAGGAGATGCTCATCCGACACGGCCTGCCCGGTCAGGCTCTGGTGCTGGAGATCACCGAGACCGGGAAGGTGCCCGATCTGGACATCGCCGCCCAGGTGCTGACCCAGATCCGGGGCCTGGACGTGCGGCTGGCGCTGGACGACTTCGGCACCGGGTTCAGCGGTCTGAGCTACCTGCTCCAGCTACCGATCGACATCGTGAAGCTGGATCGCTCGCTGACCATCGCCACCCCGGACAGCCGCGGTGGGGCGATCCGGAACGCCGCCGCGACGCTGATCCTCGGCCTGGGGCTGGAACTGATCGCCGAGGGTGTGGAGACTCCGGACCAGGCCGACGAACTGATCGCGCTGGGCTGCAAGCTGGGCCAGGGCTTCCTCTACGCGAAACCCCGCTTCCTGTCCGACCTGGAGTTCGCCGGCCCCTACGTCACCGGCCCCCAAATCCGGTGATCATGCAGGCTTGCTGGCGCGCAAGCGCGCATGATCACCGCGGTTTGGGGCAGACGCCGTGGGCGTAGTGATCGACGAATGTCTGATGCTGCTGTGCCGACATGCTGCTGTACCGACACCAGCCATTCGTTGATCAAGGCGCCCAAGCGAAGGCTCGGCTCCGGTACCTCGTGATCCAGGGTTAGCACCGCTTTGGACCGTGATCCGGCGCCCAGAACAGGCGCCCAGAACCCTGGAATAGCGTTCCGAACCGGAGCTAACCACACCAACCCTGGTGATCATGGAGGCTGCGCGCGCCTCCGCGGCTCCGGTGCCGTAATCGCACGGTGAGCCCCAGCTTTCGCTGCAGCCATCGCTGAAACAACCTGGGTGTGGCAGCGACTTGGGTGTGCAGGATGACCCCCGCGCGGGGTCATCCTGCACACCCAAGTGCGCCACCAACCCGCGGGCACCCCGCGGGCACCGAGCGTGGCTGAGGTCCGCGAAGAGCGGGTTACTTGGTGAAGCCCGTGATGCCCATCTGGAAACCGGAGAACTTCGGCCGACCACCGTTGATCGACACCCAGTCACCGTGGGCCCGCATCGAGGCCAGACCGGGGCCGACGTTCTCGACCGTGATCCCGCCCTTCTCCAGGGTGGTGAGGGTGGCGGAGAAGTCCGCGTCGCTGGTGGCGTCCGGGCCGAAGGTGTCCGATCCGAGCGCCCCGATCGAGCGCTGGTCGAACAGCCAGGCCGCGGC
>Ga0307513_10007380_pt1 | contig 14267 bp, 13 predicted proteins | sample 15_EM_MG_FD_202174 | JGI IMG/M metagenome (GOLD analysis project Ga0307513, IMG submission 202174) | Populus trichocarpa ectomycorrhiza microbial communities from riparian zone in the Pacific Northwest, United States - 15_EM | ecosystem: Host-associated > Plants > Roots > Unclassified | place... | reverse complement strand
CTTGCGGACCCTGCGAACCAGGCCTGAGCTGAGAGCTGTGGGGTGGTCGGCCAAGAACATGGACGATCACTCGGTGGTCGGCCATTCTCGGGAACTCGTGCGGCTGCCACAGGACCTCTTTGTCGGGGCCGGCGCCCTGCTGGTGCGGTGCGACGCCAGAACGCCGTATTTCCCGAACATCTACAACCACGACTGGATGTTTCTGATCGTGCTCGCCAAAAAGGCTGCTGATCCGCGCCGGGCGATCGGGTGGGCGGGAACGGTACGGCAACTGGAATACAACCCGTATGTTCGCGGCCGGGCCCGCTCCGAAGAAGCCGGCGACATTCTCGGTGAAGGTCTGATGAACCTGCTGGAGGACCATGGCACGCAGATCGACTCACATTCCACGTCCGAGTTCTGGGACCAGGCACTGCTGATGCGCCGTGACCTCGTGGCCCGGCTGCAGACGAAGGTCGGACGTCAGATGCTGAAGTCCGGCGCCAAGAGGAAGGCATTCCTGGCTCGGGTGCTGCGAGCTCTGACCGCCGCCGAGGAGGTGAACCACGATCTCAAGGGCGCGGATCTGGCCCGTTATGTCGGGATCCTGACCCGAGACGAGGAATCCTGGGAAGGTCACCTGACCGCTCTCAGCCGAGCGTTTGTCAACCGCCCGGGGGCACGCCAGGTTCTCGTGAGCCTGCAGTCCGGCAAGCCTCCGACGGCGGCCTGGAGAGCTGTGCCCTTGCCAGAGACGGATTCGCAGTACAGCATAAAAGCCGCATCTCCAGCACATGGTCCTAGTCCGAGTGCCCGGCTCACCGATTCGGATGCCCAGGCAGCATCCGATGAAGGGGTCCCGTCCAGGCGGCCCCGCCCTCGTTGGCGGAAAGGGTTCGATGTCCGCCCCCGGCGACCCGTTTCAGGCAGTAGCGCGCCACCGCAGTTCGCACCTGAGCCTGCTGGTGCCCTGCCCCAGCGGGAGGTTGCCGGGATCGGTTGACGCCGTCGTCGTCCCGACCTCCCGACCGGTCACCTTTCTGGAACCCGCGATCGAACTGGCTCGCGGACTGAACTGTCCGATTCTGGTGCTGTGCAGCCTGGACTCCAAGGCCGCGACGGTCGGTTCGCTGCTCACCGACGTCACCGGTTTCGCCGTCACCGTGGCGTCGATCCCGCGCAGCCCCATTCTCGACCTGCACACCCACGGCTTCGCGGCGCCGCAGTTCGAGCCCTATCTCGACACCGGCAACAAGCGGAACGTCGCGCTCCTGCTCGGGCGATTGCTCGGCTGGGAACGGTTGCTCTTCCTGGATGACGACATCAGAGACCTGAAGCCGGATGACGTTCGAAGCGCGGCTTCCAACGTCGGTCCCGGAGGTTTGCAGTTGGCCGGCTGGTCGTACCAGCGGTTTCCGGACAACTCCGTGGTCTGCCATGGCTTCCGTAGCTCCGGATACCAGCAGGACGTGTTCATCGGCGCCGGTGCCTTGCTGGTCGGGCTCTCCGGCTGGCTGCCCTTCTTTCCGCCGGTCTACAACGAGGATTGGATGTTCTTCCATGACTTCGTGAATCGACGTCAGGTCGGGCTCGCCGGCGATGTCCGGCAACTCCCGATCGACCCGTTCGACCCCGCTCGGGCCCGGCGCGAGGAGTTCGGCGACGTCCTCGCGGAGGGCCTGTTCAACCTGATTCATGAGAAGCGCTCGGTGTCGGTGGCCCAGTTTCCCGGCTACTGGAACTCGGTGCTGCTTGAACGGCACCGCCTGCTGAAGGGCATCCTCGACCGACTCGGCCACCTCGCCTGTCACAGTCGCGACGCCCGGCAGCACGAGAAGGAGTTGCTTGCCCTCGAGGCGAGTGAGGAAGAGCTCGCCAAGATCACCGCTCAGTCGCTGGCCGAGTTCGTCGGTGCCTGGCGGTACGACATGTACCGCTGGAACGCTCGGTTGCACGGACTGCCGAGGTTCACCCGAATCATCGACGCGCTGGGCTGGCTCCGCATCACCGACGTCCACTCGGGGGTCTGAGGCCGGCGCTTGGTCGCGGAGGAAGGGCCACTCGGGCACGCACATCCAAGGCAAACGCCCTGAACATGCCCTGCACGCAGGGCGATGTGCGTGCCCCAATGGCCCTCGACGGAGGACGCATCGGTTGCTGACGACTTTGTCCACGCGCCTGGTGGACCGGCCGGGAGGAGTCAGACCCTCGACGGCGCACTTCTGCCCCGATCGCGGTGCTGAATCCTCCCGGCCGCCCGGCACACGACGTGCGCTAGCGCAGCGTCGGCGGAGGCAGGATGCCGCGTTCCATCGCCGCGGTGACCGCACGCGTCCGGTCGTCGACGCCGAGCTTGGCGAAGGCACGGAGCAAGTGGGTCTTCACCGTGGCCTCGCCGATGAAGAGTTCGCGGCCGATATCGGCGTTCGACAGCCCGCGGGACACCGCCCGCAGCACCTCCACCTCGCGCGGGGTCAGCGGGTTCGCGACGGCCGGTTCCGGAACCGGGGCTGGGGAGCGCAGCCGGGACACCAATCGGGCGGCCACCGGCGGCGCCAGCACGGTCTCGCCGCGAGCCGCCGCCCTGACCGCGTCCACCAGGTGCAGGCGCGGGGTGTCCTTCAGCAGGTAGCCGCTGGCTCCGGCCTCCACCGCGCGGATGATGTCGGCGTCGGTGTCGTAGGTGGTCAGCACCAGCACTCGGGACGACGGGAACTCGGCGGTGATCCGGGCGGTCGCGCCCACGCCGTCCAGTTTGGGCATCCGCAGATCCATCAGGACGACGTCTGGGGACAGTGCTGCCACCCGGATGATCGCCTCCTCGCCGTCCCCGGCTTCGCCGACGACGTCCATGTCCGTCTCAACGCCGAGCAGACCGACCAGGCCGGACCGGACGATCGGGTGATCGTCGACGACCAGGACCCGGATCACGGTGTCACCGGCAGACCGGGGGCCGCAGCCACCGGAACTCGCACCCGGACCCGGGTGCCCCGACCGGGCGCGCTCGCGACGTCCAGCTCGCCACCGGCGTCCCGGACTCGATCCCGCATCCCGGTCAAACCGAACCCGACCGACGCCGCTGGTTCGAAGCCGACACCGTCGTCCTGCACCTCGACCAGGGCTTCGGCGCCCTCGGCGGACAATCGGATGGTGACCAGCCGGGCCTGCGCATGCCTGCGGACGTTGCTGAGCGCCTCCTGAGCCGAGCGCAGCAGGACCACCTCACGATCCCTGGAGAGCCCGGCGAGGCCGTCCGACAGCGCTGATACCTCGACGTCAATCGCCACTCCGGTCTCCGTCCCAAATCGCTCGGCCAGTCGCCGGACCGCATCGGTCAGCGTTGAATCCTCCAGGGCGATCGGGGAGAACGCCGCCACCAGCGCACGGGCCTCGCCGAGGTTCTCCCGGGCGACAAGCTCGATCGAGTCCAGCCGGGCGATCGCCGGGGAGGGCAGCTCGCCGTGCGCCTCCATCTCGGCCCGGGCCGCCTGGGCCAGCATGATGATGCTGGTGAACCCCTGGGCCAGGGTGTCGTGGATCTCCCGGGCCATCCGCTCCCGCTCCTGGGTCACCCCCTGCGCGTGATGCACCTCGCCGAGCTCGGACCGGGTCGCCTCCAGTTGCTCGATCAACTCCGCTCGCTCCCTGGACTGATCGATGATCCGGGAGATCCAGATCCCGATCAGCAGGCTGAACAGGACGCTGACCGCCATCGTCGGGCCGAGGAACGCGAACGAGTGCCATGACCAGCCGTCCGCGGTGAGGAACCCGATCAGGCTGCTCACCGTCAGCGCTCCGGTCAGCACAACGCCGCTGCGGACCTCACCCGAGAAGATCCACATCTGCGAGTACGCGATGAACAGCAGCAGCGAAAGGTCGGTGTCGACGGCGCAGGCCAGGCCCACGCCAACGATGACGATCAGCAGGTAAAGCAGGTTGCGACCGGCCAGATCGCGCTCCGGACTCGGGCGGATGACGAGATATGCCAGGGCAATGACGACCACCACGATGTAGCCGATCACCCGCCGCTCGGCGGTGAGGTCACCGGGAACCGCCAGCACCACCGCCGCCAGCAGAAGGAACAGCCAGAACGCCAGGTCCCAGCCAATTTGGGTGCGACGCCAGACATGCCTCGGGTCGACGATCATCCGAGGATCTCCAGCCTCCATCGCCTCAGTCTCCGTTGCCTCAGGCTCGGTCGACTCAGCCGGCGTCATGGCCTCATCCAGCGTCGCGTCGGGTCCAGCGGAAGGTCCGGAGCGCGAGCACCAGACCGACAACCGTCCACAGGCCCAGTATCAGCGCGGTCTGCGGTAACTGCCAGGAACCGGACACCTCGGAGGCCTCGAAGGACGCCGGGAGGAAGACCGAGCGCATGCCCTGTGCCAGCCACTTCAACGGGAAGATCGAGCCGATCGTCTGCATCCAGCTCGGCAGGTCGTTGTAGACGAAGAACACCCCGGAGATGAACTGGAGCACGATCACGACCGGGCTGACCACGGCCGCGGCGCTGTTGGCCGAGCGCGGCACCGAGGAGTAGACGATCCCGAGCACGGTGCCGGCCGTTGTCCCGAGCACGAACACCCAGGCGAAGCGCAGCCACAGGTCCCCGCTGTTCGGCAGGTCCAGGCCGAACGCCAAGGCTCCGACCGTGAGCAGGATGGCCATCTGGAACACGCTGGTGACCAGCACCAGGCCGACCTTGCCGAGGAAGTACGCCGCGGGCGGCATCGGGGTGCCGTGCAACCGCTTCAGAGTTGTGTCGTCCCGTTCGATCGCAATGCCGATCGCCAGCGACTGGAAGCTGGAAAGGATCACCGCGGAGGCCACCATGCCGGCGGTGAAGTACTGGGTGAACGAGACGCCGGGGGCGATGTCGTCGCTGAACACCGACCCGAAGATGAAGAGCAGGATCACCGGGAAGGCGAAGGTGAAGACCAGGCTGTCGCGTTGACGGAAGAACATCTTGACCTCGATCCCGGTGCGGGCCAGGCCGAGACTGAACGCCGAGGGCAGTCGCACCGGTGCCGGGGCGGTCGCCGCGTCGAGAGAGCTGCTCATCGAAGGCTCCCATCGGTCTTGAGCTGCGAACTTTCCTTGCCCTGGATCATGCTCAGGTAGACGTCCTCCAGGGTCGGCCGAAGCACCTGCAGACCGGGGACCTCACCGTCGAACCGGGCGGCCAGCTCGCTGACCAACCGGGTCGGGGTCGCGGTCAACTCTTCCTGTTGTTTCTCCCCGTCCGTCCAGACCACCCGCACCTCGCGCGCTGCCCTGCCGCCGAGCCGGGCCGGGGTGTCCACCGCCAGCAACGTGCCACCCGCGATCACCCCCACCCGGTCGGCCAGCTGCTCGGCCTCGTCCAGGTAGTGCGTGGTCAGCAGAATGGTCGCGCCGTCGGTGCGCAGGCGCTTGATCAGCTCCCAGAAGGAGTGCCTGGCCTGCGGGTCGAAGCCGGTGGTCGGCTCGTCCAGGAAGAGCAACCGAGGCCTGCCGATGATCCCGAGCGCCACGTCGAGTCGGCGCCGCTGACCCCCGGACAGGCTGCGGGAGCGGGACTTTCGCTTTTCCTCCAGGCCGACGGCGGCGATCACCTCGTCCGGGTCGCGCGGATTCGGATAGTACCGGGCGAAGTGATGAACCAGTTCCTCGATGCTCAGCTCGGCGTTCTCGTTCGAGGTCTGCGGCACGATCCCGATCCGGGAGAGCCAGGCACGGCCGGCCGTCCCCGGGTCCTCACCGAGGACGCTCACCTCGCCGCCGTCCCGCTTGCGGTAGCCCTCCAGGATCTCCACCGTGGTGGTCTTGCCGGCTCCGTTGGGGCCGAGCAGGGCGAAGACCTCGCCGGCCTGGATGTCGAGGTTCACGTCGCTGACGGCGACGAAGTCCCCGTAGCGCTTCGTCAGTCCGCGGATCCGAATGTCCGGACCGCTCGAGGGGCTCACCCGCCCAGGCCCCGCCGGGCCGGTGGTCGCTGAAGTGGTCATGGCTCAACCTTGGCCTCAGCCGGTGGCCGGCGCACCCACCGGCATGCTGACCGCCGTCCACCGGCCGACGTACAAACCCCGGGATGGGCTAAGACGCTTCGGAGAGCAGCTTCTGCAGTCGGCTGACGCCTTCCACCAGGTCCTCGTCACTCAGCGCGTAGGAAAGCCGCAGGTAACCGCTGGGTCCGAAGGCCTCACCCGGGACGACGGCGACCTCCGCCTCCTCCAGAATCAGCGTCGCCAGCTCGGCCGAGGTGGTCGGCGTCCGGCCGCGCAGGGTCTTGCCGAGCAGGCCCTTGACCGACGGGTACACGTAGAAGGCACCCTGCGGGGTTGGGCAGACCACGCCCGGGATGTCGTTCAGCATCCCGACGATCAGCTTGCGCCGTCGGTCAAAGGCGACTCGCATCTCGTGGGCCGCGCTCAGGTCACCGGACAATGCGGCGATCGCCGCGCGCTGCGACACGTTCGCCACGTTCGAGGTCAGGTGCGACTGCAGGTTGGTGGCCGCCTTGATCGCGTCCTTCGGCCCGATCATCCAGCCGACCCGCCAGCCGGTCATCGCGTAGGTCTTGGCGACGCCGTTCAGCACCAGGCAGGTGTCGGCCAGTTCCGGAACCTCAACCGCGATCGACGGCGCGGTCACGCCGTCATAGACCAGGTGCTCGTAGATCTCGTCGGTGATCACCCAGATGCCGTGCTGCACAGCCCACTCGCCGATCGCCCGGACCTGCTCGGCCGGATACACCGCACCGGTCGGGTTGGACGGTGAGCAGAACAGCAGTGCCTTGGTGCGCTCGGTCCGGGCGGCTTCCAGCTGCTCGACGCTGACCAGGTAACCGGCGTCCTCCCCGGCGAAGACCTCAACCGGGACGCCGCCGGCCAGCCGGATCGCCTCCGGGTAGGTGGTCCAGTACGGGGCGGGCAGCAGCACCTCGTCGCCCGGGTCGAGCACGGTGGCGAAGCCCTGGTAAACCGCCTGCTTGCCGCCGTTGGTGACCAGCACCTGGTCGGGGGTGACCTGGTAGCCGGAGTCCCGGGCGGTCTTCGTGGCGATCGCGGCGCGCAGGTCAGGCAGCCCACCGGCCGGGGTGTAGCGGTGGTTGGCCGGAACCGAGCAGGCTGCGATGGCGGCCTCAACGATGTATCCGGGGGTCGGGAAGTCGGGCTCACCCGCGCCGAAACCGATCACCGGCCGGCCGGCCGCCTTGAGGGCCTTGGCCTTGGCATCGACGGCGAGGGTCGCGGACTCGGCAATGCTGCCGATCCGGCGGGAGATCCGAGATCGCGGTGTTGCGGCTGACGGGGACGAGGAGGATGGCGTCTGCTGGCTCACACCGCCATCGTGCCACCGTCACCGCACTACCCGCGCGGCACTTGTTGCCGCTGCCCACCGACAAGCCACCGATCAAGCCACCGACGAGCCACCGACCAGCCACCGACCAGCCGACGACGAGCCGACGACCAGCAAGGTCAATCCGGCCCCGGCCGGTGATCGCGGCCGGGTGCGGCGGGTTCGACCTGAGGTCCGTCCGGTGCGTACACTCACGGACGGGTGGTTGCGAACTGCCATGCTTACGCGCGCCGTCGTGAAGGCTTGCAGGGTAGTGATTGCTTGGAAGGGCAGTGGCTCAATTGGTAGAGCACCGGTCTCCAAAACCGGCGGTTGGGGGTTCAAGTCCCTCCTGCCCTGCGGGAACAGCAATTTGACCCAGACAAACAGGTGAGGACCGTGAGCAGCACTTCATCGACGAAGAAGCGTCGGGGCAGCCCGATGCTCTTCCTGCGGCAGGTCATCGCCGAACTGCGGAAGGTCGTCAGACCGACCCGCACCGAGCTGATCACCTACACCTCTGTGGTGCTGGTCTTCGTTCTCGTGGTGATGACGTACGTGTCGGTTCTGGACCTCGGGTTCGGCAAGCTCGTGCTCTGGGCGTTCGGCGGGGCCTGACGGCCCCTTCGGATCCGGGCTCGTTATCGACCCGGCCGCTCCGCACCAGCAGCAACCAGGGCCCAACCAGGGCTGGAACGTACGAAGGGAAGCAGGACAACAGCGTGTCGGAAAAGACCTCGCAGTTCACCGATGAGCATGCCGACCTCGCCACCACGGCCGAGGACGAGCAGGCGGTTGACGCCTCGACCGACGAGAAATCGCCGGCCGGGACCGATGCCGAGCTCGTCGCGGCCGATGCCGCTGAGTCCGACGACGAACTGGAGCCGGACGAGTTCGGCTCCGACCCGGTCGTCGACGGCGGACCGGCCGAGAACGGCGCGGACGCCGACGTCCCGACCGCCGGTGCCGACGACGAAGAGCCCGGCGACCCGGTGGAGGAGTTCAAGGCCGGTCTGCGCCGCGCTGCCGGCGACTGGTACGTGATCCACTCGTACGCCGGGTATGAGAACCGGGTGAAGGCGAACCTGGAGAACCGGACGTCGAGCCTCAACATGGAGGATTACATCTTCCAGGTCGAGGTCCCGATGGAAGAGGTCACCGAGATCAAGAACGGCCAGCGCAAGCTGGTCCGACGGGTCCGGATCCCCGGTTACGTCCTGGTTCGGATGGACCTGAGCGACGAATCGTGGGGCGCCGTCCGACACACCCCGGGCGTCACCGGCTTCGTTGGCCACACCCACCAGCCGGTACCGCTGAGCCTGGACGAGGTCTTCTCCATGCTCGCCCCCAGCCTGGCGCCCGCCGAGTCGACCTCGCGCAAGCCCGAGATCAAGGTCGTCGACTTCGAGGTCGGGGAAACCGTCACGGTCATGGAGGGTCCCTTCGAGACCCTGCCCGCCACCATCTCCGAGATCAACGCCGATGCACAGAAGCTCAAGGTGCTGGTGTCGATCTTCGGTCGCGAGACGCCGGTCGAGCTTTCGTTCGGCGACGTCTCCAAGCTCTAGATCCGCCACCGAGCACGTCGGTACCAGTACAAAGCCGCTACAAGTCCAAAGGAAAGCAACCCATGCCCCCCAAGAAGAGGGTCTCAGCGCTCATCAAGCTGCAGATCAACGCGGGCCAGGCCACTCCGGCGCCGCCGATCGGGCCTGCGCTCGGTCAGCACGGCGTCAACATCATGGAGTTCTGCAAGGCCTACAACGCCCAGACCGAGTCGCAGCGTGGCAGCGTCGTGCCGGTGGAGATCACGGTCTACGAAGACCGCTCCTTCACCTTCATCACCAAGACGCCGCCGGCCGCTGAGCTGATCAAGAAGGCCGCCGGAGTGCCCAAGGGTTCCGGCGAGCCGCACAAGACCAAGGTCGGCAAGCTCACCTCCGCCCAGGTGCGGGAGATCGCCCAGCAGAAGCTGGAAGACCTCAACGCCAACGACCTGGACGCCGCGTCGAAGATCATCGCCGGCACCGCCCGGTCGATGGGAATCACCGTCGAAGGCTGAGCATTACCTCATCGGTGACCGGACAAACGTCCGCGAACCGTCCCAGCACCACGTGGTAGGGCCCTCTGGGGCCCGCTCACCACGACCTGCTCCTGGTTGATCGCCGGGCGGCAGGCAGATACCCAGGAGGAAACATGAAGCGCAGCAAGGCATACCGGGCAGCCGCAGACAAGATCGACGAGACCAAGCTGTACGCCCCGCTGGACGCGGTCCGTCTGGCCAAGGAGACCTCGGCGACGAAGTTCGACTCGACCGTCGAAGTGGCCTTCCGGCTCGGCGTCGACCCGCGCAAGGCGGACCAGATGGTCCGTGGCACGGTCAACCTGCCGCACGGCACCGGCAAGACCGCCCGCGTCCTGGTGTTCGCCACCGGTGACCGGGCCGCCCAGGCCGAGGCCGCCGGCGCCGAGTTCGTCGGCTCCGACGACCTGATCGCCCGGATCCAGGGCGGGTTCCTGGACTTCGACGCCGTCGTCGCGACCCCGGACCTGATGGGCAAGGTCGGTCGGCTCGGCAAGGTGCTCGGCCCGCGTGGTCTGATGCCCAACCCGAAGACCGGCACGGTGACGATGGACGTCGCGAAGGCGGTGGAGGAGATCAAGGGCGGAAAGATCGAGTTCCGCACCGACAAGCACGCCAACCTCCACTTCATCATCGGTAAGACGTCGTTCACCGACACCCAGCTGATCCAGAACTACGCGGCCGCGATCGACGAGGTCAACCGGCTCAAGCCGTCCGCGTCGAAGGGTCGCTACCTGAAGAAGGCGACCGTCACCACGACGATGGGCCCGGGCATCCAGGTCGACCCGAACCGGGTGCGCGGGCTTGAGGAAGAGACCGTCACCGACTGATCGGCGCACCGCATCGGCGGGGAGCCCCACCCAGGATTTGGGTGGGGCTCTTGTGCGCTCCCGATGGACCTAATCGTGATGGATCAGGCCAGGATTGCGATGCCTACGCCGGGTAGGGTGATCGAATTGCTCCCGATGAGTCAGCCTATTAGGGTCCAGCAGCGGCCCGGGGTTCGATAGCAGTGAGTAAGGATCGCGGAGGGCCTGTGTACGAAACAGAATCGCTCGACCGGTCCACGGAGCCGAGCGACGGTCGACTGCTGCTCGTCGAGGATGACGACGGCGACGCCCTGCTGGTCGAGGAACTGCTGCTGCTGGCCGGCAGCGGGTTTGAGATCGTCCGGGCTCGAACGCTGGCGGAGGCTCGCCAGTTGGTGCGCACCGAATCTTTCGGCTGCGTGCTGCTCGACCTCGGCCTTCCCGACGGGCAGGGCTTGGAGGTCGTCCGCGACTTCCTGGCCGAGGCCGCGAACGTCGCGGTGATCTGCTTCACCGGGCTGAACGACGACCGCTCCGGTGCGGCCGCGGTGGCCGCCGGCGCGCAGGACTACCTGGTCAAGGGCCAGGTGGACGGCGAACTGCTGCGGCGCTCGATCCGCTATGCGATTGAGCGACGCCGGGCCGAGGAGCAGTCCCGTCAGCTCTACGCCAGTCAGTTGCGGGCCGAGGAGAATGCCCGGCTGGAACGTGGCCTGCTGCCGCTGACCCAGACCCTGGACCCCGCGCTCGGCGTCACTGCCCGTTACCGGCCCCGGCTCGGCGAGCTGCTCGGCGGCGACTTCTACGACGTCATCGAGGTGCCTGACGGCCGGGTCTTCGTCCTGCTGGGCGATGTTGCCGGGCACGGCCCGGACGAGGCGGCGCTCGGGGTCAGCCTGCGGATCGCCTGGCGGGCCCTGGTGCTCGCCGGGGTCGACCCCAGCCGGCTGCTGCCGGTGCTGGAGGACGTGCTGATCCGGGAGCGGCGCTCGGACGAGATCTTCGTCCAGGCCAGCTTCTGCGTGATCGACCCGGACCGGCTGGTCGCGACCCTCTGGCTGGCCGCGCACCTGCCGCCGATGCTGCTCGACCCGACGCCCACCCAGCTGCCGGGGGATCCGACCAGCTCGGCGCTCGGACTGCTGCCGCCGGGCGCGTGGCGCGGTCGACGGATCAGCCTGCCACCCAAGTGGCGGCTGCTCTTCTACACCGATGGGCTGGTCGAGGGCCGGCGCGGTCGTGGACTGCCGCAGATCCTCGGCGTTCCCGGGCTATTGGAATTCGCCCAGGAGAGTCGCACCCTGAGTTCCGGCGCGGCGGTGGTGGACGACCTGCTCGACCGGGTCCAGCGAGCGCACGGCGGGGCGATGCCGGACGACGTCGCGGTGGTTGCGGTGCAGTGGCCGGACGGCAGGGCAACGTGGGCGAACGGCCGGGCCGAACGCTCGGACGGCAAGGTGCGTCGGTGACGGCTCGACAGCCGACGATCTGGAATCCGGCCACCTGGCCACTGCACAGCCGGATCGGGATAGCTCTGTCCGCGGTCGGAGCCCTGCTGATCGGGTTGGTTGCGGTGTCCGCCTTTTTGCAGGTCGAAACCCGGCGCGGGCAGGACCTGGTGATCGCGGACTATTACGATGCGCTGCGGACCTCGCAGAACTACTTCATCGCGATGGTCGACTCGGAGACCGCCGTCCGCGGTTATGCCCTGTCCGGCGACACGTCCATGCTCGACCCGCTGGACAAGGCGGGTCGGCCGTGGGAGAAGTCGATCGAGCCGCAGATTGCCGCCAGCCTCCCGAAGGATGAGGTGCCGCTGACCGAGCTGCGGGCCGTCGAGGCCGCGGCCGCAACGTGGTACCGCGAGTGGGCCGAGCCGACGATCCGCAAGACCGAGCAGCAGGCTCGCCCGACCCCCGCCGAGGTGGAGCACGGTCGGGTGCTCTTCGATCAGGTTCGGGTCAGCTATGACGCGCTTGTGGCGAAGCTGCGCCAAGGCCGCGCGGAGGCCACCCAGCATCTGACCACGATGACCAACCTGCTCTTCGTGGCGGTGATCACCAGCGCGTTGATCGCCGTACTGGGCGGCATTGTGCTCTGGTACCTGATGCGCCGCTGGGTGAGCAAGCCGGTCGCGCACCTGGCCGCGGAGGCTCGGGTGGTGAGCGATGGGGACCTCGGGCACGAGGTGTCGACCCTCGGGCCGCCCGAATTCGTCCAGCTCGGCGAGGATGTCAACGCGATGCGGGAACGGCTGGTGGCCCAGATCGCCGCGCTCGAGTCCGCCGGCGTCGAGGTTGCCGAGGCTCGTGGTGCGCTCGAGGAGCAGACCCTGGAGTTACAGCGGTCGAACCGTGAGCTCGAGCAGTTCGCCTATGTCGCCTCGCATGACCTGCAGGAACCGCTGCGCAAGGTGGCGAGCTTCTGCCAGATGCTGGAACGGCGCTATTCCGGGCAGTTGGACGAGCGCGCCGACCAGTACATCCACTTCGCCGTGGACGGCGCCAAGCGAATGCAGCAACTGATCAACGACCTGCTGGAGTTCTCCCGGGTCGGTCGGCTGAGCACGCCGCGGATCGACGTCGACCTGATGGACTGCCTGCGCAACGCGCTGTTCAACCTGCAGGGCGCCCGGGAGGAGTCCGGCGCCGAGGTGACCTGGGACGAACTGCCGCACGTGCTGGGGGAGGCGCCGCTGCTGACCCAGTTGCTGCAGAACCTGATCGGCAACGCGATCAAGTTCCGCTCCGCCCAGCCACCGCGGGTGCACATCGGGGTCCGCCGGGACGGCGACGACTGGGAGTTCTGGTGTTCCGACAATGGCATCGGGATCGAACCCGAGTACGCAGAGCGGGTCTTCCTGATCTTCCAGCGATTGCATGCCAAGGAGACCTACGGCGGCACCGGGATCGGGCTGGCGATGTGCAAGAAGATCGTCGAGCATCACGGCGGCCGGATCTGGGTGGACGAAACCGCTAAGGATCCGGCGACGTCGGGTGCGACGGTGCGCTTCACGCTGCCCGTCGTCTCTACAGCAAAGGCTAGATCAGCGCAGCTCAGCGACGTCCTGTCGTGATCGAGGTGCTGCTGGTCGAGGACGACCCCGGCGACGTGCTGATGACCCGGGAGGCGCTGGCCGACGGCCAGGTCAGCAATACGCTGCACGTCGTGTCGGACGGCATCGCCGCGATGGACTTCCTGCACAAGCGCGGTGAGCACGCCGAGGCGCCGACCCCGGACCTGATGCTGCTGGATCTGAACCTGCCGCGGATGGACGGTCGTGAGGTGCTGGCTGCGGTGAAGGGCGATCCGGAGCTCCGGCAGATCCCGATCGTGGTGCTGACCACCTCCGAGTCCGAGGAGGACGTGCTGCGCAGCTACGAACTTCACGCCAACGCCTACGTCACGAAACCCGTCGACTTCGATCGCTTCATCGAGGTGGTTCGGCAGATTGACGAGTTCTTCGTCGGCATCGTCCGGCTGCCGCGTCGCTGAGCCTCGTCCCTCCCCCGAGAGGGCGTGGCGCTGAGCAGGGGTACGGATGAGGTATCGTGGTTCCTGCCATAGACCGCCGGTTGCCGCCTCCCAGAGGTGGCCGAAGGCCCCGCATCAGCGGGCGGCCCGCGTAGGTGTCTCGGATCGCTGAGTCTCGTCCTCACGGAGGAGACCGCCCACGCCCCGTGCATCTGCGCCGGGGCGTTTCGCATTCCTGCAGGCCCCGAACGCGCCGGCAACAGGAATGAAGGAGAGCCATGGCGAGGCCAGACAAGGCTGCGACGGTCGCGGAGCTCGCGGGTAAGTTCCGGGACTCGAACGCCGCGGTGCTGACGGAGTACCGCGGCCTCACCGTCGCCCAGCTCACCCAGCTGCGGTCCAACATCAAGGACCACGCGAGCTACACCGTCGTCAAGAACACCCTCACCAAGCTGGCTGCTCGCGAAGCCGGAGTGACCGCGTTCGATGGTCACCTGGCCGGTCCGAGTGCGGTCGCGTTCATCACGGGTGACCCGGTCGAGGCGGCCAAGGGTCTTCGTGACTTCGCCAAGACCAACCCGGCGCTGGTGATCAAGGGTGGC
>Ga0307513_10007379_pt1 | contig 14267 bp, 9 predicted proteins | sample 15_EM_MG_FD_202174 | JGI IMG/M metagenome (GOLD analysis project Ga0307513, IMG submission 202174) | Populus trichocarpa ectomycorrhiza microbial communities from riparian zone in the Pacific Northwest, United States - 15_EM | ecosystem: Host-associated > Plants > Roots > Unclassified | place... | reverse complement strand
CAAATGTACACTCATTGTCTCTTTGGGGAGAATTGGACTTTGAGGACTACATGATTGAAGATAGGTCCTGCACTTGCCTGGAGAGAGTAGAGCTTGGTTTTCAGCTTAAGCTAGAAAATCTTGTAGAAAATCTTGGAAAATGGGAGCTTCCAGGGACGTTTCACTTGTTGAGGAGCTCACCAGAGCTTGAGCCACTGACTCTTGAAGTCACATCTTCCTCCTATGTTTATGTGAGTGCTTGTAACTTTTCACAGTTTGTCCTTTTCATCCATCTATCTTTCTACTGTGTATAATGTATATACATGTAATGTAGCAAATTGAATTTTTAGATACATTAAAAGTTCCGGAAGAAGCATCAATTCAAGAAAGGAGACTAATACTTAGAATCACAAAAGGCCACTTTACGGAGTGGTGACCAGCCGTTCTCATCGGTTGTTTTCGTCAACTTTTTTTCTTTTTCTAACAATTTTCTTGCTGTCTCTGAAACCACCAAAACAAGGCAAGCAATAAAAGTTCTCCTTCATGAACAACAGAGATTTCACTTATGCCCCGTTTTATAATTTCTTTTAGAAAAGTGATTTCTTGAAAAATAATTTTTTAGAAAATAAATTATTTTTCAATATTTGATAATATTATTAAAAATAAATTAAAAAATATTTTCCAGTATTTAACTATGTCATAGAAAATAAACTAGAACAAAAATTGTTATACAATTTTTTTTCAAGTTTATTAAAATGATGAGGTACTAATCTTACAAATTAAAAAGTTGAATAAAAATAAAATTGAAAAAAAATCTAATTTCATAAATAATCTCAAATAAAATAAATATAAATCAAGATAATGAAGATGAAATCTAACTGATAAAAAATTAAAAAATAATAAAATTAAAAAAATTATAATTTCATAAATGATTTCAAATAAAATAAATAACAATAAAAATAATAAGGACTAAATCTTAAAGATTAAAAAATTCAATTAATGATAAGAAAAAAAACAAATAACAATGATAAAAATAAGGATCAAAGTTGATATAAAAATCAAATTATAAGGGATGAAATTTAAAAAAAAAGATTCAAAATAAAATATATAGCAATCAAAAGTTTAAGGATCAAATTTGATATAATAAATAAATAACATGACATTTCTAAATTTTCCCAACTTCTGAAAAGTGTTTTCCGTCTAAAATAAAAACAATACTTTTCTAAAAATCAAGTTAATTTTTTTTGAATTGAAAAGTATTTTTTATTAATTAATTTTTTTAATGATAAATAAATACAAAAAAAATTTAAATTTTTTTTTAAAAAAATCGTTTTTCATGAAACAATGGTATGGAGCATATGTGAATTACTATACATCTAGTACTTAAACTCACAAAGTTTTTTTTTTTTAAAAAAAAGCTAATTATGAAGCAAACACGTATATATATATAAAATCAAATATACGTGGATTTTAAATTATAGTTTACAATATTATATATAAATTATTTAATTCTCTAGACTTGAGAGCAAAATCCTACCATCATCTTCCATCATGCTTGCCGCGTGTAGAGCAGTTCTGCCATTAGGGCCGCCATAGTCCACTGAAATGCAATTTCCTAAGATTCCATCGACAACCTTTCTTCGTTCTTCCCTCCACCTCGGCATAATGGAAGCAGCAATATAAAGTGGAGTTTCTCCATGAACATTGGCGGAAAATGAAAACTCAGGGTCCTCTTTTGTCAATATTTCCACCACATGGCTCCGCATATTTCGAGCTGCCTCGTGCAACGCTGTATCTTGCTCTTCATTGGTCATCCTCAACATCTTTTTTGCTTCTGTTACTCCGCTCTCTGGATCAGTAGGTAAAGCTTTTGCACGGTGAATGAGGACCTTTACCACATTGGAATGACCATATCTTGCTGCCAAATGGAGTGGGATTTCACCTTTCTTATTGGCCTGCAATAACAGTGGTGGACACATTTCAAGAATTATATCAACAAAATCAGTGAATTCCGGTTCCCTACTTTGGTTTCCTAAGTAGACATGAAGAATGGTGTTCTCGTCTGGAGTCAATAACTGATCAAGGCAGGTTTGATAATTCTCAAAGGGACCGATATCGCCTGCTTCTGCAGCTTTGAACAAGACAGGATCCATATAGGTCGTCATACTATTTTGTAGTTTAGAGAAACTCACTAGATGAAAAGTATACAAATGAAGGGGAGGTGAAATTAACCACTGTGGCTCAAAGGCAAGAGGTTCCACTCCTCAACTGATCACAAGCTGCTGCTGATTTCTTCGGTATTTAAAGGAAGAAAAAGCGTTAATAACCACAAATTACATTTATTTTCCTTTTTGATATTTTGTCGCAATATCTTTTCTTTTGCCCTGCCGGAAAGTTAGTTCAATGGCAAGCTGGCGTTGTGTTATTTGGGCAAGGGATTAATTTGCTTACATTTTGATCTTCCATGCAGACTGCAGGATCTGTCCCTTGGTGGTGGTTATGTTTACCTTACAAACAACATTGTAGTAATCAATTTTATTATATTACCTGTAGAATAAAGAAAATACAAAAAAAATTCATTAAAATCACGTTTTAACCACAAAGACAATCACTGTCATAAAAAAGCCAATGTAGAGAATCAGAATTAAACAACCGCATGTGGTACCAAAAGTTAACAAATTGGCCCTCCTTTTTCTTTTTCATTTCTTTTCCTATTCTCCCTTTTTTTCTTTTTCTTTTTTCTTTTTTTGCATCCCTTTGTTTACTCTCTCTCTCTCTTGTAATTCATTTTTTCTTTTCTTTCGCATATTTAATTTCCATTTTTTGTTTTTTTTTTGTTGCAATCTATCTGTCTTCATGTATTTGAACTTCTCAAATAATTATTTTAATTTAAAAATTTAAGGGATGAAACTTTAAAAATAGTAATACAGTGTATATAATTATTTAATTTTAATTAAAAAAAATGTAAATAGTAAGATTGAAATTCGTAACTCTTGACAGATAAAAAAACAATTAAATTCAAGAGCTCAATTACGGCAGCTCCCTCTTTTCAATACGAATTAGTATAAAAACGCTTACAAGTCTAGCAAGTACTCGAATTAATTAGCCAAACTACCTCCTGTCAACGGCCAAGAAACAACAATCATACAAGAGGTTTCCTCATATATTCTTTAAAGATGACCGATTCAAGTCTCATAAAACATCATGATTAGGATTAGAAAAATTAATTATTTCAAACTAAATATAAATTTATCATTTTTTACGACCAGTATGTTAGTTATATATATATATATATATTGTTTCAAACAAATTCCAAAATTTCATTTTTGTGAACAATTGTTTGTAGTATATGCTGGATTAATCAATACTTTATTGATTAATTTATTAATCAAATTCATTAATATGGAATACTGTAATGCTAAGATTATATAAATTATATAAATGCAATTATTGATTAATTTACAATGTTTTTGTTTTTTGTTTCTTTTTTCTTTGTTTTCTTATCATAAAAAACACTAGAGATGAAATGTTTCTATCATAATAGGGTATAACCTGCCTTTTTTAATGTTGTCTATGCTCTTGAACTTGACAAATGCTCGAATGTGAATAAATCACTTGTCTGCCTAATTGTTTTTAAAAAAATATTTATTCTTAATTCCCTCAGCATAACTTCCTGGCAATGCAAAGGATTTTGAAACACAAAAGAAAACGAAAGTATGACCATGCTGGCACTTTTTTTTTATTTGATACTTAGACACTTATATATATTAAAGTATCTCGCTGTATTAATATTTATCAGAATTAAAAGGTGAATTAAAACCCACACATATATATAAACTAAATCAGCATTTCACTGTAAATATTGGATATACATTCGTAAAACATTATTTATAGAAAATAAAACTAAAACATTTTATCACAATTTTAAAAAATAATTGTGAGTATTTTTTTCCTTTTTTATAAAGCAGAGAATATTGATACTTTAACACTCATATAATTTTATATCAAAAGTAATTAAAAAGGTTAATCAACACATTGCTTATAATTAATGTAAAACATGTAGGGAAAGTACTGTAGCAATATTATCTTCTTCACATGTGTATGTTTTAGAATGGCTCAAACTTCATTTGTTTTTTATTTTTTTATATATTGTTTTCAATCAATATTTTATTTTTTAATTTTATTATTTTAATATTATATTTTTTTATTAGGTTATCTTATTCTTAAGACAGATCGCGGGTTTGACGGTTTTTTAACTTATCATAATATTTATTATTATTATGATTATTTTTTAATTTAAACCGTGTTTATTTTTGCATTTTAAAAGTGTTTTTAAAAAAATTTAATTTTTTTATTTTTTTTCTTTGCTTTAAATTAATATTTTTTGGTATTTTCAGATGATTTTGATGCGCTGATATCAGAAATAATTTTTAAAAAATAAAAAAATTATTTTAATGTATTTCCAAATAAAAAACACTTTGAAAAGCAATCGTAACCACATTCTCCACTCTTTATTTCAAATCAATAGAATTTTTTAAAATTTTATTTTAATTTCCTTTATTTTTATCTCATAAATTAATGTACGATTATTAGAAAATATATGTTTTTTAAATAAAAAAATAATATGAAATGAGAATTTTGACTAAATATTTTTTTTTCATGAGAGTTCAAATCAATATTTTTTTACAAATATTCATTTTTATTGCCATGGAATTAAATAAAAAAAATAAAAAGTGACCACATTATTAGCTCAAATATGTACACTTGCGCATTTATTTTTTGTTTTTTACAAAAATAAATAAACTCTCTTTTTAGCATTTAATTAGTATTAACAGTTCGATTTATTTTTTTATATATTTTTTTTAATTTGTACAAACATCATCTTTTAAATTTTCAATTTTGAAATTTTATGCTACAAAAACACGTCCACAACATCATATATAGCCTTAGTTTGGAATGTTACCCATAATTAATGTAGCATGATATCCCTAACTAGTTCATATCTAATTGAACTAATATTTGAGCAATTTCCCCCCTCTTTGTATCTGACATGTTATCCAATATTGGAGTCGATGAGATTATTCCAACCATACATGCACTTCATGGAACAAGCTAGTTGGCACAGGACCCAATGAAGAATGAAACTTGGCATATCCCACTCTTTATAGTAGTTTTCTTACGGTGAAAGCGAATTTTTTGGGATGCGATAATAATTGCATTTTAAATTATTAATATATATTTAATATTTATTTATTTATAATAATATATATTATAATATTTAAAAAAATCAAAAAAATTCAAAAATCATATCAAAAAAATTGTGATTTTCTCAAATATTTTTCTACTAATTTTGTATAATATTGGGTTGTATATTTATACTGTAAAATACAAATTTGATATTAAAATACTCGATTTTCTCTGAAATATTTCAAAAAAATTTAAAAAAAAATCTCAAAAACTTTTAAATTAATTTTCCTTTTAAAAAAAAATAAAAAAATATTTAATTTTCATGCATACGGTCAAATCCTAAAAAATTTCCAAGCGTATTTTCATAAAACAAATTGCATCTTTCTCATATTTTGAAAAAATAAAATTAGATATCATAATCAGTTTATGATCATCCATTAGGGTTTGATCAAAATATCAAAAACTTTTTCCCAATTGTTTTTTTAAGGGTCTAGATATAGACTTTAATATCTGTGGGGTGTAAAATTACATAATAATGTACACCCTCAAGTATTAAAGATATAAAGTGTTCAATATACTCTCGATGATTATAAAAAAAAAAAGATATAAGGTGTAAACAAGCTAGCCACTTGGCATATGAGCCCACTTTTTAGAGTACTTTTCTTACAATATTTTGAGATTGTGGTAGATTGTTTTTTAAAATATTTTTTTATTTAAAAATGTATTAAAATAATTTATTTATTTTTATTTTTAATAAAAAAATTTTAATATTAACATATTAAATAAATTTAAAATTATATAAAAAAATTAATTTAAAATTAAAAAAATAAAAAAAATCTAATAATACTTCTTAAATACAAAAACAAATTAACACTGTGCAAGTACAATCTTATTAATAAACAAACCATCAAAGCAAATTGTGCCTGGAAAATAAATTTAGCTGCCCCAACTAGTAGTTGTGTCACTAAATTTTAGTCATGAATAAGAAAAAGAAAAAGAAAATTAATGTAAGAGTTTTTGACTACTTGACTTGTGATGCGCATCAATTACAAAATAAAATATAAAAAATTGACAACTGATTTGGAGCCAAACACATGATTTCTGAACATATGACATCACAAATTCTATTAAAAAAACAACCATCTAGGTGGTGGCCCAGTGGTAAGAGCTTGGGACCAAGAGGTTTACTCCCTCTGTGGTCTCAGGTTCGAGCCCTGTGGTTGCTCATATGATGGTCACTGGAGGCTTACTTGGTCGTTAACTTCAGGGCCCGTGGGATTAGTCGAGGTGCGCGCAAGCTGACCCGGACACCCATGTTAAACTAAAAAAAAAAACAATAAGAATTAAAAAAAAATACATCGGAGTTTTATTTGATAGAAAATTTAGAATTGATTGTTTTACGGGTAATTCTAACCTTGTGTTTTATCCAAAACAAGAAACATACAAAGAAGAGGACGCAGCCCCAACCAATGGCATAAACGCTGTTAGCAAGCCCCGAGTAAGGTTCTAGAATTGCATATACGCCCATGATGAATGCGAAAACCATTATCGTCATGCCAATCCCGGTAAACAGCATGGCATAACTCAATAATTTCATAGTGGTTACCTTATCTATCATTTCTAAACCTTGAATATACGCCATATAAAAGTGCATGAAGATAGCACAAATAGAGAGCACCATTGATATTGTATCTGATATGATAAATGCTATAAAAGCAGTTTTTTTAGCTAGAATAGCGGTGCCTTGGTTACTTTTGTAACCGCCAGGTACGGTGAATGCTGCAGCAAATGTTACCGTTGCTATCAGCGCCGCAACAACTAGATGAGAATCTCTTGTTTTACTCAAAACATCCTCTTTCTCTTTGTTTCTCTCCTCATTCCCTCTTCCCAAAACCTTGAGATGGCGGCCAAGCGGTCCACTGCCAACATCTTCAAGGGATTCTAGGATCTCTTTCTGCAAATACTTAGGGTAAAATATCATATATTATTTTTAGCTATTTAACAAATATCATATATCAATTTCCAGGCCTTTGTTTTTTTTCCATAACTAGCTTGTTTGCAATCAAGTCCTTTCGGTTAGTGTATATATTATATATAATTAGCAAGTAACAAAAACTAATTTGGTTGAAATTAAACCGCATGCTTTACATTAGCCCAACTATCCCCAAAAAGAAAACTAAGATGTGGACTTAATTTTATATACCATTAATTCTACATCATTTCATTCTAAACTTAATCTCCTAGGAGGGGTATATTTCAATATATTATTGTTTATTGTTACTTTCCTTAATTGCTTGTAAGATTATGTTAAGTTTCTTTTTGATTTTTCAACTTTAATTTTCAGATTTTTAAAATTTTAATTAATTGTATTTTTTGATTCATTTGTACTACTTTTTGTTTTTTTATTGAATAATATATGTTTTTTTGTAAGCAGTTACATTCGATTCATATGCATAATCTGTTATTGTAGATGAAGAATTTAACAAAATCAATAAAATGACTTGATTTCAAATAAAAAAGATTATTAAGTTATTCAAATTAATGATTTCACTTTTATGTTTGGTATTGTATGGTTTTTAAAACTGTTTTTTTATTAAAAATATATTAAAGGGTTTGTTTTAGGGTGTCATTATTTGTTTGTTTTAGTCTTACCTGCATGGTTTTAGGAGTTGATAAACATGGGTTGCATAATTCTTGTTCAGTTTGTTATGTAAGGCTATTTAAATATCCAAAGTTATTCCAAGTCTTAATAAGATAAATATCAGTCTCTTCTTTCTTATATTTCTTAGTAATTAACATTGTTTAATGGATGCATTAATTATCACAACAGTTAATTCATAGAGGATTTGATTACCTGTATCTCTGCACAATTTCCTTCAAGAATGTCGTCGACGCTTAGCTGTCGCTTATTAAGACCACATCTTATCTCCCTTCCACGATAACCATTTTTCAGTAAAACACGTTGCCATTGCATCTGCACGCGCACTAAAGCAGCAATTAGATGGAAGGGCGTGTTTCCTTTGTCATCCTTCTTCGTTCCAAGTCTTGCAAGTAATGGAATATTCTCCAGACATTCCTCGAATACAGGGCTGCTTTTACTTGCCACAGCATAGTGAAGGGCATTCCAACCTCTGTTGTCAACTAGCTCACAACAAACTGGAGATCGAGAAACAATCTCTTTCATTACGTCTACATGTCCTCGAATGGCCGCAATGTGAAGTGCTGTTCTCTTCTTCTCTGTTTCAGCAATGTAGGCCGCGGACGCATCACATTCTAGTAATACTTCCACTATAAGAGGAGACCCGAAATAATAGGCAGCGTAGTGAAGTGGTGACCAGCCGTTCTCATCGGTTGTTTTCTTCAACTTTTCTTCTTTTTCTAACAATTTTCTTGCTGTCTCTGAAACCAACAAAACAAGGAATAAAAGTTATCCTTCATGAACAACAGAGATTTCACATCGTCTATGTGAATTACTATATATCCAATACTTCAACTTACAAAGAATTTTAATGGTATAATTTATTTTATTTAAAAAATAAAAAGCTAATTATGAAGCAATCACGGATATATAAAATCAAATATACGTGGCTTTTATATATAAATTATTTAATTCTCCAGACTTGAGAGCAAAATCCTACCATCATCTCCTATCTTGCTTGCCGCATGTAGAGCAGTTCTACCATTAGGGCCGCCATAGTCCACTGAAATGCAATTAGTAAGGATTTCATCGATCACCTTTCCTCGTTCTTCCCTCCTCCTCGTGATAATGGAAGCAGCAATATAAAGTGGAGTTTCTCCATGAACATTGGCGGAATATGAAAACTCAGGGTCCTCTTTTGTCAATATTTCCACCACTTGGCCCCGGATATGTCGAGCTGCCACATGCAACGCTGTATCTTTCTCTTCATTCGTCATCCTCAACATCATTTTAGCTTCTGTTACTCTGCTCTCCGTATCTGCAGGTAGAGCTTTTGCACGGTCAATGAGGACTTCTACCACGTTGGAATGGCCATATCTTGCTGCCAAATGGAGGGGGGTTTCTCCTCTCTTATTGGCTTGGAATAACAGAGGTGGACACCTTTCAAGAATTCTATCAACAAAATCAGTGGGTACGGTTTTACTGCTTTGGTTTGTTAAGTAGACATGAAGAATGGTGTTCTCGTCTGGAGTCAATAGCTGATCAAGGCAGGTTTGACAATTCTCAAAGGGATCGATATTGCCTTCTTGTGCAGCCTTGTACAAGACAGGATCCATATAGATGATGCTATCCATTTTGTAGCCTAGAGAAACTCACTAAATGAAATGTAAACAGATGAAAGGCTAGATAACAAAGGGAAGAGGTTGCACCAGTTTTTAAAGAAAGAAAAAGGCTAGCTAACAGCTAGCGTTGACATGATTACATTTATTTTCCTTTTTTATTTTTTGATAATATCTCGATGAATCATGTTTAGGATTTTTTTTTAATCATTTCCACTCTATTATTACAAAGGCTAATATTCCACGAATTGTGCACTACATTATTTTTTTTTATCTAAAAGAGATGCATTAAATTTTTTTTGCAGGAGTGGAATCATGCTTTGGAACCTTTTACTTTTCTGGGAAATTTGCTATGTTGGTCATGGTACATAGAACCAAGGTTTTATGACTAAATATGTATTTAATGTAAAAAACAAAAAAAATCAATAAAATTGAACTTGATCTAAAATCAGTGAAATTAAACTGAGTTTACAAGTATATAAAAAGTATAAATTTTTTTAAATTAACTCTTCTTTTCTTTGTTTTGTATGAATAACTGGTAGAATAATAATTAGTTTCCCAAAAAAACCACTCAAACAGTTACCCTGCTACTTTTAGTTTTCTGTTTTTTCAGACTTTAGAGCTTTTCTTTAGCTTTTGCTAAATGTCAGACTAGATATGGGATTTGTTTGAAGATTCTTTAGTTTCCTGGGGTCACATAATGTACTTAGTTTTCTTCTGGAATCTGAGTTTCATATAACAAGTAGCTTTAATGATAGAGAATTTGATGTGATGGAACAAGTAAGTTATTTTAAGATTCTTATTTACTTCCTATGATTAAGTAATTTTTCTCAAAGTTCTGTTATGAATCATTTTATCTTTTTATATTATTAATTTTTTTATTTATTTTTTATTTTATTTAGATTATTCATTGATGATTATAATGTTGTTCACTCTGTTTATCAAATTTTAATGTAATTAAAAAATCATGACTGCTAGAGCAAAAAAAATTCAGTTCTTCTTTTCTGGGAAAAACATGCAGAGGGAAAATAAACTGCCCTATACGATTTATATTTTAGTCCAGAATGCACGTCAGGATTAGTCAAATTAATATCTAAACATTATTCTGATGCAGGTCAATTCTTAATCATATCTTCACAGAATCACATGATTCGGGATCAGTCCCAAATAAATGTCCATTGCGGTAGAAAATATTTTCCAAAAATTGGATGAGCAACGGGAATACACTTTGGTTAAAGGAGTTGCAATGATTAGGAAATTAATCCAGTCTTCTATTAGGTGATTGTTGAATAAAATGGTTTAATATTAACGGCGTGGAATCATTGATTTAATTAATCCAGTCAGCATTCAGGGTATCACTATATTTCTCTCTCATTAAAAAATAAATTTATCCTGGAATGAGAAACTTTTCAATATTTAAGTTAGTATTTATAGAGAAGAAAAAAATAATATATAGAAAAAGAAAAGTAAAGGTATGTTGTGTGCAATATCTCTGGATTTAGCCTCTGTTTGGCTGTGTAAGAATTGGTCCCTTCTCTGCTACCCTTCTCTACGAGGTGTATTTATAAACTATATATATATATATATATCTCGTTAAAAAAGATAATGTCTTGATAAGGTAATGTTGGTTCTAATTGAAAATTTGATCATGAACAAAAATAATAGTCACAAGTTAATTGGTTATCAAACTGTCATAATTTAATTTTTAAATTTAAAAAAAATAAATAAATTTAAAATAAATGAATAAAAATAATTTGAGAATATGGTCAAGACAATACGAATTAAAAATTTGAATACTAATAAGGATGAAATTATAAATTTCAAATCAATTTGATCAAAGAGTTAAAAGAATTGATAAGCTTGAGAACTTAGTTAATTAAAGAAAGTAAGGGTTTGATTGAAGAAGTACCAAACTTTGGGGCTGATTTGGGCTGAATCGCAAGCAATTAAAGTCCAATGACCAAAATAAATAGATGGTGATACCATAGGGGGGTTAATTGATTTTTTCAGGGGTAATTATGAAAGATTTTAAACTTGAAAAGCCAATTAAGAATTGAATTGATTAAATTGAAATCAAGGACTGTTCTGTAAATGGCGGACAAATGCAGGGGTTCAATTGCAATTGATCTAGGGGCAAATTGAAAATAGCCATTTCAGTTGAAAACGGCGCCGTTTCAAAGCAAACTGTGCATCCACCTTCTTCATTCCACCGATTCTGTAGAAACTGCAGCAAAACCGTTCGGGTCACGTCTCCTACCAGCTGCCCACCACGCCCCCACGATGCCATCTCCAAATGCCAATATGTCGTGACCAACAGTCTTGCACGCACGTTTGAAAAGTTGCAGAGGATTCTGATGCGAATTCACTTGTTCATACATCGATTCGATATATGGTTTTGCGATAGAAATATAATATAGAATCTAGAACTTGATCTTCTTCCGCAGTACTGTCCAAACATCATCAATAAAGAATGATTTGGTAGTGGAGAGTGGGACTGATTCTTGGCATATTTTATCTGAGTCCATGAAGCGCAAAGGCACTCACACAACTTTTCATGGCGGTGCTCTCCAGCAGCTAGAGACAAATTAACATTTAAATAACTCTTCTTTCAACAAAGGGTTCGCACAGGATTTGAAGACTTTTGATGTTTTCAATGTTTATCCTCTATTTCCTTGGAAGAATTCGAGGAAAAGTTCTCTCTAAGAGGTTGGTACATGAAGGATTGTTAGGGGAAATTATTTATTTTTTAGTTATTCTTATTTTTATTTAATTTAGAAAAGTATTTTTGTTTATGGTGTTTATTTTTTTATTTTGTTTAGAAAATCAAATATTAATTGTTCTAAATAATTTATTTTTTTTCTATTTTTTTTAGAAATCCTTATATATAATCACTCTATATTGAGGGAATCTCTCTCTCTCTCTCTCTCTCTCTCTCTATATATATATATATATATATATATATATATATATATATAGTAACTTTTTCTTCGCTTTCATGGCATGGACATCGGAGTCTTTTTCAAGCGATTTATTAAAGAAATCTTTAACAAGTCCCGTGCTCTAAGGGCAATGATCTTTTCAGGAGTCAATGTGTGAACTGTGGAGTCATTCTCAAGGATATTATTCAATATGTCCCGGCGGGGAGTTGGCCCGGAGAATCTCAAGGATATTATTACGAATCCTTCAATATGTCCCATGTATAAATTAAGGGATCGCGTTGATTTTTTTGGAGTCAATGAGGAGTCATTTTTATTCTCTTGTGGAACCCAACTGGAGCCATTTTTTCTTCTCATAAAACAACATGCAATTTAGTCATTCTTTAAGCAAGTTTAATTTGGTCCTATCAACAAAAGGTGTGTTCATTACCTGGCGAGATATGTGTAGAGCATGGTTATTCAAGTTAGTGTTTTGTTTTAGTTTCGGAATAACCATTATCAACTTAACAGATTCAAAGATAATATGAGTGACTAATAAAAATATAGTTTGACTCAAAACAATTAAATTCAAGATATCTTTTTAAAAAATATTGAGATGGCAATATATTAGATTGACCTGAGTCATTAAACCATAAAATAATCAAAGGCTACTCAAGTTAACTTGTAAAACTAACTCTGGTCATGAAACTAGAATAAGTTCAAAGAAAACAAGTCGAAATAAATGACAAATATCAATTCATAATCAACCAAATATTGAAAATATTTAATGATAAAATTAAAAAAAAAATCAATTGAAAAAAAAAACACATTCTTATTATTCTGAAGTTATTTTCTACAAAATTAAGAATCCTTTAATATGTCTTATTTATAAAGGAATCTGGATTGTTTTTTTTTTTTTTTGGGGTCAATGTGGAGTCATTTTTAACCTCTTAAACTATAGTAAATGTATCTTTCTTAGCTGTCGAGGAATCGGTCCGGAGTCATTTTTTTCTTCTCATAAAAATTAGTGGAATCCATCATTTACATTCTAATTAAAATATCACAATTTAATTAAAAAAACCATTATTCTTGTTATTATTGTCGTTAGTGGCCATGCTGTGTCAGGGATCGAGGGAGACCTCACCTAGTTTTTTATGAAAAGCACTAAAGTAACATTGATTCAAAGACATGCAATTTTTTACTAGAAAAACAAAACAATCATTACATCACACTAGTGGTGAATAGAAAAATATGAAAGGGGATAGAGTGAGTCCTCCTTTTGTTCATTTTTAATTAATTAGATGGCCTTGTCTCTGGACTCTAGAGTCACTTTTTCTTCGCGCACATGGCATGGACTTCCGAGTCATTTTCAAGCTATTTAAAGAAATCTCTGACAAGAACATAAGAAATATAGCACCCACAAGAGCTCGATAGAATAGGGCTATATTCGATCCGATCCGTTCAGGTTGAATATGTTTTGAAATATGTTGTAAATCATGTTATTAAAAGATTTATTTTTTTTATTAAAATTTAATATATTTTATATGTTTTGGATCGTTTTGATGTGATAATGTCAAAAATAATTTTTAAAAAATAAAAAAATCATTGGCATTTATTTTAACATAAAAAATTATTTGAAAGCAACTGCTATCGTACTGCCACTCACTCTAGTAGAATGTAAACGTTTCCTAATAAGCTGACGTGGACTCTACCTAGTCATGTTTTATTAAAATATATAGAATAGAATATAATTTGGAGTCATTCTCAAGGATATTATTACGAATCCTTCGATATGTGCAATATATAAATTAAGGGATCGCATTGAGTTTTTTGGAGTCAGTGTGGAGTTATTTTTAATCTCTTGTGGAATCTAACTGGAGCCATTTTTTCTTCTCATGAAACAACATGCAATTTAGTTATTTTTTAATC
>Ga0307513_10007378_pt1 | contig 14270 bp, 12 predicted proteins | sample 15_EM_MG_FD_202174 | JGI IMG/M metagenome (GOLD analysis project Ga0307513, IMG submission 202174) | Populus trichocarpa ectomycorrhiza microbial communities from riparian zone in the Pacific Northwest, United States - 15_EM | ecosystem: Host-associated > Plants > Roots > Unclassified | place... | reverse complement strand
AAATAGTTATGATGGCGAATGCGCCGTGTCAATCCCACAGGATGCAACGGCTGTTGCCATGACGCTGTCAGCATGGGGCTTTAGGATGGCGTCCGAAAACAGCGATCCCACAGGAGCAACCGCCATGGCCGACGAACTGGTTTTCTACACCAACCCGATGTCGCGGGGCCGCATCGTGCGCTGGATGCTGGAGGAGGTGGGTCAGCCCTACCGCACCGAGATCATGGGTTACGAGAACAGCATGAAGGGGCCCGAGTACCTGGCGATCAATCCGATGGGCAAGGTGCCTGCGCTTCGTCACGGCGACGAGGTGGTGACCGAATGCGGCGCGATCTGCGCCTACCTGGCCGACGCCTTCCCACAGGCCGGCCTTGCGCCGCCGCTGGGGGACAAGAAGCGAGCGCCCTATTTCCGCTGGATGTTCTTCGCCGCGGGGCCGGTCGAGGCCGTGGTCAGCAACAAGAGCCTCGGCTTCGAGCCCCCCGCGGAGATGAAGAGGACGGTTGGCTATGGCTCCTACGCCGACGTCATGAACACGCTGGAGACGGCGCTCTCGAAGGGCGACTACCTGCTCGGCGACAAGTTCAGCGCGGCCGACGTCTATTTCGGCGCGCACATCGGCTGGGGCATGCAGTTCGGCGGCATCGAGAAGCGGCCGGCCTTCGAACGCTACAACGACCGCCTGCGCAGCCGTCCCGCCGCGATCCGCGCCGCCGAGATTGACGATGCGCTGATCGCAGAGCAGGCCGAGCCGGCGCCGGCCGGCTAGGCGCTGGCGGGCTCGATCAGGTCCCAGCGGTTGCCGTAGAGGTCCTCGAAGACCGCCACGGCGCCGTAGGCTTCACGGCGCGGCGTCTCCAGGAAGCGGACGCCGGCCGCCGTCATGCGGGCGTGGTCGGCGTCGAAGGCGTCGGTCTGCAGGAACAGGAACACCCGGCCCGCCGCCTGCTCACCGACGCCCTTGCCGTCGGTCGGCTTCGCCAGGAGCAGTCCGGCGCCGCCGCCGGCCGGACCCACCACGACCCAGCGCTTGCCGCCGCCCTGGTCGGTATCCTCGCGCAGCTCGAAACCGAGCTTGCGGACGTAGAAATCGATGGCCTCGTCGTAGTCGCGGACGAGGAGGGCGGTGAGGCTGAGGCGTTGGGACATGGGCTTCTCTAAAGGCTCGCCGCAGCGGCGCGGATCAGGTCCCGCATCCAGGCGATGGCGGGCTCGGCGAGGCGTTCCTTGAGGAACAGCAGCGTCAGGTCGACGGCGGGAGAGTCGTAGGGCGGCTCGATCAGCTTGACGCGACCGTTCTGCGCCGAGAGCAGGGCCAGGCGGCGCGGAATAAGGGCCGCCATGTCGGAACGGCTGGCGATGACCAGCGCGGAATAGGTATCGGGGACGGTCACGCCCACGCGCCGCGCCAGCCCCTCGGCGGCAAGCGCCGCGGCAAGCGCCCCGCTGTCCTCCCAGCTCGCCCGGCTGACGAAGGCCTGTCGCTCCGTCCCGTCGTCGATCAGCCCGGGGGGGCTCTTGGCGATCGCCACGTGGGGCACGGAGACCAGCGCCTCCAGGTCGACGTGATTGCGTTCCGTCAGCGGGTGATCCACCCGGACCACCCAGGCGAGTTCCTCCGTCAGGATCGTCTCGTGGGTGAACCGCTCGGGCGCGGCCAGCACGCCGCCGATCATGAAATCGATCCGCCGCGCGTCGACCCGTTCCAGGACGTCCGCGGCCAGCTCGGCGATGAACAGATCCACGTGCGGCGCCGCCTCGGCCAACCGGCCCACCACCGGCGGCGCCAGGATGGCGCAGGCGTAGGAGCCCGCCACCACCGAGAAGCGCCGTTCGCTGGTCGCCGGGTCGAAATCCGCGGGCGACAGGGCCGCCTGAAGCTGGTTCAGCGCCGCATGCACCTGCGGCCCCATCTCCACGGCGCGCGGCGTCGGCTGCATGCCGGCGGGACCCCGCAGGAAGAGGTCGTCGTTGAGCATGTAGCGCAGACGGTTCAGCGCGTGGCTGACCGCCGATTGCGTGAGTCCCAGGCGCGAGCCGGTTCGCGTGACACTGCGTTCTTCGAGCATCACGTCCAGGACGCGCAAGAGGTTCAGGTCAAGATTATGAGCCGGGTTCATTTGCGTCGTGACGACATATCATTTTGATCATGCGCAGGGCAGCACTATCTCCAAGCCAACAGGACAGCCGGCGCAGCCTGAAGGCTCAGCGCCCGCTGTCCTATTCGCCTTTATTCCTGTGCTGAGAGGGCTCGCGACGTGAGCGAACCGACTGCCATACCGGCCACCGGCAACGCCGAGGTCGATCCGCGCGCCTCGCGTGGGAGCTTCCTGCAACGCTGGCGCTGGTGGCTGATTGTCGGGGGTCCGCTCGTGATCCTCGCCATCGTCGCTTATTTCGTGGTGACGGGTGGCCACTATCAGGTGACCGACAACGCCTACGTCCAGATCGCCAAAGTGCCGGTGGCCTCACAGATCGCCGGCCGGGTCACCGACATCTATGTGCGCGAGAACCAGGTCGTGAAACGCGGGCAGGTGCTGTTCCGGCTCGACCCCCGCGACTTCCAGGCGAACGCCCAGGCCGCCCAGGCCAACATGGCCAACGCTGCCCAGCAGGTGAACGCGCTGCGCGCCAGTTATCAGCAGCAGCAGGCCAGCGTACAGGCCGCGCGGCAAACCCTGGCCTACACCACCGCCGAAGCGACGCGTCAGAAGAACCTCTTCGCCGCAGGCGTCGCCTCGCAGCAGCAAGTCGATCAGGCGGTGCACGCCGCCCAGCAGGCGCGGCAGGACCTGGCGGCGGCTCAACAGCAGGCCGCCCAGGTGCTGGCCAACCTCGGCGGCGACCCGAACCTGACGCCGGGCCGCGCGCCGGCCGTGATGCAGGCGCAGGCGCAACTGGAGCGCGCCAAGCTCGACGTTTCCTACACCACCGTGGTGGCGCCGTCGGACGGCGTCGTGACGCGTGTGGAGCAGATGCCGGTCGGCAGCTACCTGAACGCCTCGCAGACCGCCTTTTGGCTACTCTCCGGCCGGCCGTGGATCGAGGCCAATTTCAAGGAAGACCAGCTCGGCCACATGAAGGTCGGCCAGCCGGTGTCGATCAAGGTCGACGCCTATCCCGACGGGGCGCTTTCGGGCCACGTCGCCAGCTTCTCGCCGGGCACCGGCCAGACCTTCTCGGCCTTGCCCGCGCAGAACGCCACCGGCAACTGGGTGAAGGTGGTCCAGCGCCTGCCGGTCAGGATCGACTTCGACAAGCCGCCGCCGGGCATGGCCGGCCGCGCCGGCCTCTCCGCCACGGTGAAGGTCAATGTGCGCGTGGCCGGAAAAGCGGGCTAGGGCCGCCTGGCCATGACCACCGAACAGGACGCCAAGAACCGCTGGCCGATCACCATCTCGATCATGCTGGCGACGATCATGAACTCGCTGGACACGACGATCGCCAACGTCGCCCTGCCGCATATCCAGGGCAGCGTCTCGGCGAGCGCCGACCAGATCACCTGGGTGCTGACCTCCTACATCGTCTCGGCCGCGATCATGACGCCGCTGTCGGGCTGGATGGCCGACCGCATCGGCCGCAAGCGGATGTTCCTGCTGTCCATCGGCGGGTTCACGGCGGCCTCGATGCTCTGCGGCATCGCCTCCAGCCTGCCGGAGATCGTGATCTTCCGGGTGCTGCAGGGCGTGTTCGGCGCGGCCCTGATCCCGCTGTCGCAAGCCGTGCTGCTCGACATCAACCCGCCGGAGAAGCACGGCCAGGCCATGGCCATCTGGGGCGCGGGCGCGATCCTCGGGCCGATCCTTGGGCCGGTGCTGGGCGGCTATCTCACCCAGGACTTCTCCTGGCGCTGGTGCTTCTTCGTCAACCTGCCGGTCGGCATCCTGGCCTTCCTGGGCGTGCTGTTCTTCATCTCCGGCGACCGCGACGTCCGGGCCAAGAAGTTCGACTTCCTGGGCTTCGGGATGCTCTCGCTGTTCGTGGCCGCCTTCCAGATCGTGCTCGACCGGGGCCCAAGCCAGGACTGGTTCAACTCGCGGGAGATCTGGACCGAGACGCTCCTGGCGATCATCGGCCTGTGGGTCTTCGTCGTGCACACCATGACCACCCGCAACCCGTTCTTCGACCCCGGGCTGATCCGCGACCGCAACTTCGTGACCGCCAGCATCTTCGGCTTCTTCGTGGGCATCCTGCTGTTCTCCAGCCTGGCCCTGCTGCCGCCGATGATGCAGACGCTGCTGGATTATCCGGTGCTGACGTCGGGCCTCGTCACCATGCCGCGCGGCATCGGCTCGCTCATCGCCATGTTCGCGGTGGGCCAGCTGATCGGCCGGATCGACACGCGGCTGATCCTCCTCATCGGCCTGTCGCTGGGCGGGGTCGCCTTCTGGCAGATGACCCATTTCGACCTGTCGATGACCGCGACGCCACTGATCATCTCAGGCGTGATCCAGGGGCTGGGCATCGGCCTGCTGTTCGTGCCGCTGTCGGCGCTGGCCTTCGCAACCCTGCCGGCGCGGCTTCGGTCCGAAGGCTCGTCGGTCTACACCCTGATCCGCAACCTGGGCGCCAGCGTCGGCATCTCGATCATGAACGCCCTGCTGGTCTTCAACACCCAGACCATGCACGGATCGCTGGCGGCCAAGCTCATCCCATCCGACGCCGTCGTCAGGGCCGAGCTGCCACCGATGTTCGACCCCTCGACGGTCGGCGGCCTCACCGCCCTCAACACCGAGATCACGCGCCAAGCCTCGATGGTCGCCTACATCGACGACTTCAAGCTGATGCTGATCATCACCCTCATCTGCATTCCCATGCTGCTGTTCCTGCGCAAGCCTCGACGCGCCGCGAACGCGGAGCCCATCCATGCCGCTGTTGAATAGATCCCTCCTGCGCCTTGCGGCGACAGCCTCGGCGATGGCGCTGAGCGCCTGCACGACCGTCGGCCCGAACTTCAAGGCGCCGGACGCGCCGAAGGGCGCGGCCGCCGCCGGCTACGCCATGGCCGGCGACGCCGCTGCGCCCGGGGTGCAGCTCACGCCCGAAGCTCGGGTCGCCGGGCCGTGGTGGCAGGCGTTCGCTTCGCCGGAGCTCGACGCCGCCATGCGCGAGGCGCTGGCCGCCAACCAGACGGTCGCAGAGGCCAACGCCAACCTCGCCAAGGCCCAGGCCCAGCTCGCTGCCACGCGGGGGGCCCAGGCGCCGCAGGTGAACGCCAGCGGCAGCGTGCAACGGGAACGGATCAACACCCAGGCGTTCGGCTTCACCGGGTTCCCCAGCCCGACCATCAACCTCTATTCGATCGGGGCGGCGGTCAGCTACGACCTGGACCTGTTCGGCGGCAAGAAGCGGGCGACGGAGGCCGATCAGGCCCGCGTCGACCAGGCCGCGCACGAGGCGGATGCGGCCTATCTGACGCTCACGGGCGACGTGGCGCTGCAAGCCATGCGGATCGCCGGCCTGCGCGCCGAGATCGCCGCCGTGCAACAGATCATCGCCGCCGATCGCGACAACATCGCCATGGTCCGCAAAGCCCAGGCGGCCGGCGGCGAGGCGCGCTCGGCGCTTTCCATCGGGGTCGCTCAGCTCTCCGAGGACGAGGCGATGCTGCCGCCGCTGCAGCGCGATCTGGAGGCGGCGCGTCACCAGATGGCGTTGCTGGCCGGCAAGTCGCCCGCCGCGTGGACCGCGCCGGATTTCGACCTGGCGAAGCTCGATGGCTCGGCTGTCGTGCCGGTCAGCCTGCCGTCAGCCCTGGTCCGTCGCCGGCCCGACATCCTGGCCGCCGAGGCCGAGTTGCACGCCGCCACCGCCGAGATCGGCGTGGCCATCGCCAATCAGTATCCCAACATCAGCCTCTCGGCGAACCTCACCCAGGCGGCCATCAAGCCCGGCGACATCTTCAACTACGCCTCCAGCGGCTGGAGCATCCTCGGCGGCTTCACCGCGCCGATCTTCAACGGCGGGACGCTGAAGGCCGAGCGCAAGGTCGCGGAGGCCGAGGCGAACGCCGCCATGGCCCGCTACCAACAGACGGTGCTGCGCGCTTTCGTGCAGGTGTCCGACGTGCTGTCGGCGTTGGGCACGGATCAGACTTCCATCGAGGCCCTGAAACGCGCCAGCGCCGCCGCTGACGTGAGCGCCCGTGACGCCCAGACCGCCTATCGCCTGGGCGGCGGGACGCTGCTGCAGGTGGTCGACACGCAGCGCTCGGTCAGCCGGGCTCGTCGCGCGCTCGTCGAAGCGCAGGCCCAGCGTTATGAGGACCTGGTCCAGCTCTATGCTGCGACGGCCGCCGACTGGCGAACCGCGGGCGCCTAGGCCCGCGCCTCCTGCGAGGCCTCGACGGCCAACCGGCCGGTGAGCTCGGCCATGTGGTCGAAGTCGGCCTCGAAGGCGCCCAGGCCCTGCGTCAGCCCGCGGATCTCGGCGATCAGGTCCTGCCGCTCGCTCTGCGGCAGATAGGCCTCGATCCGTTCCCAGCCGCGCCAGTCCTCGCGGGGTCCGAGACCCAGGATCTGGCCCCGCCGCGCGGTGAGCGCCGAGGTCACGTTCGAGGCGCTGGGCGACGGCGAATAGACCGTGAGCTTCTCGATCGGCTCCAGCAGGATCGAGCCGCAGGCGGCCAGGCCGTCCTCGATGGCCAGCCGCCCGGCCAGCCGGAACGCCATTTCCGATGAGTCCACGCTGTGGGTCTGGCCCTCGACGAGGGTGACCTCAAGGTCGGTGACCGGGAAGCCCATGGGGCCCTTCGCCAATCCGTCGCGGACGCCCTGCTCGACGGCGGGAATCCACTGCTTCGGCACAGAGCCGCCGACGACCCGCTGGCTGAACACGAAGCCTGAGCCGCGGGGCAGCGGCCGGATGTCGACCGTGACGTCGGCGAACTGGCCGTGGCCGCCGGACTGCTTCTTGTGCCGCGCCCGGGTCTTGGTGCCCTTCTGAATGGTTTCGCGATAGGGCGTCTTGGGGTTGGCGGTATCGATCTCCACGCCGAAGCGGCGCTTCATCCGCTCCAGGGCCAGGCGGACGTGGCCTTCGCCCTGGCCGGCCAGCAGCATCTGGCGGGCCTCAGGATCGTGGGTGAGCGTCAGGCCGGGATCTTCCTCGATCAGCTTGCCCAGGGCGCCGGAGAGCCGCACGTCGTCCTTGTGGTTGCGGGCCGCGAGCGCCACGGCGAACAGCGGCCGTCGGGCCCGCGACGCGGCGCGGGCGGTCTGCGGTCGGCCGGTGGTCGACAGGATCTGGCCGGCCGCGGCGCCTTCCACCTTGCCGATCGCGGCGATCTCACCGAGGGGTGCGGTGGTGATCTTCTTGAGTGCGGCGCCTTGCACCTGCGACAGGCCCCCGGCGCGGCAGCGCTCGCCGTCCGGCAGCACGAAGTCCGCGCCGTCGGCCAACGGCTTTCCGAACACCCGGGCGTAGGCAAGCTTGCCCGACTGGCCGGAATAGGCCGCGCGCAGCACATAGGCGCCGGCCTCGGCGCCGACCCGCTCGGCGGCGCGCTCCGGCAGTGGGGTTTCGTGGCGCAAGGCCTTCAGCAGGCGGCGCACGCCGAAGCCGTTCTGCGCCGAGCCGAAGAACACCGGCACGATCAGCCCCTCGTTCATCTCCCGCACGAGATCGGCGAAGACCGCGTCGCGGCTGGGGGTCACGTCGGAGAGCAGCTGCTCCAGCAGTTCATCGTCGAAGTCGGCGATCTGCTCCAGCATGTGGAACCGCGCATCGGCCTCGGCCTCGCGAAGGTCGCCGGGAATGTCGACCTGGGTCGAGGGTTCGTTGGGCCGGTAGACGAAGGCGCGCTCAAGCGCGAGATCGATGAAGCCCGAGACCTTCTCGCCCTCCCACGTCGGGATCTGGCGCGCCACGAGCGGCGCGGAGCTGACGGGCGCCAACGCGGCCAGGAGCTCGGGAAGCGAGCCGCGGGCGATGTCCATCTTGTTGATGAAGAGAGCGTGCGGGATGCCCAGCCGTTCAAGCTCGCGCAGCGTAGGTTGCAGCAGCGCGGCCTTCGCCGGGTCGGGCTCGGCCACGACCACCGCCAGGTCGACGGCTGGCAACGCCGCGTCGAGGTCGGCGCAGAATTCCAGCGACCCCGGACAATCCACGACGGCGTAGCGATCGCCCATGAAGTCGAAGCCGGCGAGGTTCAGCTCCACCGAATGGCCGCGGGCCCGCGCCTCGGGACTGCTGTCGCCGACCTTCTCACCGCCGACGCGTCGATCGACGGCGCCGGTGGCTTGCAGCAGCGCCTCGAGCAAGGTGGTCTTGCCCGCACTGGTGGGGCCCACGAGCGCCAGGGCGCGCACGGACCCCGCTGGCTGGATTGGCATGGTCGTTCTCCCATCACCTCGGGCGCCAGGGACGCCCTTCCGGGTGGAGCACATCCATGGCGCGGTTTTGGGACGGTCGCGGACCGGTTCGAGGGCTCGCGCCGCCCTTGGGGAAAGCCTACGCCCGGAATTCCGGGACGGCTACATCACGGTTCAGAGACCGGCCAGGAGCGCCGCCAGCGCCAGGCGGTCCTTCTCGACGGGGTCCATGGCGGCCAGCGCCCGGCGCGCGCCGTCGAGGTCGCTCGCGAGGGCCGGGGCGATCTTGCCGTCGCGCATGTAGAGCACGTGATCCGCCAGCCGGGCGATCTCGCCGGCGTCGTGGCTGATGTAGAGGGTCGGGATCGAGAGCTCGTGATGCAGGCGGTCCAGATAGGGCAGGATCTCTGCCTTGCTCGCGGCGTCGAGGCTCGAGAGCGGCTCGTCCATGAGCAGCAGTCGGGGCTGCGAGAGGAGCGCACGGCCCAGGGCCACGCGCTGGCGCTCGCCGCCGGAGAGGTGGGTGGTGGATCGGGCGAGCAGGGGCGCGAGGCCCAGAAGCTCGACCACGTCATCGAAACTTGTCCCCCTGGCGGGTGATCGGCGCGCGCCGTAGTCGAGGTTGCCGCGCACCGACAGGTGGGACAGCAGGCTCGGCTCCTGGAAGACCACGCCGATGGGCCGCCGATGCGCGGGCAGGAAGGTGCGATCGTCCTGCCAGACCTCGCCGGCGACCCGGAGCTGGCCGGTCAGCCGCGTGAGCCCGGCGATGCAACGCAGCAGGCTCGTCTTGCCCGAGCCTGAAGGCCCGCTCAGCGCCGTGACCCCGGTCGCCGGAACGCTGAATTCCGCATCGAGCGCGAAGCCGCCGAGACGGCCGTGGAACTGGCCTTCGACGCCCGCCGTCATCGCGGCGACCCGCCGGCGCGCCGGTCGACCAGCAACAGGGCGAGCAGGGCGGCGAAGGAGAAGACGACGACGCCGGCCGCCAGCTTGTGCGCTTCGCCGTACTGCAGCGACTCCACCAGCTGATAGATGCGGGTCGAGATCACTTCGGTCTTGCCGGGCACCGAGCCGCCGATCATCAGCACGACCCCGAACTCGCCGATCGTATGGGCGAAGACCAGGATGGCCGCTGCGATAAAGCCCCGCCGCGCCAGGGGCAGGGCGACGGTCGCGAAGGCGTCGAGCGGCGAGGCCCGCAAGGTCGCCGCCACCTCCATCGGCCGGTCGCCCATGGCCTCGAAGGCGTTGCGGATCGGCTGCACGGCGAAGGGCAGGGAATAGATCATCGAGCCGATCACCAGGCCCTCGAAGGTGAAGGCGAGCGTGCGGATGCCGAACGCGTGGAAGGGCGTCATCAGCGGGCTCTGCGGCGCGATGGCGATCAGGATGTAGAAGCCCAGCACCGAAGGCGGCAGGATGATGGGCAGGGTCGTGACGGCCGCCACGATCTCCTTCCACCAGGACCGGCTGCGGGCCAGCCACCAGGCCAGCGGCGTCGCCAGGACCAGCAGCAGGACAGTGGTCAGTCCCGCCAGTCTCAGGGTGGTCCAGACAACTTCCTGCACGCGTCAGCGGACCTCGTAGCCGTACTTCTTGATGATCGCGACCGCGGCCGGCGTCTTGAGGAACGCCAGGAACGCCTTGGCCGCAGCACTGTTCTGCCCGGTGTAGAGCAGGATCGCCTGCTGATCGATGGGGGCGTGGTAGGTCGCCGGCACCAGCCAGCGGGAGCCGCCGGGCGTATTGATCACCTGGGCGAGCGCGACGAAGCCCAGTTCGGCCGCGCCGGTGTCGACGAACTGGAAGGCCTGGGTGATCGACGTCCCCACGACAATCTTCGGCTTCAACGTCTTGTAAACGCCCATCTTTGTCATGGTCGAGACCGCGGCCACGCCATAGGGCGCGGCGACCGGATCGGCGATGGAGATCTTCTGGAAGGACCCACCCTTCAGCACGCCGCCATTGTCATCGACCAGACCCGGCGTCTTCGAATAGAGCACGATGCGGCCGATCGCATAGGTGAACCGGCTGCCGACCACGCCGAGGCCGTCCTGCTCGGCCTTCTTCGGACGGTCGGCGTCGGCGGAGAGGAACACCTCGAAGGGCGCCCCGCGGGCCATCTGCGCATAGAACTGGCCCGAGGATCCGAAGCTGAGGATCGCATTGTGCCCGGTGGCGGCCTTGAACGCCGTGGCGATTTCCTTGGCCGGCTCGGTGAAGTTCGCGGCGACCGCGACCTGGGTGTCGGCGGCCGAGGCGGCGGTGGGTCCGAACGCGAGCGCGGCGGCCAGCGCCAGGCCCAGAACCTGAAGACGTCGCGTGATCATGCTGAATTTCCTCAAGAGCTGGCCTCAGAAGGCAAACTGCGAACGCAGCGAGATGACGGGATAGTTCTGGCCGACCTGACGGCTCAGAGCTTCGATCTTCGCGTCGCGCGGATCCTGCGCCGGAGGCGGCGCGGCGTGCGCCATCGCGCCCCCCATGCTGAGCCCAGCGGCGAGCATCAGCACCTGCCCGCCAGAAACCTTCCGTCTACCCATGATCCCGCTTCCCAAACGCCGATTGCCCGTTATGTAGCGCATCTACATATCGATTGGCGAGCACACCCCTCGTCCAAAGCACAGCTTTGGCCCCAACGGCCGGAACCGGGGCGCTGGATCGGCATTGCTGTTTCTGGGCGGGCAAGGGGAGTTCAGATGCGGGACGGGGAGACATCGGCGAAGCCATCCGCCTCCGCGGATCGGCTCGGCGATATCTTCGTCGGCGATGGCGAGATGGCGCGGCTGATGCGCGCCAAGGACTGGTCCGCCACGCCCTTGGGTCCGCCGCCGGCCTGGCCCAACGCGCTGAAGGTCGCGCTCCGCCTGTTGCTGACGTCACGCTTCGAGATGTGGCTGGGTTGGGGCCCAGACATCGCGTTCTTCTACAACGACGCCTACCGCCCGACGCTGGGCGACAAGCATCCGGCCTCGCTGGGCATGCCGGCGCAGGAGCTGTGGGCCGAAATCTGGCCCGACGTCGGACCGCTGATGCGCGAGGTCTACGACAACGCCGAGGCCACCTGGAACCGGGACATGCTGCTGCTGCTGGAGCGGCGGGGGTTCCCGGAGGAGACCTACCACACCTTCTCCTACAGTCCGCTGATCGACGACGACGGCCAGGTCTCGGGCCTGTTCTGCGCGGTCTCCGAAGGGACCGACCGGGTGATCGCCGAACGCCGCATGGAGACGTTGCGAGAGCTCGCGGCCGACCTTTCGGCGGTGGATACGACCCGGGCCGTCCTTCGGGTGGTCGAGCAACGCCTCGGCGCAAACCGGAGCGATCTGCCGTTCACGCTCACCTTCGAATTCAGGGACGGCGGCCAAACGAAACTGATCGCCGCGACCGGAGGGATCGGCGCACATCCCGCGGCGACGGATCCCGCCCTGTGGCAAGCCCAACGAATCCTCGACGGCGAACTCGCCGCGCAGATCGACCTGAGGCCGCTTTGCAACCTGCCGACCGGCGCCTGGTCACTTCCACCGACGTTGGGGTTGGCCGTGCCGCTGCCGTCGCCGGGCCGTGACCAGCCGGCGGGCATGCTTGTGGTCGGGGTCAACCCGCACCGGACGCTGGACGAGGACTACGCCGGCTTCGCGCAGTTGCTGGCCGGCCAGATCGCGGCCGGCCTCTCCAGCGCCAGCGCCTATGAAAGCGAACGTGCTCGTGCGGAAGGCCTGGCCGAGGTCGCGGCCTTGCGGGAGGCCGCCGCCGAAGCTCTGGCCAAGCTGAACGAAGGCCTGGCCGAAGAGGTCGCGGTGCGGACGACCGAACGCGACCGCATGCGCGACATGTTCCAGCAGGCGCCGGGGTTCATGTGCATGCTGCGCGGCAAGGACCTGGTCTTCGAACTGGTCAACGACGCCTATCGCCGCCTCGTCGGGCACCGGGACCTGCTGGGCATGCCAATTCGCCAGGCGCTGCCCGAGATCGCGGGTCAGGGGTTCTTCGAAATTCTCGACGAGGTGATGGAGACAGGCAAACCGTTCGTCGGGCGAAATCTGCGGGTCATGCTGCAGAACACCCCGGATGCGCCGCTGGAGGAACGGTTCCTGCACCTGGTCTATCAGCCGATCTTTGAGGGCGAGAGCGTCTCCGGCGTCTTCGCCGAGGGCAGCGACGTCACCGAGCAGGTCTGGGCGGAGAACGCGCTGCGGCGGCTGAACGAGACGTTGGAAGCCCGCGTGGCCGAGCGCACGGAGGCGTTGGCGGAGGCGCTAGACCGGCTGCAGCGGGAGGCCGGCGAGCGCGAGGCGGTCGAAGACGCCCTGCGCCAGGCCCAGAAGATGGAGGCGGTCGGCCAGCTCACCGGCGGCATCGCCCACGACTTCAACAACCTGCTGACCGGGGTGCTGGGTTCGATCGACCTGCTTCAGAAACGGCTGGCGCAAGGCCGCATGTCGGAGGTCGACCGCTACGCGGCGACGGCGGAGAGCGCGGCCAAGCGCGCCGCGGCCCTGACCCACCGCCTGCTCGCCTTCTCCCGCCGGCAGCCCTTGGATCCAAGGGCGGTGGACGCCAACCGGCTGGTGGGCTCCATGGAGGAGCTCTTGCGGCGAACCCTGGGCGAAGCCGTCGAGCTGGAGGTGGTTCGCGCCGCCGGTCTGTGGACCACCCTTTGCGATCCGCACCAGTTGGAGAGCGCTATCCTGAACCTGGCGATCAACGGGCGCGACGCCATGCCGGACGGCGGCAAGCTGACCATCGAGACCTGCAACGCCCACCTCGATGAAACCTACTCGGCGCGCGAACGCGCTCTGAAGGCCGGGCAATACATCTGCGTCTGTGTCACCGACACCGGCGTCGGCATGTCGGCGGACGTGATCGCCAAGGCCTTCGAGCCGTTCTTCACCACCAAGCCCATCGGGCAGGGGACCGGGCTGGGCCTCTCGATGATCTACGGCTTCGCCCAGCAGTCGAACGGCTACGCCAAGATCTATAGCGAGCTAGGGCAAGGCACGACGGTGAAGCTCTATCTGCCGCGCCACTTCGGCGCCGCAGAGCAGCCCGAGCAAGCTCATCCCCTGGCGGCGGGGCGGCCGACCAACGCCGACGGCAAGACCGTGCTGGTGGTCGAGGACGAGCCGTCGGTCCGCAACCTGGTCATCGACGTGCTGCACGAGCGCGGATACGCGACGCTGGAGGCGGCCGATGGCCAGACCGGGCTGCAAATCCTGCAAGGGCAGTCGAAGGTTGACCTGCTGATCAGTGATGTGGGCCTGCCAGGGCTGAACGGCCGCCAGCTTGCCGACGCGGCGCGCGCGCAGCGTCCGGACCTGCCGATCCTGTTCATGACCGGCTATGCCGAAAACGCCGCCATCGCGGGCGGCTTCCTGGAACCGGGCATGGAGATGATCACCAAGCCCTTCGCGGTCGATGTGTTCGTCGGGCGGGTGGCCGGCATCCTGAAGGAGGACGAGCCGGGCTGATCGCTATCGCTTCGCCTTGGCCTTCAGCTCCGGACAGGCGTCCGGCTCGACGGTCCAGCTGGCGCCGGCGATCTTCCAGCGGCCATCGGTCTTGACGAGGTTGAAGACGTCGACGCCGCAATGGGTCGTCTTGCCGTTCAGCTGGAACTCGTAGGGCGCCCAGAGCACGGCGAGGTCGCCGCGGCGGGTGACCACCGGCTCCCACATCTGCTCAAGGTATTTGTCGCCGCCGGTCCGTTCCAGGAACTGCTTCTGCGGGGTGAACTTCACCACCGTCGAGCCGCCTGCGCCGGGACGCGCCGAAGCGGTCATGCCCTCCGCCATGAGCACTTCGCCCATCAGCTTGGGGTCGTTGGCCGCCATGCCGTCGAAGAACTGCTGAACCGCCGCGATCACCGCCACTCGCTCCGGATCGGCGGGCGCGGCGAGCGCGGGCTGTGCGAGGGCGAGCGCCGCAAGCGCGGCGACGGTCAGGCGTTTCATT
>Ga0307513_10007377_pt1 | contig 14271 bp, 18 predicted proteins | sample 15_EM_MG_FD_202174 | JGI IMG/M metagenome (GOLD analysis project Ga0307513, IMG submission 202174) | Populus trichocarpa ectomycorrhiza microbial communities from riparian zone in the Pacific Northwest, United States - 15_EM | ecosystem: Host-associated > Plants > Roots > Unclassified | place... | reverse complement strand
GACGCTGTCGAGTATGAGCAGAGAATTGAGGAAACCGAGCGTTCTTACAAGGAACGTCTGCGTCAACTCGAGGATGATTACCAGCTCGCTGTTCACTATGTGAAGTACGTCTACAACATCCTCTACAACTACTCGGGTAAATCTGACGTTCCCATAGGGGAACTGAAAAGATGATGCGCAAGATGAAGGAAGAGCTTACGAAGCAGAAGAACCACAACTCTACCCTTCAGAGCGAAGTGGAAATCCTACGTGGAGGCTCTGGCGCCCGCCTCAACGGACGCAGCACCCCATCATCCTCTGATGAGGTCGCAGAGGGATTACGTAGCCAGCTCATCGACTCACAACGACAAGCCCAGCGTTATAACAGCGAGAACAAGGACCTTCGCGTTCGCGTTGATTCCTTGGAACGAGACCTGGAGAATATGCGCGACAGCCTCGTCGCTTCTCAACGCGAATCTGACGAACGACTCTCACGCATCGAGGAGTTGGAGCAACATGTCGAACGCCTCCAAAACTCTCTGGTGATCGCGCGCGGTAGCCACGACGACAGCTTATTGGACAAGATCAGCAATGAAAACACACAACTCAAACGAGAGAACGAACAGCTCTCGCACAAGATCGGACTTCTTCTCGAGGTCGACCAGCCGACTTTTGGCGGCCGACCCATGTCTGGCGTTTCCGAAGGCAGGGCTAGCACCTCAAGTTCGGAGAACGCTATAGCCTTTGAACATCTGTCGAGCGAGCTGGATGACTGGCAGAGACAGCTGGCGAGTTCTATGAGCAATCGTAGGCCCGTGAGCGAACTTGAATCAACGGACCAGAGGTCAAGGCTACGTATTTGATTATTTTTCTCCCCCTTACTTTTTGCACCCTATTTATTCCATTCGCACACGTCGGTATTCATTTCGATACCCCACTATACATCCTCCCGTAGTTCGTTTCACCCTCCATTTGTCCCATCAGAGGATCATGCACACTCATTTGGCTTTCCTTGTCATTAATCGTAGTCTAGTTCATAATTCTCTTCTCGTTCATGCTTTGCTGGTCTCCTCGCGCAACCGAAATGTTATGTATATACTATTTGTGAACGGCACCTCTAGCTGTAGCACCTTCCCTGTTGATATTTCATGAATTTACAGCCTTCTGAGTCCATTCGATCGCCTTCTGCTTCACCCCCTCCACTCCGTCTTCGTCTCCTCGCCTCTTCTCCAAATCGAGCCATTTCTTGAAGAATAACCTTTATGCGTCGATTCCATCCAATTTCGGTTTGCACTTAGTATAAAAGAGTGTGTAAATACGTTCAAAGCACTCACTTGGCTTTGTGACTCGTCATCTTTTGGGTGAAAACGCGGTCAAAGAGGGATCTGACGCCCGCCATATCGCCTTGTGAGGCCGCCATATCGATGTAGATCGACCACAGGTCCCAGCGTTTCGGGTGCGAGTCTACGATGCCCTCGAAAATAGTTTTGCCACGTTCCGGATCACCGAGTTTGTATTCGAGCTGAGCGAATTTCGAGATGGTTTTCAAATCTATGGCGGAGATCCCGTCTCAGCGCGATTTGACGGTTGGATTGGAGCAACCCCGAACTCACGTTTGTGTTTCTCCAGGCTCTGTAGGCTTCGTGGTAGAAGAAGCCTTGACTGTTCTAGCTGACCTCGGTTCAAGTAGAACTCGCCAAACCGGGTCCAAGCCTTCGAGCTGCGACTGAACTTCTTGACCGTCTTCTTGTATTGTTCCTCAGCTTTCTATTGGAAAGGTGTCAAGAAGGCGATACTGGGCGGATGCTCGATGGGGAGAAAAAAGGTACGCACGTCTAACTTTTCGCTCTGCTCGAATATCGTCGCGAGACCCAGATAAACCGTCTTGGGGTCGTTACGCCGCACGGCGTCCTTGAAAGTATCCTCGATCGTTTGTTCCGTCCCATAGATATTCTCCAAGTTCAACAGGGCGATCCAGACGTTCAACTTCTCCTGCTCTTCTCGGAAGTTGATCGTCTTCAAGGCTCGTTGAGCAACCTCCCGAGCCTTCTCAATCTCCGACAGCTGGATCTGGAACGACATGTACTGAATCCACAGGTAGGACGAGTTTGGTGAACCCAGCAGCAGTCGTTCAAAATCTGCGTTGGACTCTGGTGTCCTGGTGTGCATGTCTCCCGTGAGATCGAGTTCGACCTGCTTTCTCTTCCGTTTCTTCTTCTTTCCATTCTTCTCATCCCCGGAGGAGTCTGAGGAAGAACTGGCACCGATCTCATCCTCGCTCGGCTCCTCCGTCCACTTGAACCCCCCTTTCACGTCGAGTGTCACAGCGGGGGACTTGCTCGTGTCGGCCGCAGATTCTACGGGGGCGAATTTTGGTTCCGAATCTACCTTCATTGGTTCGTCCTCTTCCCCTTCCTCGTCATCAGAGGACCCGGACTCTTGGACCTCCTCCTGTACATCGGACATCTCGGCATCCTCGTCCTCTTCTGCGACGATCCCAAGAGTCCCTGATTCAGATTTGTCATCCGAACCCCCAGCTTGAGAATCGGAGTCGCTGTTATCGTCGAAGTAAGATGGCTTGAGACCAAATGATATTCGCTTCTTCTCGAGATTGATAGAGGTGATAAAAGCCTTGACACGATCTCCCTCCCGGAAGCTACGTAGGGCAAGTGTAACGTCGGCACCCTTGTTGTCTGATAACTGAACTGACATCAGCGTCAACCCGAACCCACGGGGTACTCTCCCACCTCTGATTTGTGACACAATCCAGAGACCTTGCTATCGTCCACTTCGATGAACATGCCATAGTCCTCGACTTTCTTAACATGGCCGTGGACTGTTTGACCCTCTTGGAAGTCACGCAAAGTCAACATGCTAGTGGCACTAGATTTTGTACGGAAGGACATCTCGATCTTGCGGTTCTCCTTGTCCACACTATCACCAGTCTCAGCTATCAATGTAAAATTCGAAGAAGATACCTTACCTTAGGATATTGCCTTTGACGAGTTGGTTGGTCTGGAATCTGGGCTTCCATTCTTTCACGTACTGTTCGCAAAATTATCATCAGCCAGGGCAACGATAGTCTCACATGTGGTACAAACCTCGTCAAAAAGCTCCTTGATCTGTACCCTTGCGTCCAGATCCCGCCCGACAGAAACGAACAACCCATGCTCAGCCACGCTCTTGATGAATCCACGGACAAGGGTGCCAGGTTTGAGGTCCTCCACAGAGGTGATTTCTGGATCCACAACTGCATGTGACCCGGGTGGCTCCATCTGCGATTTTCGTGTCGAGAGGGTCAGATGCTTTTTCTCCCGGTCAACGGCGATGACAACGGCCTTGAGTACTGAGTCGACATTCGGGAAAGGGGAACCAGCCTCGTAGTCGTCTGAGGTGTCCGTTGGATGCAGAGACCCGGTAATGCGACCATTGAACTTCACGAGTGCGCCTCGCCTGTCATGTTTGACAACCCTGCCACCAACAATTTGGCCCACTTGGACGGTATCTATCGAGACTGTCCCCAGAGCAGGCTTCGCTGTTGGTTTGTTGGCGACGATCACAAACCCCTGCTCTGTGTTCCTAGAAACCACCAAAAGGTCATCCAGTTTCTCTCCTGTTTTTAAATTCACCCGCAGCTGTGAAACGGTAGAACCTCTGCGATTTGCCAGGTTCTTGAGCGAGAGGAGGGCCCGGACGTTGCTCGGTTCGAGGTTGAGTAGCACGTTATCCTTATGGACTTCGTTGATTGTTCCCTCAACTGAGTGGCCGACCTCCACGGCGCTGATATCGTGAGACGCCGTGTTGATAGTAGCCTGTCGAATGGTGGCAAGGATGCGGCCTTTCTCCTTATCGTTGGGAAGAATCCGGACAAGAACTGGTTTCCCAGGTTTGAATAGCTCGGTCAAGGCCCCAACTGCATCCTCGCTAGAGGCCGTTTGTAAATAACTGCGAGATCAGAAAGTACGACCCGACCCGACCTAGCTTCCTTGTGAAGGACGATAGCCTTTGTGCCATTATAAAACTCAATCTGAAGGTGCTTCTCGAAGACCTTGCTAATGACTGCGTGTGTCACAAGGCCAACCTTTGCGTCTTCCGGCTTGGCGATGATTTGATGTTCCGACTCTACCAACGTGCGTTTGGCCGTAAGAATGATTCGAGCCCGCGAGGGATCAACGACGAGGATCTACGGGGAAAATCAGAACGACCACGCCAGATGGTGAGAAAAGGATCCGCGCACACGGCACTTGATTGAGCCACCCGGCTTAAACCTCTTTTGGGGATGCTTCAGGGGAATATCCGCAAAATGAATGGGCCAGACGACACCATCCACATTTCCAGATAAGGAGACGAACAATGCCGATTCAGTAAGCTTTTTGATCGTCCCCTTGACCACCTCTCCCACAGTGACATCAGAAACTTGCAGGAACCTCTTCTCAAGGACAGACGGCCGGAGGGATAATTGAAGGTAACCATCGAGCACAAAATATCCTGTCACGCGAGCCCGATGAATCGTTCCGAGTTTCCAATGTCCCGAGTTTTCGGCTAACGTTGGAACATGTTGATCAGAGAGGTGAGATATCTGTCGAAGGATTAGAGTTAAAGCCCGGGTAGCCAGTAGATGCTAGACACTAACATGGACGAATCCAGTGACGTCAGGTGTAACTTCAACAGTCACTCCATGTTCACCCTCAACCCCGACAACCTTCACACCGTCCAGGATTGTCCCGATAGGATACGGTTCAGAAATGTCCGAGCCTTCAGCCTGCTTGGTCTGTAATGCCAGGACATGGTCTGCTAGTGATAATGCAAATCTTGGAGGAGAGGCGGCTGGAAGTTCATAGAGGACTCTCGCCTTGACCTTTTGTCCAACTTTGTACTTTTCCGAGGGGTCTCTAGTGGGAAGGTGGTGAAGGTCGATTGTGCCATCGAAATATCCCAGGACCTGTAACCTAAGCCCATCGTCCAAGATGGCCGTAACGAGAGATTGAACCGAGGCCCCGGGTAGGATGGAAGCAACATTTGAAACTTCAGCCATCTGTAGGGGGGTTAACGAACGACAGGTGTGGTCGCAGATTACTCACCGAATTCGAGGCGAGTTTATTTGGATCGACACCGAAGTTACATGTCCGTCGGTTGCTGGAGAGCTTCGTAACATAAACGTCCACGAGCTGGCCGACTCGATACTTCGCTTCGGTTGTCTTCCCGGCCTCTTTGAATGACAAGAAACCCGTGACGTCTGGGATCCCCGTGTCGAGGATGTACCCGTGGTCCTCAACACTTTTAACAGCTGCTGATAACGCCTTCAGGATTCGTTAAGTTGACACAAACGTATACCAAGTAGTCAGACTTACGAAACCAGGTGTAAGATCATTCACGACAACCCCACCATTGACTCTGTGTGGTTCAATGCTCAACTCCACTCTCCGGCTCACTCTCTGGCTGCCGTCTTTTGGCCGGCCGACACCGAAGTTGTCCGTGGTACCTGGAGCATGCACATCTGTCACAACGGCTCTGAGGTATTGTCCAGGCCTAAAGATATCCACGAGGTCTGGGATTTTGTGTTGTTGTTTTGAAGTATCGCCTTCGCTTCCCGATTCTTCATCCTCTTCGTCCACGCCTTCCTCGATCTTTTCAAGAAGTGTTGTGAACTCCGAAGATATTTGGGTAATTGGGATATGGCCGAAGAGTTGGTTTGGCAACGAGACAACGAGAGATAGCGGTTCCACCGAAACTATTTGACATAGAATCTTCATGCCTACGACAACACGCTGTGACGATCCCTCAGGCTTACCATCCAATACGGATCAGCGGAATTCTCACCTTGTAGTTCAAATGCTCGATTCTACCAAACGTTCTCTCACTGTCTCCATTTATGCCGGAATCCCCAGCGTGAGGCTTTCGCTTCTTAGGTATAGCTTTCGGCGATTTGGTCTCCTGCCCGCAAATAACTCAATAATTTGATGATGTACAGCATATATGCCCAACCCATACCTTGAAGATATCTTCGTTTGCCTCACGTTGTGCCTCGGCACGGAAAGTTTTGACCTCCGCAGGGGTAAAGGACGTCCCACCACCACGAGGAAAGTCTAGTTCGTCACTCGGGCCAGATGAGGTCTGGACGGGCACCTGAGCAGCCTTGGATTTCCGTTTCTTCTCCGACTTCGTGGTCAGCTTGATCTTTTTGTGTGAAATGCCTTCACCAGCATCCTCAAGTGTTCGCTTGGTCGTTTTGGCCATGGCGGCACGAGCGGGAGTGTGGGGCGGATGCGCCGGGAAGGTCAAAAGTTAGGGGCTTCGATCATGAAAAATTCGACCATTTGTTCATGGCGTTGTGATCGTGGGACATTCTGACACTCCTTGTCATCTCCCCTCACCTCAACTGCAAACGAGTCGATATGGGTAAGTCTCTTTTGCTGAGCTTAAAGACACGTTATTAAATCGCGCTCGCGTTAGATTATCAGGTGTGCCGTGAAGCAACGTGGCCCGTCGGGATATGTGCTCATGCTAGTGTCTTCTAGAATCGAGTCGGTTCGAAGTTCGGTGGTGGAGGTGTCGCCGGTGCCTCGGAGACCAATGTGGATAGGAGAGAACGTCTGAGGAAGTTGGCTCTGGAGACAATTGACTTGGCCAAAGTGAGTCCGCAAGTACGCACTACCACTGTGGCCAAAACTAAGATATCTCGAACCTATAGGACCCATACATCCTCCGCAACCATCTCGGCTCACTGGAATGTCGTCTCTGTCTCACACTCCATACAAACGAGGGCTCGTATCTTGCGCATACGCAAGGTAAGAAGCACCAGACAAATCTTGCAAGACGTGCGGCTCGTGACATGAAGGAAAACCAGCTGGCTGTTGCACCACCTCAATCCTCTGTCCATCGTAAAGTCTTCCTGAAGATTGGACGGCCGGGGTACCGAGTCACAAAAGTACGGGATAGGGATACCGGGAAGGAAGGTATGATGGTACAGGTCCATTTGCCACAGATCAAGAGCGACGTTATCCCAAGGCGGAGGTTCATGAGTGCTTGGGAGCAAAAACGGGAACCGCCGAACAAAAACTACCAATATCTCATTGTAAGCATTCTTTACTGCTCTAGTACAACGATTGACCCGTGTGCCGCAGGTTGCCGCAGAGCCATATGAGACTATCGCGTTCAGAATCCCTGCCCGGGAGATTGAAGATGAATCCGATGACGCGGGGTATTGGAATTGGTCGCACTGGGATCCAGACACCAAGCAGTACAGCTTCCAGTTCATGTTTCGCCTGACTTATTGATCACCTCGTTGTGAGCGCGTGGCCTCCAAAAAAGTCACCTTTGTACTCCTAGCACATTCGGACGGGCCCCAAATGAACAAGGGATTGACACGTGTACGCACTTCCTGTGGCTCAGGGTTCCGCCAACAGCTTCTCTTCTCGAGTCGGGTGAGACTAACGAGGGTTCACCAAAGTCTTCCCAACCACGTCCCATCACCCGACACTCAACCAACTCACCATCGTGCTCGTTGTCGTCGTCGCAGCAGTCCGGCTAGCCGCTCTCATTCCTTCACCAAGAGGTGGAACCGCGAAATATTCGATCATCGTGATGTTGACGTCTTGATCATGGCGTGAACTGGACTCGTGGATTCCCACTCACCAAGGAAGGGGTGGTTATATGATGTAACGCCAACTCTAAAACTCCCGTTACCACAGCTGTGGTAGGGTGTAGAGATGGGCTTCGCTCATCTTGCTAACAGTGTTTTGACCCGTCATATGTAAGGAAGCGGAAAGGAGAGGTTTCCTGTCGTGTGCTCGAGGTCCCCTTCGACGAAATTGTTGATCTTCTCGTCGACGCTGGTGCGAACCGTTTCCGTCGTTGAGTCTCTATTCAAACGGATGCAGGTATAGAGACCTTATCTCGTCGTGTCTGCGCCTCTGTCAGCATCCAGTCCAGGTTGGTGATATGCTCCATTCACCACGATGCGAATCTACCGAAAGTCTCCTCGACGATGTCGCACTTCCCCAACTCATTGCGCATGTGATTCAGAGTGAGGGTCCCCAGCATTGCGAAGACGTTGTACTGCAACGAAAATCTGTCAGATGCGGGATGCCTGGAGTGTACCGGGTACAGACTTTATCCGCGAGCCGGAAAATGGACTTTGGGGGGGACCTTATCATCCGAGGGTGTGGCGATTTCAACGCTTCGTGACGCGTGACCCGCGATTCTCTCTATGCGTCAGCACACAGCTACCATCACCACCATCGTCTCTAGTTTCGTTATCGTCCCCGGTCCCATCACCGTCGTCTTTGCTGCCTTCACCATTGCCTTTAGTCTCGTCACCACTGTCTTCGCCGCCTTCATTATCGTCTCGTCTCGTCTCGTCACCACTGTCTTCGCCGCCTTCGTCATCGTCTCTAGTCTCGTCTCTTCATCGTCTCTGGTCTTGTCACCATCGTCTCAAAGTTCATCGCCTTCGACATTGTCTCTGGTCTCACCGTCATCATCTTCAGCATCTTCAAGTCATCGTCTCTAGTCTTGTCTCGTCATTGCCTTTAGTCTCGCCACCATTGTCTCCGGCCCTGTCACCATTGTCACCGGCCCCGTCACCATTGTCTCTGGCCCTGTCACCATCGCCTCTGGTCTTGCCACCACCATCTCTGGCCTCATCACCATTGTCTCCAGTCTCATCATCATCACTGTCACCTCCACCATCGTCTCTAGTCTCGCTCATCACTCACCATCACCACATTATCATTCTTGTTGTTGTTGTCATTGACATCATCATTGTTGTCTGGCATGCCCACAGCCATAGCGACGGAGGTCCCTGAAATCCATCCTGCAGCCCGTGAAGACCCTCCCAAATGGCAGGAGTTTAAAAGGACTCCTGGTCCAGTTCATCAGCAAAACAGCAAAATCATTTTTTTGATTTCCACTCTTCTCCACCCCTTCTCACTTATTTGGCACTTGCTCTTCACTTTTTGGGTCCCAACTTCAGCTGTTGATGCCCACCACCGGAGTATCCCAGATGATATCAGATGGAACCTCTATCGTGTGATAACTGACAGAAATGTTCGCCATGAGGAGACAACATATGGATACTATAATCGGTGCCTAAATTTTATATTCCCATCACACCGGTGGTTCCAGGTACTTTATTATTTTTATCATTCACTGTTTCAATACTATGGATTCAAAATTGGTGTTAATGTTGGTTCTCAGATTGATCCACAATACCCCATCCGTCCCCAAGCAGTCCGCCTTGACCAGGTTTCAAGAGGTTCTGGAGGAGCCCTTCATGAAAACCGGGCCCCTGGTAGTCAGTCCTATCCAAACAAAGCTTGTTGACTGAGCTGACTATCTCTAGGGGGCAAAGAGAAAAACATGCAATACCCTGACTTCGTTGTGTCAAAGACCATTCCCACTCAACATCAAGCTGATCGTTTCAAGTACATCATTGCAGTCCTCGAGATCAAGAACGACCATGACGATATAGCCAATATCAAAAAGTCCTACGCTACTGTTTCGAATGCTCTAGAACAGCTGGGTGAATACTCGGCAAGATTGGCAGCTATGCCACATGCTAAGCTGTCTGCTGATGGGGTTCTCCCATCATACCTCCTCTATGGGTCCATGTACACCCAGTTCCGACAATTTGTTGATGGAGGCTGGGAAGTGTTGGAAGGAGAGCCATGGCAGTACGTATTCCAACAGTTAGGTCCGGGGGCTGTGACGGCCCCATTTACATACAGAATGTGCGAGTTGGCGGTTCGTCACTGGGATTTGTAGCATATTATTGTGTAGCACAAAAAGTGTAACAAAATATTTTTTGGGTCATCTCGCCTGTGCGCAAGTTTGAAGGCAATCCCCATGGTGTGTGCGGCCCAGTAACCCACCCTGGGTGGAAGGATGAATCGACATAAACTCAGACGTCCACACTCCATAGTTGTGCATGCTTTGCCACCCCTAGACTTCACCGGACGTCGCCCAAAAGATCTCCAGAGTGGAATGACAATATATCAAAATCTACGGTAGGGCAGACCACTAGACCACAAACACATCTAGCAAACACGCACGGCAGATGTCGACATAACAGAAACATAGGGAGAGCAAGATATTCAAATATACGTACTTACAATCACAAACAATCATCCTCGCGGTTCATGTCCGCGTCGAGGAGGTTCATACCTCGCGGGGCCAATCTACGCCTCCACTCTCGCATTTCGCCTTGCGTGCCGGTCTCCATCGCTTGAGAAATGATTCCCCGTCGCAACCACCTGACATCACGCGTGCGCACAACTCGGAGGTTCGTGAGCGATGAGACGATAGTGATGACGGTTTGGTAACAGCGTTGACTAGGCCGGGGTATGGAGAGTATCTGCAGGGGGTGGGCGTCGTCTGGGCCGCTGGATGGGGGTATCTCGAGTTCCGGAAGGGGGAATTCGAGTGAGAGGTGGGTCAGATTAGGGCATGTGAATAATATATCCGATGGGGAAGGGTGGGAGATCGTCGGCCACGTGTCCTTGTGAGTGTAGAAGTGTAAAGAGCGGAGGGTTGACCCGTGAATCTGGATGAACTTGGAGACGAGCGATTTGGGGTAGGGAAGGTTGTCGTAGGGGGTCACAGCTAGGCGCTGCAGGGAACGGAGTTCGGACGAGAGGAGGGTAAACATGAGAGGCGACGCATGGGTGGAGAGTATGGACAGGCTCTTGAGGTTGTCGAGTTTCAGAGGGTTGTTCATTTGGAGAACCGGTTCCTCCTCAGGCTCTGTCTCTACAGGTGGCAGGATACCCACGAGTAGGAAGGCAAAATCCACCTCGAGGGAGTCGAAACCCGGACCGTGGATTACTATCTCCTCGAGATATGCCGAGTTCCTGATAAGCTGGACCAGTGGATCGCTATCCACCACCGATGCGGAGTAACGAGCCTCCTTGATAGGGTACATGATGGGCGCCTTGATTCCCTTGATCGACTTCAAATGTTGGCACCCGTCTCTGAAGGTCAACGCGGCGAGAGCCCTCCTGCTCATCGCCATGGTGGTGTTCAGAGTGAAGGTGGACATGAACGGGAGAAGAGGGAACAGCGTCGTCAGAAGCTGATCCACAGCCAAACCTATGTCCCTACAGTCCAGACTGGAGAGGTCAAGATCCTGAACCCATCGCCCCGGGACGGAGTAAGGTATCCTCCGAAGTGAATCCCACTGTTTGTCTGCAGCGTGAAGGCGTGCCGTGAACCTGTCCAATTGCCAAAACGACCGTATCCACGCGCGGGAGTAAAATACGAGAAGAGCGATATTCTGCGGAAACGGGCCAGCGAAAGGGGAAAGAATTGAAGAGACGGCATCAGCGGAGAGTCTAAAAGACGTCAGAGGTCATTCGAACGCACCGTGAGTGCTTTACAAATCAAAAGCAAATCACGCCGATACTGCTCTGCACGACGACGGACGTTTGGGGTGGGGTCCACGTTATCGTCACCGTAGTACACGTGAGAGAATATTTTGGTCCATATCTCTGTGGGCAGAGGTGTGGCAGCCTTTCTGAACGGAAGCAGGGGCACGAGAAGAATCGACCCCGCGTTCCGTTGGAGAGGACGGGGCTGGAGGATGACCGGCTGAGGTGGCAGGGTGGTTCCCCATACCATGGCGGTTGTGGAGTATAATGTTGCTTGTCAAGAATATCCAACTGTTCAAACGTTCACCCTTGGCAAATGTGATTTCGTTAGGATCGTCAGCGGAACCAGCATCTTTGTAAATGTTTCAGTAACGACGTCCAAAAGACACTGGTGGACGACATACTGGCGTAGAGTGCCTTGGCCCTGTATACTGTGCCGTCAGACCCTGGAGTCGGGTCAGGGACACCAGAGTTCAGAGGGGAATTTCCTCCACCGGCGCCGATCCCGGCATTACCAGAACCCATCATCGGCGAACCAATGGTGCTCTCGTTACGAATCGCTGCTGCGGTGAGAGTGCGAAGAGGGAGGGTATTTGTGATAGTCCCCCGCGACTATCTGGTAGACGCCCCCTCCCCCCTAGTCTCGGCACAAGACCGGATCCGGCCCCCGGCGGATCCACCTCACTCGATCTTCGATCGGCCGGAGGCTGCCAAACGAGGAGAGGGTGATTGCAAATCACATGGTTTGGTACGAACCTACCCTCCCCCCTCCCACCCCCACTCTCTTTGAAAGTGACTCAGGAACCTCCATCAGATGATCTAAATCGCGGGTTCTGGGAAACCCGGGTGGGGGAATGAATCAGCGAGCTCGGAGCGAAATGTTGGATAGCTTGCGTTGAAGCTTTTCCGGTTGTTCGCGTCTCGGAGCTATCGGTCTTTCGAGTCAGTTATAGGCGCTCGCCGTCGAACCGTCTGCTGTATTTACTTGCTAATTGTCTGAAGGCGCCGCCGTGACCGGGTGACCACCTGGATAATCACAACACCGAGAAATCCTTCACCCCCCCAGTCGTGCTCGCCGGTCCGATACTCCTCACTGGGCCGCGCACCCTGCTGTAAATGGTGTTAATTTCCGGAATTGCGAGTCTCATAAGTCTCAGCGTTCTGGCAGCTTCTTTATTTATTGCTTCTGCCGTGCGAAGAACACTGTCCGCGTTTCTCGAGATCACAATCTCCGATCGATATCATACCCTCGTTCATATCCTCCCCAGATCTGCGAGGCTGCCTCTTTCTTTAGATAGCTGTGTCACGGGTTAATTACAGTGCTTAATGAATCCCCGGTGCCATTTCCGGTTCTTCTGGTCCGAAAATCCACGCCAAGGTAATAATTACCTGGTTGTGCCCAGAACGATCTACGCAACAGAGTTTCGGTGACCACACGGGCGCACCACGCCCCGGGACTGGAGCCCGGTAACGGTACGGGTTCGAATGACCGTTGCCACTACAAAATCTGGGATCGCTTTTGAACGCATTGCCATCAGGCAGCATCAGCTCGAGCGGGTGCCCGTCGCTCGTTGATTATGTGGAGAGGTACCTCAGGTCGCCGACCGCCTTGGGAACAAACCAAATCATGGACCATCACAGACAATACAGTACAAGGTGCGCATACACAGAAAACGGACACGTAAGCTTACTACACGAAAAAACACTTGAACTCGGTCGCCTTAATCTCTAAAATCGAAGAGTCATTGGGTGTGGGATACCAAGTCATGCGTCCACCTACCGAACTTCCGGAGGAGCATTTCACGGGCCTCCTCCTCTTCCTTCCCAGATGTGAGGATGTCTTTCAAGTTCTCCTGGAGAACCTCGTCTAACCCCGACGGCCCAACATTCATGAACGGCCCCTCGGCCCTTTGCGTAACAAACATGAAGTCGTACCACGCCACATCCCGACGTTGGGCGAATTTGATTGCTTTGTAGGGACCACCGGCCTTGTGAACGGCCTCTCCCAAGTGCCGTATAATGGTGAGATCTTGTGAATGGTTTGCCTTCAGCTCTATGTTGGACACTCGTTTGAACCATGCTCGGGCCTCTGCGTTAGGGATGATAACCCCACCAACGATGGCCACACGGGCCCGGGGGAGACCAGGCTCATTCGTCGGGGATCGGTACCACGGAGGAGGATATGCGTCTGGTGGAAAGGGGTTATAGTGCACCCCTGAGGATGGGTTATTGGGGTCGGGGAGTTGTGCAGGCGAGGATGGCGTAGAGGACGGATCCTTGGAGTCGGGGAGTGAAGCAGGCGAGGATGACGTAGAAGTTGCTTGGCCCATGGTGGTGGTTGACAAAGGCGTTGGGGTATGATGGCCATGTCGCTGCGGTGTTTAAGTATCCTCCGAAATCCCCTGTTTGGCAGGGTTCACACGATCGCTACCATATCTCGGGATTCTGGGCGCTAGTGCGGTTGGGACCGGACTCTCGAACCGCGCCTCTCAATCTTGTGTCGTTCTCGACTCTCCTTTGATTTACAACAGTTAGCAAATGGGTGTCATATGAGCACTGCAGACGCAAATCAATGCAGGACACGTATCCAATGGGCTCCATCCTGCTCCGTCCGCTTTCAAGCGGTTTGGAGCGATTCCACCAGGGCACTTTTTAACGCACTTCCACTGGTTTCATACAGCACATCGTTGAATAGATTGGTGGTTGTTCCAAGTGTAAGGGAGTAATTGAAACGCTCTTGGAGTACCTCCCATTGTTCCAGGCTCACCGCTGTAATCGCACAACTGGGTCGAGGAACCACAGCATAGACCTATATGAACTTCTTCCTACAGCTTTGGGACGATGCGAAGCTATTGATTCTATTGTACCAGTAACCAGCGCAGGTAGCGGTTGCCCCAACCATGATCGATGCAACTTTCAATGGTAT
>Ga0307513_10007376_pt1 | contig 14271 bp, 14 predicted proteins | sample 15_EM_MG_FD_202174 | JGI IMG/M metagenome (GOLD analysis project Ga0307513, IMG submission 202174) | Populus trichocarpa ectomycorrhiza microbial communities from riparian zone in the Pacific Northwest, United States - 15_EM | ecosystem: Host-associated > Plants > Roots > Unclassified | place... | reverse complement strand
TCCCGGAACCCAAGACGGCAACGAAGAACCGTCTGCACCTCGATCTCGCCACCACCTCCCTGGCCCATCAGGCGGAGTTGGTCGCCCGCCTCCGGTCTCTCGGAGCGACGCCCGCCGACGTGGGCCAGGGCGACGACGTGCCGTGGACGGTCCTCGCCGACCCGGAGGGCAACGAGTTCTGCGTGCTGGAGCCCCGGGAGGTCTACCGGGACACCGGGCCGATCGCGGCGGTGGTGGTCGACTCTGAGGAGCCGCGGGCCATGGCCCGGTTCTGGGGTGAGGCGACGGACTGGACCCTGCACGAGGTCACAGACGAGCATGCGGTGCTGCGCTCCGCCAAGGGAGTCGGCCCGTATCTGGAGTTTCTCCGCAAGCCCGGTGCGAAGACCGTGCCGGACCGTGTCCATCTCGACCTGCTGCCGTACCCCGGTGACGACAAGGCGGCGGAGGTGGCCCGGCTGCGGGCGCTCGGCGCCACCGACCTCGACCTCGGCCAGGGCGACGTCCCGTGGACGTGCCTGGCCGACCCGGAGGGCCACGAGTTCTGCGTCCTCGCCCTGTCCTGACGCAGAGCTTCGACCTCGTGTCACAACACCGCCCGGTGTGCGTCCCGGCGGGCCGGGCAGGGAAGAATGGGGGCCGTACCAACGGTCGACCCTTGCGGAGGAGCGGGAAATGCAGGACGCGCGAGCGGGGCAGGTCGCAGGGCCCGAGGACCTCATCGATGTGGCCCGTCTGGTCACGGCGTACTACGCGCTGCACCCCGATCCGGCCGAGCCCGGGCAGCGGGTGGCGTTCGGCACCTCGGGGCACCGTGGCTCGTCCCTCGCGGTGGCGTTCAACGAGGACCACATCGCGGCCACCAGCCAGGCCATCTGCGAGTACCGCGCCGCCCAGGGCACCGACGGCCCCCTCTTCCTCGGCGCCGACACCCACGCGCTGTCGGAGCCCGCGAGGGTCACGGCACTGGAGGTGTTCGCCGCCAACGACGTGACCGTCCTCATCGACCAGACCGACGGCTACACGCCCACCCCGGCGGTCTCGCACGCCATCCTCGCCCACAACCGCAAGCGCACGTCCGGCCTCGCCGACGGAGTCGTCGTCACCCCCTCGCACAACCCGCCCGCCGACGGCGGCTTCAAGTACAACCCGCCGAACGGCGGCCCCGCCGGTTCCGAGGCGACCTCCTGGATCCAGGACCGCGCCAACGAGATCATCACCGGCGGCCTGAAGGACGTACGCCGCATCCCCTACACCCGCGCCCTGGCCGCACCCGGCACCGGCCGCCACGACTTCCTCGGCGCCTATGTGGCCGACCTGCCGAACGTGCTGGACCTGGACGCGATCCGGTCCGCCGGCGTGCGCATCGGCGCCGATCCGCTGGGCGGTGCGTCGGTCGCGTACTGGGGCCGGATCGCCGAACAGCACCGGCTCGACCTCACGGTGGTGAACCCACTGGCCGACCCCACCTGGCGCTTCATGACGCTGGACTGGGACGGCAAGATCCGTATGGACTGCTCCTCGCCGTACGCCATGGCCTCGCTCATCGAGCGGCGCGACCGGTTCGACATCGCCACCGGCAACGACGCCGACGCCGACCGGCACGGCATCGTCACGCCGGACGGGGGCCTGATGAACCCCAACCACTATCTGGCCGTGGCGATCTCGTACCTGTTCTCGCACCGGGAGCAGTGGCCCGCGGGGGCCGGGATCGGCAAGACCCTGGTGTCGTCGAGCATGATCGACCGGGTCGCGGCGGACGTCGGCCGCCCGCTGGTCGAGGTCCCCGTCGGCTTCAAGTGGTTCGTGGACGGACTGTCCGACGGAACGCTCGGCTTCGGCGGCGAGGAGTCGGCGGGCGCGTCCTTCCTGCGCCGGGACGGCTCGGTGTGGACCACCGACAAGGACGGCATCATCCTGGCCCTGCTCGCCTCCGAGATCACGGCGGTCACGGGCGAGACCCCGTCGCAGCACTACGCCAAGCTCACCGACCGCTTCGGCGCCCCCGCCTACGCCCGCGTCGACGCCCCGGCCTCTCGCGAGGAGAAGGCGCTGCTCGCCAAGCTGTCCCCGCGCCAGGTCACCGCCGACACCCTCGCGGGCGAGCCGGTCACCACGGTCCTCACCGAGGCCCCTGGCAACGGCGCCGCCCTCGGCGGCATCAAGGTAGCCACCGCCAACGCCTGGTTCGCGGCCCGCCCCTCGGGCACCGAGGACGTCTACAAGATCTACGGGGAGTCGTTCCTCGGCGCGGACCACCTGAGCCAGGTCCAGGAGGAGGCCAGGTCCGTGGTGCTCGCGGCGCTGGGTGCCTGACGCCCACCGGCTGACCGAGCAGCGGGTCGTACGTCAGGCACCGGAGCGCTGTTCTGCCGCCGGCTGCCGCAGCCAGTGATCGCGCGGGCAGCGGCAGCCGGCCGGGGCCGCCGAGCGGGCAGGGAACGGTGTGGAGGTTCTCCTGCCCACGCCGGGACGCGGAAGTCTCTCCACGCCCCGGCCGGTCAGCGCAGCGATCAGTACTGCTCGGTCTCCACGAAACTCCCGTCCGCGTCGTTGTCCGCGCCGAAGGTGTCCGCGGCGGCGGTCGGGTTGAATCCGGGCGGGCTGTCCTTCAGGGCCAGGCCCATGTCGGCCAGCTTCGCCTTGACCTCGTCGATCGACTTCGCACCGAAGTTGCGGATGTCGAGCAGGTCGGCCTCGGAGCGGGCGACGAGTTCGCCCACGGAGTGGACGCCCTCACGCTTCAGGCAGTTGTACGACCGGACGGTGAGGTCGAGGTCCTCGATCGGCAGTACCAGGTCGGCGGCGAGCGCGGCATCCGTCGGGGACGGACCCATGTCGATGCCCTCGGCGTCGATGTTCAGCTCACGGGCGAGCCCGAACAGCTCGACGAGCGTCTTACCGGCCGACGCCATGGCGTCACGCGGACGCATGGCCTGCTTGGTCTCGATGTCGACGATCAGCTTGTCGAAGTCGGTGCGCTGCTCGACACGGGTCGCCTCGACCTTGTACGTGACCTTGAGAACCGGCGAGTAGATGGAGTCGACCGGGATACGGCCGATCTCCTGCCCGATCTGCTTGTTCTGCACGGCGGAGACGTAGCCGCGACCGCGCTCGACGGTCAGCTCGATCTCCAGCTTGCCCTTGCCGTTGAGGGTGGCGAGGACGAGGTCGGGGTTGTGCACCTCGACACCGGCCGGCGGCGCGATGTCGGCGGCGGTGACGAGACCCGGGCCCTGCTTGCGCAGATACATCACCACGGGCTCGTCCTGCTCGCTGCTGACGACGAGCTGCTTGATGTTGAGGATGAGGTCGGTGACGTCCTCCTTGACACCCGGCACGGTGGTGAACTCGTGCAGGACACCGTCGACGCGGATGGACGTGACCGCCGCACCCGGGATCGAGGAGAGGAGCGTGCGACGCAGGGAGTTGCCGAGGGTGTAGCCGAAGCCCGGCTCCAGCGGCTCGATGACGAACCGGGAGCGGAACTCGTCGACGACTTCTTCGGTAAGGGACGGACGCTGAGCAATCAGCACGGGGTGTTGCCTCCAGTGGTTTGGCGCCCTCTATCTGACGCCGTAGACACCACGAAGGGTACGGGCGATACGGGCGGTACGGTCGCCGCAGGGGCCGAATCGCCGGTCTTCCCACTCCGGAGAGGTGGCTTTTCTACCGTTCGATCGCCGTGCGGCCCAGTGAGATCAACGTGGCGTCGTCCACGAGTGAGCCGTCCCACAGTGCGGTGAAGCGGGTGATCTTGCCCCAGCGGTCCACTTCAAGGCCGACGATACCCCTGGTAACCGCGCTGTCGGACGCCGTCCATTCGTACCCCCCGCCCACCGCGCTGCCGACGACGTGTCGAACCGCCGTACCACCACCGGCGTAGGGCAGCGGGGAGACGGCGTCGGTCAGGTAGGTGCCGATGCTTCGGGGGCCGACAAGGTGCAGGTGGGCCGTCATGTCCTCGAAGACGGCGCCGGGCGCGAAGAGTCCAGCGGCGGCGGCGCCGTCGCCATCACGCAGGGCCCGCGTGAGCTTGCTCACGACGTGCTTCATGGCGGGCGCCGCGGTCTCTCCGACGGTGGATTCCCCGAAGTCCGGCAGGTGCCCGGACCCGTATGCCGCGAGGGCCGCCGTGTTGGCTATGCCGAAATGCCGGCCGTCCCAGTAGTCGATCTGCCGGGTGATTTTATGACGGTGAAAGTTGACAACGCCGGCCGCGCGGATCTCGGAGGGCCCGAACAGACCCGCGGTGTCGGTGAAGAACACGAGGGCGCTGGTCGCGTCGCCCAGAATCCGCGTGGGGTACGACTTGCCGTCGCTGGGCCAGGTGGGAACAAATTGCGACAACCCGTCGTGCAGTGCGTCCCAGGTGAAGTAGCCCGCGCTCACGACCGCATCGATGTAGGTGAGGGGATCACGCGAGAAGAAGGACATCCACCCGTCCAGGTCGTGCGCGCTCTTGCGGGCGAAATAGCGCTGGAGCAGCACGGCCACCTCTCTGGTGGCGTGCGAGGAGTCGATGACGACATCGACTCCGGGGAACACGAGCCCGTCGCCGGAGCCGTCGGCCGCCGCGCTTCCGGGGGAAATCAGGGAGGCCGCGGCAATGCCGGTCCCGCCGAGTACGGCACCACGCAGCAGCGCACGTCGTGACTTCTGGTTCGGCATCTGCATGTTGCGTTCCATCACATACCTTTCGAATCGCGGATCGTTCGGTCAGCGCAGGAGGGTGGACTGCCAGCCGACGACCCTCCAGTCGTCGCCGTCCGGTGCCCACACGACCGTGTAGCGGCTCCGGGTTTCGAGGAGGTGCCCGCCGAGATCGGCCTTGACGGCCGTGATCCCGCCGAGGAAGGCGAGGCCGCCGTGGAAGCGGATCGTCTCGTCGGCGCAGTCGATGGCGAGGTACTTGGTCCTTCCCGAGCCGATGCTGCCCAACAGGCCCTGCTTGGTGTCCACTCCGCCGTTGCCGTGGATCCACACCATGTCGTCGGCGAGCATGGCGGTGAGGGCGGGAATGTCGGCGCGGATCATGGCTTCGCGGCGGGCCCGGTCGAGTGCGAGGACGGGGGCGGGGTCGAGGTCGGTCATGGGGTCGCTCCTGGCTGTTTGCCGGTGATGGTCGGGTCCGGTCGGTCGTGTGTGGGCCGGGGTGTTGATCAGCGGATTTCACCGGCGGTGCGTATGCCGCTCCAGCGGCTGACCTCGGCTGCCAGGTCCAGGCGCTCGACGGGCACGGTGGTCGCGTACGCGCTCCACTGGTCGCGAGGGAGCATCCACATGATCTCGAACTCGTTGCCGTCGGGATCGGCGCCGTAGACGCTCTTGGTCGTGCCGCCGTGGCTGGACTCCCCGGTGTACGCGCCGGCCTCGGCCAACACCTTGCGGATGTCCTGGAGTTCGTCGATGGTGTCGACCTGCCAGGCCAGGTGATAGAGCCCGACCCCGCCGTGCAGCCTGGGCGGCGCGGACCGGCCGACGCCCATGAGGCCGAGATCGTGATCGTGGACGGAACGTGGCAACCGCAGAAACGCCGCGTCGGCCCGGGGTTCGCGCAGGACGACGTCCATGCTGAAGACCTCGGTGTAGAACCGCTCGGATCGTGCGAGATCGGCGACGAACAGGACGGCGTGGTTGAGCCGCACCGGACCGATTCCCATCGGAGTTCTCCTTGTGTTGTGACCGCTCAGAGGTGGTGCCGGCCTCGGATACCCGCGTCGGCCCGGGCGGTGGGGCTGTCGGTTGCTTGGGGGAGCGGTGGTGTCAGTCGGCGAGGGCGAATCCGCCGGTCCAGGAGGTCTTCTCACCGACGGCGAGAGTGAGCTGGAGGAAGCCAACCGCCTCCAGCTCCCGGGCCCGCCTGAGGCCGCCCGCGTCCACGGCTCGCAGCCCGGCGGCGCTGATCACGAGGGCGAGCGCCGTCTTGGCGTCCGCGTCGTCACCGGCGAGCAGCACGGTGGCCGGCCGCCCGTTCACCGTGCCGGTGGCCAGCGTGGCGGCGAAGTTGGTGTTGAACGCCTTGATCACCCGCGACTCGGGCAGAGCGGCGGCGATCTCGGCGGTGGCGGAGCTGTCGGCCGGGACGACCAGCGAGTCGAAGGTCTCGAAGTCCAGCGGGTTCGTGATGTCGACGACGACCTTGCCGGCCAACTGCGCGCCACGCTGGGCGATGATCTGCCCGACGGCCGGGTACGGCACGGCGAGTACCACGATGTCGCCCGTGACCACCCGCTCCGCGTCGGAGCTGCCGAGGACTTCCACGGTCTCGCCGCTCTTGCCGACGAGGCCGGCGATGGCCTGCCCCATGTTCCCGCTGCCGATGATGCTGATGTGCGCCATGACGACCTCCGTTGGTTGTAGCTACAACCATGGCATGCCGAGCTGGGTTGTAGCAACAACTATTTCGGTGCTGACATAATGCGGACGTGGAGACGCGATGGCTCACGCGGGAGCAACTGTCGGCATGGCTACGGATGGCCGCCGTACTGGAACTGCTGCCGACGGCCCTGGACAGCCAGCTGCGACGCGACGCCCAGCTGACCCACTTCGACTACCAGGTGCTCGCCATGCTCTCCGAGGCGCCCGACCGCACCATGCGGATGACGAGGCTCGCGGCAGGGACCATCGCCACCCTCGCCCGGCTCTCCCACGTGGTGCAGCGACTGGAAGCCCGCGGCTTGCTGGAGCGCTTCCCCTGCCCGGCGGACCGGCGCGCCACCAACGCCCGCCTCACCGAGGCCGGCTGGCAGAAGGTGCGGGACGCCGCTCCGGGCCATGTGTCCTTCGTCCGGGACAACGTCATCGACGCACTCACGCCCGAGCAGATCACCCAGCTCACCGACATCAGCCAGGCCATCCTGGACAGGCTCGACCCCGACGACAGCCGGGCCGGAATGTACCGGTGGTACGACGCGCCCGAGTAGCACTCCGGCGGCGGCGCGCCGGCTGGCCTGGTCGGCCGTTGCGGTACAGGGCGTCTGCCGTACGGGTGGACCGGCCGTCGGCGGTGAGTCGTCGTCAGGGCCTTTGGACGGGGGCCGTGCCGATCCAGCGGTGGTAGGCGTCCGGGTCGACGTTGCTGCCGCACACGATGGTGACGACGTGTCGGCCGGCGAAGCGGTCACGGTCTTCGAGGATCGCCGCGATGCCGAGCGCGGCCGAGGGTTCGACGACGAGGCCGGCGTGGTCGAGGAGCATCCGCATACCGGCGACGATCGACGCCTCCTGGACCAGGACGGCGTCGTCGGCGACCAGGAGGAGGTCGTCCAGGACGGCCGGGATGGGATACCGGCCGGCGACGCCGTCGGCGATGGTGTCGGTCGAGTCGGTGGTGACGACGCGCCGTTGGCGCCACGAGTGGGTCAGCGCCGGTGCGCCCAGTGGCTGGACGCAGATCACCTCGACCTCGGGTGCCAGGGCCTTCACCACATGCCCCACGCCTGTGGCCAGCGCCCCGCCGCCGAGAGCGATCAGGACGGTGTCGAACGACGGCGCCGTGTCCACTGGTTCTACCAGCTCCAGGCCGATGGTCGCCGCGCCCTCGCAGGTCTCGATGTCCAGGCTGTCCTCGACCAGCCGGATGCCGTCGTACCGTGCGATGGCCGCCGCCCGCTCGCGAGCCAGCTCGTGGTCGCCGTCCACCAGCTCCAGCCCGGCGCCCAACGCGCGGATGCGATCAAGCTTGGCCCGGGTCGCGAAACGGGATGCCACGACGGTGACATCGAGCCCCCGGCCGCGCCCCGACCACGCCAGGGCCTGCCCAAGATTGCCCGCACTCGCGCACACCACGGCTTGCGAGCCCTTGTCGGCGAGCAGGCTCGCGATCACCTCGGTGCCTCGGGCCTTGAAGCTGCGGACCGGGTTCGCCGTTTCGAGCTTGATGCTCACCGCGCACCCGAGGCCGGGCTCCAGCGCCTCGCAGCGGTAGAACGGAGTGTTGAGAAAGACCGGGTCGATCAGCCGGCGGGCCGCCCGGATCCGAGCCGTGTCGAGACGCGTCTCCTGCACGACACAGCAGCGTAGCGCCACCAGTGCTGGTGCGTCGTCCATGACGGCCGGGCCTGGATCGCGCTCGTCGGCGTGGACCGGGACGACCGGATCGGCCCCGGCCATGACACCGGCGCGCCGGCCTGCACCACGCTCGTGTAGCCGCCGCGCCGCGAGGGGGCACGGCTGGGGGTGGCTCCCGGTGGGAACCACCCCTTGTCGTCCGATGCGGGTACCGCTACTTCGCGAGGCTGCCGTCCGCCTTGACCGCGAACCAAGTGCCGCCCACGCCCTGGCCGTTGGTGTCACCGGGGGTCTGGTCGCCGGTGAACCAGTACAGCGGCCAGCAGTCGAGGGCCAGCTGCTTGGTTCCTCCGTCGGGGCGGGTGTACGTGCTCAGGAGCTTGGGGTCGATGCCCTCGACGGAGTTGACGTCGACCGGCTTGGCGGGCTTCCACTTGTCCAGGCAGGCGTCGACGCAGTTGGACTTCATCGGCCAGTCGGTGTCCTTGGTGAAGCGGTACAGGGTACGGCCCTTGCCGTCGCGGACGATGTCGCCCAACTCGGCGTTGCCGACGGTGGACAGCGGCGGGAGCGCCTCGGTCTGCTCAGCACCGGCGCCACTGCCGTAGCCGTCCCCCGTACCCGTACCCGTACCCGTACCCGTACCCGTACCTGCATCCGTACCCGCGCCCGTGTCCGTACCTGCGGCGGCGGCCTTGGTGCCGTCGGGAGCCGCGGTGAACCAAGTGCCGCCCACGCCCTGGCCGTTGGCCTGACGGGGCTGGGTGTCCTTGACGAACCGGTACATCGGCCAGCCCGCGACGGTGAGTTGCTTGGTTCCGTCGGTGCGGGTGACCTCGCCCAGCAGCGCCGGGTCCATGCCCTCGGCCGCCGAGGCGTCGCCTGCCGGGACCGGCGGCCAGGTCTTGGCGCAGTCCCCGTCGCACGTGGACCGCGAGGGCTTGGCCGTGTCGTTGTCGAAGCGGTAGAAGGTGAAGCCCGCGCTGTCGGTGAGAACCTGGCCCAACGTGTCGTTGTCCCAGATGCTCAGCTTGCCGGGCGCCGAAGCCTGCAGCTGCGCCAGGCCGTCGGCCGCCCCCGCGGGAGCCTTCGCGCCTGTGCTCGGGGAGGCGCTCACCGCGGCAGCCGCGGGCTTGGCCGCGTCGTCCTGCTGGGGCCCGCAGCCGGCCGTGAACACGATCGCCGCCGCCGACACCGTCACCGCCACCGAAATTCCCTGCCACTTGCGCATGACTGTTTCCCTCTTCCGTTTCTGAATTTCGGCGCGGTGGAGCGCGCCCCCGTTTTCGTGGGTTTCCGCGAATTGCGGAACATCCGCCCCGTCGACGGACATCCGCTTCAGCGGTGCAATTCCGACGGCGCATCCGGCGCGGTCGGTGAGTCGGTCTTCCGCTGCTGCCGTCAACACGGCCTGTGCGGGAAGGGGGTTCAATCCCCTGAAGGTTCTCTCGAAGATTTTTTCAGCCGTCGCGCACCAAGCGCGGCCCTGCTCCTACTGCCCGGCGCCCTCACGGACGAGCTTGCCGTCCGCGCCCAGCACGAACCACTCACCGTCCAGGCCCTGCCCGTTGACGTCACCGGGGGAGGCGTCGCCGACGTAGTAGTAGAGCGGCCATTCGCCGTAGCTGGCCTGTACCGCGCCACCGGCGCTGGCGGCCGTGGCCAGCAGCTTCGTGTCGGCGCCGGGACCCGCGGCCACCTTGGCCGAGCCCGTCAGCGCGGGCCAGACGGCGATGCAGTCGGCGTCGCAGTTGCTGGTGCCCGCCTTGTCCTTGGTGAAGGCGTAGAGCGTACGGCCGTCCTGGTCGACCAGGATGTCGCCGAGGTCGGAGCCGGTCACCTTCACGGTCTGCCCGGAACCCTGGGGGGAGGGGCTCGCGGGCGTGTCCGACGCCGCGTCCTCCGTGTTTCCGCCGCAGGCGGTCAGGGCCAGCAGGGTCAGGGGAATCGCCGCCAGAGTGATCCGCGTGATCCGTGCGCGCATGATGTCGACCGTCCTTTTCGTCGTCGTGGATGCCCCTCGAAAGGGCGTCGCGGATTCCCACACGTGCATCCGGCGCGACCGGTTCAATCGGAATTTCTCTGAACCTCCGTACCGCCGTGGCCGTGTGCTGGGTGCTCGAAGCAACACCCGCACTCGGAAAGGTCCAAGAAAATGCGCAGGAATTCCGCCCTCGTCTCGGCCGCCTCGGCCGTCGTACTGGCCGCGGGCACGCTCGCCGGTGCCGCCACCGTCCCGGCCGCCGCACACGACAGCCACACGGGTCATACCGGGCACACCGGCTCCGGCTCTGCCTCCGCCCCGGCCACGAAAACCCTGTCGGCGGTCTCGGCGAAGGCCCGGACCGTATCGCTGGTGGCGCGGCTGGACGGCGCACAGGAAGTGCCCACGCAGGGTGGCCCGGCGGTCGGCGACCAGGACGGTCAGGCCGTCGCCCTCGTCAAGGTCAAGGGCGACCGGGTCACCTTCGCGCTCAGCTGGCAGGGCATCGGCGCGCCGACCCTCGGTCACATCCACGAGGGCGGGGCCGGCGTCAACGGCGCCGTCAGGACGGGACTGTTCACCACCGCCATGCCCGCCGGGGTGGACTCGGCGGCGGGCCAGACCTCCGTCGACGACGCCGCGCTGGCCGAGCGGCTGCGCACCGACCCGGGCAGCTTCTACGTCAACCTGCACAGCGCGGAGTTCCCCGGCGGAGCGGTGCGCGGCCAACTGAAGCCGACGGGCCGGGCGATCAACCCGCTCGCCATCATCAGGGGCGGCAGCCTGCGCGCCCTCGCCGACGGCAGCCAGGAGGTCCCGGCCGAGGACCCGAAGGCGGTGGGCGACCGGGACGGTCACGCGGTGGCGTTCCTGCACCCCGGACGTCGCTCGGTGGGCTACTCCCTGGCCTGGGTCAACATCGCGGCTCCGGTCGCGGGCCACATCCACGAAGGCGTGCTGGGAAAGAACGGCGCCGTGAAGGTGCCGCTGTTCACGACACCCGTGCCGCAGAACATCTTCGCCCTCTCGGGCTCCGTCACGGTGGCGGACACCGCGGTCCTCAAGCAGCTCAAGAAGCGCCCGACCGGCTTCTACGCCAATCTGCACACCGCCGAGTTCCCCGACGGGGCGGTGCGCGGCCAGCTCTTCCACTGACCGCCGGCCCCTGACGACCGGTCAGGACCCGGAACCGCCAACAGGACCTCATGGCTCAAGGGCAGGCTTGATTGGTCTGGACGTTGCTGGGACGCTCATCGCGTGTGGATTCGCTTCCTCCGTTCAAGAGGCCGGTTCTTACAGGTAGTTGTGCCTGTGGTGCTCGGTGTGTGCGTGGCTCTGGCCGTGGGGGTCTTCGGCCCCGGCGGCCACACCGCGTCGGCACCCGCGTCACCGTCGGCCGACCGGTACGTGGACATCGAGGCGGTTCCTGCCACCGCCGTCCCGGCCGACGGACCGGACGCCTCCGAGGGATCCTTCACCGAGGACTGCGGACGCAACGAGAACGGTCATCGCAACGCCGACAACCTCGTGATCTCCCCGGGACTGACGGGCGGAGCCCACCACGTGCACGACTACGTCGGGAACGTGGTGACCGACGCCCTGTCGACCAACGAGGGTCTGGCCGCGGCCTCCACCACCTGTGCGGGCGGTGACCGGTCCACGTACTACTGGCCGGTTCTGCGACGGCTGGACCGGACCGGAGACGACGCGCATGCCGTAGGGGGCGGGATCGACGGGAATACCGGCGAGATCCTGCTGGCGTCCTCGGTCCGGGTGGAGTTCCGCGGCAGCCCGACGAGCCAGGTGGTCGCCATGCCCCGGTTCCTGCGGATGGTGACCGGGGACCCGGTGGCGGCGACCGTGAACGAACCCGGCCGCGTACGCGCGCAGTGGGGCTGCTCCGGCTACGCGGAGCGTTTCACCGTGCAGTACACGCTGTGTCCCGAGGGCAGCGGACCGACCCGCACGCTGGACTTCCCGAGCTGCTGGGACGGCCTGTCCACCGACAGCGCCGACCACCGCTCACACGTGGTGTTCCCCGCCGTCAACGGTGTCTGCCCCCGGGCCACGTTCGCCGTACCGCAGCTGAGGATCACCCTCACGTACGACGTCCCGCACGATGTGCGCTACGCCGTGGACTCCTTCCCCGAGCAGAAGCGCGATCCGGTCACCGACCACGGTCTGTTCGTCAACGTCATGACGGACCGTCGGATGGAGCAGCTCGTGTCCTGCGTCAACGAGGGCCGCCACTGCCGGCCCGAGTGACGCGGACCACATTGAACCAACCTCCTCGGGGATGCGTGTGGGACGTGTCAGTCAGGGAGAGGACGGGAGTAAGTGGATGGCGGCGGCACTGTGGTCCCGCACTCGGAACAAGCAGAGAGCAAGTGACGAGGCACTGATCCGGGCGCTGTACGAGGAACACGGCAGAGCGATCCTCGCCTACGCGCAACGCTTGACCGGCGATCACGCGGCAGCGGAGGACGTGGTCCAGGAGACGCTGATCCGGGCGTGGAAGCATCCGGACGTGCTGGTCAACGGCAAGGGCTCGGTGCGCGGCTGGCTGCTCACCGTGGCTCGCAACATCGTCACGGACCGGCACCGGGCGAAGGCATCGCGCCCGACGGAGGTCGCCGAGTCCGTCACCACCACCCCGGTGGAGGAGGACCACGCGGAGGCCGTGGTGAACTCGATGCTCGTCATGGAAGCCCTCGACCGGCTCTCGCCGGATCACCAGGACGTACTGAGGGAGATCTACTTCCAGGGCAGGAGCGTCAACGAGGCGGCCGAGACTCTGGGGATACCGCCCGGGACCGTCAAGTCCCGGTCGCACTACGCCCTGAAAGCCTTACGGGACATGTACAGGGACAAACCAAGAACAGCGAAGCTCGTCGCACTGAAGGAGGTGGCGGTATGAGCGTTCGGCAGCACGACAGCGAATTGCTCGGTGCCTACGTCCTCGGCACGCTCGACGAGCAGGAGGTGCGGGCCATCGACGAGCATGTGGAGTCGTGCCCGCGCTGCGGGGACGAACTGGACGGGTTGCGGGAGATGCAGGCCGCGCTGGGTGAGGTACCGCCGGAGGCGTTCCTCGACGGTCCGCCGGAGGGCGGGGACCTGCTGCTGCAGCGCACGCTGCGACAGGCCCGCAGTGAACGCACGGGTGTGGAGCGGCGACGACGGGTGGTGCTGTCCGCGGTGGCGGCCGTCGCGGCGGCGGCCGTGCTGGGGGGCGGCGTACTGATCGGCCAGTCCCTCGGCGGCGGGACGACTCCGGAGGCGGTGCCGGCTCCGCCTTCGGCCTCCGTCCCGGCCGCACCGCCCGCCGGCAGCGAGGTGGGCTCGGCGACCAGCGCCGCCACCGGGAGCCGGATGACGGTGCGGGTGACCCCGGCCGCCGACTGGGTCCGGGTCAACGCCTCCGTCAAGGGCATCCCGGCGGGGGAGCGGTGCCGCCTGATCGTGGTGGCCAAGGACGGCACCCGCGAAGTCGCCGGCAGCTGGCTCGTCGCCGACGAGGCCAAGGGCGCCAACCTCGACGGCTCCGCGGCCGTACGGGTCGACGACGTCGCGAAGGTCGTGGTCGAGAACGACCGGGGCAAGGAGTACGTGGCGGTCGAACTCTGAGGCACGGCGGGATCCGGAGACGGATCCCGCCGTACGCCCCGCCTGCCTGACCGTCATCCCGGTAACGACTTCAGCTAGCGCGTCACGCGGTGGCGGAAGTAGACGACTTTCGAGTTGAAGGTGCGGGTCTCGACGAGTTCGAGGTCCACCCGGCGCTCGTGCCGGGGAAAGTACGGAATGCCGCCGCCGACCAGGACCGGGTAGACCATGGTCCGGTACTCGTCGATCAGACCCGACGCGGCAGCCTCCGCGGCGAGAGTCGCCCCGCCGATCGCGATCTCGCCCTCCCCCGGCTCGGCCCGCAACCGCTCGATCTCCTCCGCGACGCTGCCGGAGGCCAGACGGGCATGTCCCTGCACCGCCGACAGCGTGGTGGAGAACACCACCTTGGGCAGCGGGTTCCAGAGCGCGATCCACTCGAGTTCCGCCTCGCCGAGCGAGGGATCCTGGTCGGCGGTCTCCCAGTACAGCATCGTCTCGTACAGCCGTCGTCCCATCAGGTGGACGCCGACGTCCCGGATCTCGTCGATCCAGAAGCGGAAGACCTCGTCGGGCATCGCCCAGTCGAAGCCGCCGTCCGGCCCGACGATGTAGCCGTCAAGTGAAACGCTCATCGAATAGGTCACGCTGCGCATCAGAGGCCCTCC
>Ga0307513_10007375_pt1 | contig 14273 bp, 13 predicted proteins | sample 15_EM_MG_FD_202174 | JGI IMG/M metagenome (GOLD analysis project Ga0307513, IMG submission 202174) | Populus trichocarpa ectomycorrhiza microbial communities from riparian zone in the Pacific Northwest, United States - 15_EM | ecosystem: Host-associated > Plants > Roots > Unclassified | place... | reverse complement strand
AGGACGGACTAAGTGACCGGGTGCTCAACCCCCCCCCCCCCCCCCCTGGAGGTCTAACTGATCGCTGGAGGCGTGGAAAGAATATCGGTGGGTACCTGAAGGGGGTGAAGGAATTCGTCATTTTGGTTGGCAGTCAGGGATGTAGGAGGCGGCATTCTCTGCGGGTTACTGGCAAGGGTAACCGCAACAAAGATAAGAGCCGGCTTCTACAACTATCCATAGCCAGTGGGCTCACAAACGTCCACACTTCTGTGTTCCCCCATCTGTTCACCGCCCCACTCAATGCTTCTAATACTATAATATTCCACTCAGTGTTCTCAGCCGTCCGGGGTCCCCGTAAGGCCCGGTGGGGGGACTGCCAAGACCCCCGGACGAGACGGGACGGCAAAATGTAGTCCGTCCTCGTCCTTGAATTCCCAGGAGGGCGGTCATTAGCAAGGACGACGAGCCCCACGACCTGAGAAAACTTCTGCTAGGGGACGGCAGGTAACTACATAGGACCGTCGGGGACGGTGGGGGACGGCAGGGGACTGCGGAAAACATCGGAAAACAGCGGAAGACGGCGGGGGACGACGGGGGACGACACAATGTCACTTCTCCCTCTCCCATCCTATCCGTTCCCAGGATAGCACTTCCGAATGGGCAAGATGAGGCTACTTGTTGGAAAAGGCTTGAGAATCATTACACTATAGTACACTGCTTTTTATCTATCTAATAAATAAATAAATATAAAAAAAACGCCTTCTATATACGGTTGATCTAAGGAGGACTTTTTCTCTGGTTGTTGTGTAGATAGTGTGCGTGAAGCGGGCTTGCAGTTGGATATAGCCCTAGGGAGGTGGATGGATTTTTAAAATATTGGTAGGTATCCAGGGAGTACGGGCCCGGATACGGAATTGCGACATGAGGAAGTCGGGGTGGAAGGTTATATGAAGTTACTCCTGTGTTAATTGTACTGTATTGATTGGTGGATTGAGTGGTGATTAGCATGATTACTTTTTGAATCGCTTATTCTCCTCCTATTTCTCTACCTTGCTCCTTGCCTGATTCCGTCCTTGGCAGTCCTCACCATCCGGAACAATTGAGAAAGCTTACCTACGGGATGAATCCACTCCGTATTCGTTGCGTGTTGGGGTAGACCTCCTTGGTTACACAGTTGTTGTGTGGTGTAGATTAAGGAAAATAATGAGAAGGGATAAGGGAATGAAAGTACTAGAGTAGTGATAGTACGGCCCTCTCTGAATCAAGCAGTGGGAGCCCTCACCAAGAAAAACCCAGTCCCTCGTTACAGACACGTGTGCTTACCAGACGGGGAGGCTACAGTCTCTCATCTGCCACCCAACAATAGAATCGTACCAAATCTCCCCTCCCTAGGCAGCCATTGAGCACTCATATTATACATAACCCCTCCGCCCTCTTTCACTTGATCTCTAGCGGTCGGGTAAACATCCTAAAACCTGAAAATCCTATTCAAATGTGATGGAATAACCCCATCATCATGATACCATGTTTAATTAAGGCAAACTTGTGGCCGGCGTTTCTAGTCTTTGTGTGATGGGGAGCCCACTGGGCGAGTGGCCATCACAAAGTGTATTTACTCTCTGCTGAGTTCCTTTCTCTGCACACCGGGTTCTCGAAGTTACCTGTCAACTTCACCTACATCGAATATCAAACACATCTCAGGTCCCCGATCGCATCTCGTTCCGCGAATTTCTCCCAGCGACAACCTCAAGGCAGTATTAAAGTACTTTTAAGACTGCGTATTTCCCTGAGCTATACTAGGCATCCATCCGAGCATTCCCCTTTTGTCGTCTGTTCAGAGAACCTCTTCTTTTACCGGTTACCGCTCAATAAATTTCTTGGCAAAAAGATTTCCTCCATTCACCTATCCACGATTCCGCCATCATGTCCCTATCTCCTAACCAAAACCTAACTCTTCCGAGTGACACCACACCAGACCTCCCCCAAGATACAAGGGGAAGAAGTAAGCAGTTTGAGATGCAAGCTGCCTTAATCCCGGCCGAGAATAGGTTCAAATATGAATCCGCGGCCAAGCTACTGAGTACAATCAAGAGCATTGCAAATTCCGAGTCCGCTGATGAATATTTCCTGTATATCCACGGTGTTACCCATGATCATCTACCCGAACTCGATAGGGCATTTTTCTTTTCCGATCTACGGTGCACTGTCCTCTTCACAACCGAGAATAGCTTACAGGCTCTTATCTGTCGAATATTGCCTGGGGGGAGGCACAAAACACTCATGATGAACCTCACAATGAAAATTAGCCTTAAGGTTGCTAGAATTCCGGGTCACAGTCTCGAGTCAATAAATATAGACACTGCAAGACGATTCTATCTGGATGACATCCGTAGTAAGGAAGGATATCACGACCTTGGACCAGGAGAACTTGTGGCAAAGGGGGTTTGGCCTGGGGCAGTGATTGAAGTTGGGTATTCGGAAGCGCTTGAGTTCCTTCGCTTGGATGCGGAATGGTGGCTCATCAACTCTGCCTCTGCAACACGATTGGTGATACTGGTTCAACTAATGGTGGACCCGTTTGCCATCCGCATTGAGTGCTGGGCAATGGCCCCACCACCCCCCCCTACGGGAACGGGAGACACACCCATCGGCTTCCCGAGCTGTGTGCAGCTAATCAACATCAATGCAAATGGAGTGGTGACATCAACATCCTCTGAGCTCCACATCCCGTACAGTTCTCTCTTTAACGAGCCTAATGAGAACTCCCAGGATGTTGTGTTCACCAATGATGAACTATCTTCTTTTGCACTACGGATGTTTAACTTAATGAGCCGGTAGGTAGTTCGTCCTCTGCCATTTCTCTTTTTGGAAAAGGTAGTCTAACCTAGGCATTGCCGACAAGCTTCTTCCATTGAACTGTACAAGCCCTACCCCGAAAGTCCGTACTCTACCCTCACGTGGCACCCGCTCTACAACCACAGCCAAAGGTAGAAAATTATATAAAACGAAATGTACATAACTCAATTACTCGAATCTCCTATCAAAAACCCCTCAGCTTCAAACCCTAATATCATGGTCCTCTAGTTTGTATCTCCAGAAGTATGGTAACAAAAGAACGATTGTATATTTGTCTCAGAAGTTAGACGAAGCAGGAGTGTTTGGGATGTTTTAGGAATCGACACAAGGGACGGCCGGAGGCCAAGGATTAGGGCTCAGTGGGGAACGGAACAGATCAGTGGCGCACTACCATGGTTAGGAAATACAAGACGGTGTCCGAACTATAACGGATGGGAGAAGATTGGGGAAACTGTGCAAGAAGACGAAGCCCCACTAAGGTAATCTGGGGCTGGGGGTTTCGGGAAAGTTCGCAGGAGTTGTGTGGATGGAGTGCTTGCGTATGTAGAGACCGTGGGTGATAGTGATGAAGAGTATTTTTTCCGGAAAGTCAAGATTCTGAATATATAGGACGCCTCTGATGATGGAGAAAGATTAAGGAGCCAAATCACTCTCTACCGCCAGGGTCTATTTTTGAGAAGGCGGCCCTGAAGTGTCCGCTGGGAGAATCACACAGGGACCGTACAGCTTCTTGATAGCCCCTGAACTCTTGGCTGCTCACTAACCCGATGATCGATTGCCAATGCAATAGAACTGGGCATGGCCGCCGATATGCCCAAGTGAAAAAAGGCCTTAGGGATTCCGAACAGCCGAGCTCCCAATACCGTCTTATACTATATTGCATCAGCACTCCAAAACCCAATGGCATTGTGGGAAGTTCGGAATCAATTTAGAATTTTGATTTTGGTAAAAAAGCTTTTTGAACCGCGTCGCTGCACGGTTGATGCAGCAGAGCAGAGCAGAAATGTGCCTTAAGGACATAACGCAAGCAAACCATGCGAGATTAAAGTCAAGCCAGTAAGTATAGGAAGTAAGATTTTCTAAGCAACTCCAGCAACTTTGAACATAATTGCATATTCTGCCTATTTCGCCCTCTCAGATAGATGAGGATAATCTCCCACCCAGCTTTCACTCGTATTCCAAAAGTTTTCCCTCCGCACCTTGTACCGCAATAATACACGAGAAGGACTTCACGCTAGCCCCTAGGAATGCACCAGCACAGATCTTTATCGGGGGCATTCAGCTCTAATACCAGCATATTGAAAATGTATCCCGAAAAATGGAGTCTGGCTTAGGACTAATTTGGGTGGGTATGGATAGGTACCGTTTTTGGGTGGATGAAGTCAGCGTATCAGGGAGCTAATGTGGGGGGGTAGCGTTTGACAACCTGGTGATTGTGAGGGAGGGGATACCTCAAGCGTGACCGGTCTGGGGGAGGGAGTCCACGAGCTAGTTACTTTCCGTCCTTGTCCTTTAGCATTTCCTTCCATAATAACTAGATGGTCGGTTATTTCTATAGACCACTTGCAATTCCGAAACCAAAAAATATTCAAGTATGATATTATGCCAATGCGAATTCGAGGAGATCCATAGATAAAGTATATGCCAACTGCCGATCAGTCAAAATAAAGCCTTGAGCGGGGGAGGGTGGCAGGTGCTGACGACTTTTTTGTCGCTAGGATCGTGCTGCTATAGAATATTCGATCGTTTCGAGCAAGAGCTTTACAATAATTGGATACACCATGTGCTGGGGCTTTGCTATGATGCTTGGAGTTACCTGGTATTTTAGCCTGCGATTTTTCACATGACCAATAGTGTTTCATATGGAGGACTAGGTGTCGAAAGATGTAGAAACCATTTTTCTTTCGGTCTAATTTATCTCGCGAGACTCTGTAAGGATATCCGTGTGAGATACCGGTATGTGCCCTCGGGTCTGGTATCTGGTGGGAATCGTGGGAGTTCTTTGTATGAGTATCTTATCATAAATTTAGTTTCCTAATAGATCAATTCCTATGTTGCATCGTGCGGGCTCGAGCCTTTAGCGCAGGTATTGGGAATTGATAAGAGAAGTGGTGCCTTCTATTCATAATATTAGTGTCCATCTGTATATTATTGTTGAACTTCTATCTCTCGAGTGGGAAACCCTTGTATATTCAGGTCGAAACTCTCCCCATCATGAGAGGTGATAATGGTGGCTTCTACCAAAGGTTGTTTTTTTCTTCTAGTGTCAGCAACGAAGGTTCTAGGAATTTATTCCGTGATACGCACATGGTTGGGTTTGCTCTATAGCCAGGGCTACGGGGTTTGTGTGAATGGCGCTTGTATGGTGTGGGACTTTTCTTCGGTGGTTGACGAATGAAGAGAACTGTGCAACGTTTCCTTAATGCCAGAAACTCACCATGCCAAAGCCAACTGTTGGTGTAGACTGCAACGAGGATTGTATGTGGATACCGGGGTAGTATCACATGATATGCCGGGTTGGAACAACCCATCGCCCTTTGGGCAAAGCACCCTGGACTTACCCTTCGGGCACGAGCAGGCCTCAGATGTTAGTCGGGAAAAGGTATAGCCGAGTACCTGCGTATCGCCGCGCCATAGCTCTTCCACAAGTGGTCCATGGAGCACACACAACATATAAATTAGAACCCCCAAACCCCCCGAAGCCGAGATCCCCAAACTCGCTACAGCTCTCTATATCTCGCGTTTGCGTTGCCCACCCGCCACCCACCTACCCACAACAAGCGCCCCCATTGCCACCACAGGATGGATCCGTGCCAACGATCTCGAGCGACAAGGGCAGCAGCACCACCCCGCAACGCCTCCCACAGTGGAAAAACACTACCGACAACATGGAAGGAACGATGGCTTTTCTCCTGGTCACTTTTGCTTTTCTCCATTCTCGTTTTCTCGATAGTTTTTATTCAATATACACTACTCCTAGCTTTGTAAAATTGGGAAGAGTCAGCTCCAACGACAAGGGCGCACTCCCAGGATATCATTCTCTAGAACACCATTGACCCTCTGCTGGGATAATGTGCGACCGTCGCGGTGGCCATAATATCTGTCACCCCCCCAATATTTTCTCCAGGGACTCCTTTGGTGATCTCATATTTATCCCGAGGCTACTGAGAAATCAGCATCGCTCTTACAAGTATCCCTGCGGCTCTTTTCGCTTATGGCCATTACACGTCCCTGGCATGAATGGACCGAACACCAGGCGCTCCTTGGCAAGGGATTTTCAGCTCCCGTGACCCCGGCGGTGTTTGGTCCATTTTTTTTTTTTTATAAACTTTTTCCTATTGGGGCGCTCATGCTACTCTAAAGCTCATGGCCCGCCTCTTATACAGTCGCGGACCCTACATCTGCTATACAAAGGATAACTTTCCAGGTCGCACTCCCGTCAACTCCAAATCACCCCCAAATTTCCAAAATCCATCACCAACTACCCATCGCCGAGTTACACACAAGCCCCGAGCCTATTCATGTGAGTCTTTAGCGCCCACGATCTCCGCCCGCTGCGAATCCTAAGCTCCTCCTGACCCTGGCCAACACTCCCGACGACACGGCCACAATCCCAAACCTCCATCCACCCACCAAATCCAAACCTCCAAAACTTTCCTCCCAAGCGGTGCAATAGCGGTAGACATACATCAAACCACACACCCGGCCGTCGACCCGAACCCATCTTTCCCCGCAATCAAATGCCCCTGCACGCATAACGGGTGAGGTGAACCTGTACCAGCTGCTCGCCCATACCCCAAACAACCATCATCAATCATTAAACAAAGGAAAAACCCCCAACCGGGCCGAAGGACATGGGCACGCTCCCCTCAGGTATCACCATACCTCTATCCTCCTCCCACAACCAAACACCAACGCCTCGGATCCGGAGATGACACTTGCAATGGATGCCAACGCCTTCACCTTAGCCCCGTCCACATTTACTCCTCCGTGACTCAAGCCAACCTTTGCCCAAGCCACACCGCCCCGCCATTCCGAGAACCTAAATCATAATTAATGGCAACCTTCACATTAAAAACGATCAAAAGGACACTCAGCAGTATGAAAACAAAGCCCGACCTAGGTCAAAGCCACTTGTAGTCAAAGTATCGATGGAAATAGATAGAATCAATCCTAAAACTGATGAAATCCTGTTCCTATCGATGAAAAATTGAAACCATCGTAATGGAGTCAAAGACATGAGGCTATCGTGAGATAAGAATCAAGGAGACTCATTCGTCGAAAACCAAATGTGACGTGTCAACCGAGGTTGAAATTTCAATCACTGTGGTTGTAACGGCAGTCGTGTCTGTTCGGTCCATTCATGCCAGGGACGTGTACACACAAAATACCCCTCCCTCCGGGCCATGGAACCCCCCAGCAAACCCCAATCCATACTCCAACATCAGATTATGTTTTTTTCTTTAGAACGGACTAAGTGACCGAGTGCTCAACCCCCCCCGGAAGTCCATCTGATCTCTGGAGGCGTGGAAAGAATATCGGTGGGCACCTGAAGGGGGTGAAGGAATTCGTCATTTTGGTTGGCAGTCAGGGATGTGGGAGGCGGCATTCTCTGCAGGTTGTCGGCAAGGGTAACCGCAGCAAAGATAAGAGCCGGCTTCTACAACTATCCATAGCCAGTTCGCTCACACACGTCCACACTTCTGTGTTCCCCCATCTGTTCACCCCTGGCTCCCGCCCCACTCAATGCTTCTAATACTATAATATTCCACTACTGTGGTTACCATACCATTAATACCTGCCTAGAGGTGGAATATTGGGTGGGCATGATTGGAAAATTTCACGTGTCTCATAGGAAGGCTAAGGGATTTCTTCGCTGAATAAATCACTCCAGATGGTTCTAACGGTAACGTAATTTACGGGGATGTGGCTCACGACAGGGATCTGGCTCACTCATAGCAACCATTGGAAAATCAAATCTACATTTGATTATCACAACAAATAAATGAGGTACTACCCTGAGAATCAAGCCACAGGTACTTTGAAATATAGAGAATCTGAAAATCTAGTTTTTATGACCTGGTGATAAATTGTTATTCTAATATAGAGGTTTAGAGATTGTCTATTTCATATATAAAGTGTAGTTTTTCATAAGCATAAAAAAATTGAAAACCCTGGAAGAATTACATAATAAAATAGATAGAAGGATAGTATAAGTCTTAGATATTCAGAATAACCAGATTTTAATTTTCTTCATAATCATTTTTGAAAGCCAGATTGATTAAAAAAGAGGTAGAAAATACGTGCAAATTACATACAAATTGCATCAATTTTACCATGTAATATCTAAATACGTAGTTGGTCTATGGACTCAATATCTTGGAATCCCTTTGACAATCATATCCTAAGATAGTATATAAATTTTCAAGGTAAAGAAAAAGGTTTTACATACTTTGTGCATTGATCATTATCTAACTATCAAATAGTTAGAATAAATTCTTATTGTATATTTATTTGGCTTTAATAACTTATTTAAACCGACACTGAGTTATTAGATTAAGTTATAAGTTCTAGGGAGTCTAGCAGTACTGTTTACAACTAAGTTCAATAATCGCTGTTGATCAGATTCTATATTAATTGCCTTTAATCACAATCAATAATACTCTTTCTACTACTTATTATAATCAATATACACTGCAAACTATGCCCTATACTGTCTACTCTAGTCCAGTAAGCCTGATCTTATTTGTAATTGACTTGTAGTTAGCTCAACAATTTGATTTCAACTAGTTCATGATTAATATACAGTTTTTTAGTTAAATAGCTATCATCTTTAAGAACCTGTATGAAATATAGAAGGCTATATTTATTTGACTTCAAACTTCGTATACTCACTTTAGATGTGATCATAAAGGTTATTCCAAGATATTGAGTTCATAGGCCAACTACGTATTTAGATATTACATGGTAGAATTGATGCAATTTGTATGTAATTTGCACGTATTTTCTACCTCCTTTTTAATCAATGTGGCTTTCAAAAATGATTATGAAGAAAATTAAAATCTGGTTATTCTGAATATCTAAGACTTATACTATCCTTCTATCTACCGTAAGAACTCGAATAGAAGAAAAATGTGCTAGGACGTTGGAGTTGCCTCTCCTAGTAAGGCGCCTCGTATATTTCTTTTATTTTGTCTCAACTGGGGGCTGAGTTTGCGGTGTTTCCCCCTCGCGTAGCTCAGAAAGGAAACTCCAACATCCTAGCACATTTTTCTTCTATTCGAGTTCTTACGGTACTCTATTATGTAATTCTTCCAGAGTTTTCAATTTTTTTATGCTCATGAAAAACTACACTTTATATATGAAATAGACAATCTTTAAACCTCTATATCAGAATAACAATTTATCACCAGGAAATAAAAACTAGATTTTCAGATTCTCTATATTTCAAAGTACCTGTGGCTTGATTCTCAGGGTAGTATCTCATTTATTTGTTGTGATAATCAAATGTAGATTTGATTTTCCAATGGTTGCTATGGGTGAGCCGGATCCCTGTTGTGAGCCGCATCCCCGTAAATTACGTTAGACGTTGGTGGTTTGCCTGGAACACTTGGCGTTCGTTGAGACAGGACTTGACTTTCACTCGCAACCGCAATAGTCATGTAAGTAGTGGGAGAGCTCACGTCGATTAGAGTTTTCGTGGGTAGCTAGCAAGATAGTACTGTACTTGACTTGTGCTATAAATTAGGGCTTAGAAACCGGCATATATATTCGCCTCGATCCTGCAGTACCAATATAACAGCCAAATGGTGTTGGTTTCGCACCTGAGGTGGTTAGATTGTCGAGCGCTTCGGCAGAATACATAATCTGACTAGCCACTTGGCGCACACACAGTTTCTCTACGACTTTATCCGGATACTTTATTAATTGGCCATAGAAGCAGATAGTTGAGATCAACCCCCCCCCCCCATAATCCGGATATTAAAAAAAATCATTTCAATCCCCCACTTCATCATTCACCGTACCTCCCCATATCCTTATCTTGCATTGTGAGAAACGATCTCCCAGTCCAGCGCACCCCACAAATCTAATCATTCTAAATAGTCCTCCCACATACCGAATCCCTCTACCAATTTCCTCCTTATCCTATCTTATAAAATCCCCGGATAGCACTTCTGAATAGGCAAGATGAGGTTGCTTGTTGGAAAGGGCTGCGAGGATTGTTATGCTATTATACACGGTTTTCATCTATCAAAAAAAGCGAAGCACGCTATCTATGCTCGATCTACCAGGTAGGGCGGAAGGAGGGGGGGGGGCAGGAAATGAAGAGAGGAAAAATGAATCGTATCGGAGGAAAGACGGTGCAAGCAAGAATTTACAGCAGCTAGGAAAATAAAATAGAATAGGAGAAAGAGAAAACTGCGCGCTATATACTGGATGTTCTTACAATAGAGCTATTTCATACCGCCAACCAGGACCTCCTAACATCTACACACCGTGAACCGAAATCGACAAATCCTGACTCAAGTGAATCTGATATTGAGTTTCAGATGGCTCTGATATCGCATAGGGGCACATCCATCTGTGGGAATCTCCTGGCGGGGAGAAGGGATGATATCTTAGGACAGCTTCCGTGAACAGCATGCGAATGAGAAGAAATGGCGATGGATTTGATGAGGTGGCGACTGTTCAGCGTTGGGTCGTGCTACTCGAGTGGAGCGACTGCTTCGCGTGACTGTAGCAGCGTTATCACACCCTCGTGGGCACCGCTAGATGCTAACATGAGCGGCGTTCGGCTGAGATTATCCGGCTTGTTAGGGTTGACCTCTTCCCGCCCAAGTAGCATTCCCACAGCTCCCTCAAATCCGCGCTCCGCAGCATACGAGAGAGGCGTTCTGCCGTCATTGTCTGGCTGGTCGGGGATGACATCCCGCCGCCCGAGCAGCATTTTCATGACTCTAATATATTCCTCCATATCTTCCGAACGCCCACTAGTGGCATACGAGAGCGGTGTTCTGCCACGGTTATCTGGTTTGTCAGGGTTAACCTCTTCCCGCCCGAGAAGTAATTTCACCACTCCCTCCCTCTTAACAAAGACATACTGGCTGTGAGCGGCATGCGAGAGCGGTGATCGGCCATCATTATCTTGCTTGTCGGGGTCGACCTCCTTGCGCCCGAGTAGTATTTCTACCACCTCCTCACTTCCTTCCCCAGCCGCGTGAGAGAGAGGTGTCCTACCGCCATTATCCGGCTGATCGGAGTTGACCTCCTCCCGCCCGAGTAGTATTTTCACCGCATCCTCACATCCACTCGAAGCGGCATGCGAGAGTGGTGTTCTACCCTCATTATCCGGCTGATTGGGGTTGACCTCTTCCCGTCCGAGTAGTATTTTCATCCCTTTCGCACTTCCACTCCTAGCGGCATGCGAGAGCGGGGTTAGGCCATCATTATCTTGCTTGTCGGGGTAGACCTCTTCCCGCCCGAGTAATATTTCCACCACTCCCCAATTTCGTGAAAGTGTGGCATTCAATAGCGGTGTTCGGCCCCTATTATCTGCGTTTTCGGGGTTGACCTCTTCCCGCCCGAGTAGTAATTTCACCACTCCCTCAGTATTCATAGAGCCAAGATCCTTAGCGGAATGCGAGAGCGGTGTTTCGCCGTCATTATCTGGCTTGTCGGGATCGACCTCCTCCCGCCCGAGTAGCATTTTCACCACTCCCTCATGTCCTCCACCAGCGGCATGCGAGAGCGGTGTTCTGCTATCGTTATCTGGCTTGTCTGGGTCAACCTTTTCCAACCCGAGCAGTATCTCCACCATCATCTCTTGTCCATGCTTAGCAGCATGGCAGAGCAGCGTTCGGCCCCTGTTGTCTGTCCTATCAGGACCGACCCCCGCCCGCCCGAGTAGCATCATGACCACCCCCCCATGCCCATACCCAACGGCATAGGACAGCGGTGTTCGGCCTTGATTATCTTTCTTGTCGGGGTTGACCTCTGCCTGCCCGAGCAGTATTTCCACCACTCCCTCACGCCCGTACGCAGCTGCATAGGAGAGCGGTGTCTGGCCGTAATTATTCGGCTGGTCAGGGTCGACCCCTTCCCACCCTACCAGCATTTGCACCACTTCCTCATGTCCATTCCGAGCTGCCCATGAAAGTGGAGAACCCCCTAAGTACCACCCTTTGTTCGTATCATAACCCTGGGTCTCTATCAAAGCCTCCACAAGCTCAACAATTCCGAAAAAGGATGCGCAGTGCACCCCACTAAGCCCATAGGAGACAGTGTAAATATGAAGTGCAAGTGTGCCTATGTGATCTATAAGGAAGTATGCGGATACGTGGCTATCGTATTCCTGAAGCAGGTGCAGGGCAAGTGATCTGGCACAGTCCGAGAGATCCTGTTTCGCATGAACTCCCCAATATAGAGAACAGTACTCTAAAAAGGGATAGTCAGAATTGAGGGTGTTGTGGTGATCGTCGGCATAGACTGGAAGGGTCTTGATCTGTTGGGAATTCAAATATGTCAAACAGATCTCTGCCATTGCCGAATGAGGTCTGATGAAAATATCGGGGTGAGCCAAAAGATACTCTTTGAGAGTAAAATGGATCAGTCGCACGGTCGATGCGCCCTTATCAACAGTAATAAGCCCTTGGCAGCAGCCCAATAATGTCATCATCGAAGGTATGTTTCCGGCATTGAAATCTGTAGAGCCCAGCTCGATTGCAAGGGCATGGCAGAGCTGATCTGCCGTCAATGGTCGCTCCGCATGACTGACCCAGATCAAAGCTCCTACCCCAAGCCTTGATTTATCCCCACCCTGCGCCTTTATCCGTTCGATCGTTGCACCGTAGGCATCGCCCAGCCCCAACCCAGGAGTCATCTTACTCAGCTTTTCTCTTCTCCGATATACCGTTGCCTCTTGCAAGATTGCCTCGATATTTAAGGAAACAAGTAGAAACCTAAATATATATATTAGCCGCAAATATAGGATTGGGTATTGAGCACCATTGCTGCTACGCACATTTCCGGTATACTTCCTGGAATCTTCTCCAAAATATCGGCTTCCAGAGTTCCATCCATAGCATCCGGTGTTTCGTCTTCACCCAGTCTAACATGAAGGAATCTGATGATGTCGTCCTTGGGGGGACTAACCGAGACACTTTTTACTCGTCCGGCGAGACGCCTTTCAATCTCGGCGCTAATATGGGGCCTTCCGGTAACGAATATTCGGGCATCTGGGGACTTCTCGAGGATTTCTTTCAATGAATCAAAAAGCCGACATCGCTGAAGGGCAGTGCATTCATCGAGAGCGTCAATCACCATAAATGTGGGCTGCCAGGAAGTTATGAGCTGCATCATCTTCACGATATCACCAAGTTGTAGTTTGCGTCCACTAACGGCCTTCTTTTGCTCTTGTAAGGCCCGCGATATATCCTCCGGGACCCTTTCCATCCCACTGATCACCTGCTTCAGCATGGAACCCAGCATACTCGTGGCTGTCTGCTCATTTCGGGCGGCAAAATCAAAGTAAAAACATACAACAGCTCTGTTTCGTCCTTTGGTCCGATCGCTTAGCCAGTCCACTACCAGCGAACTGTCATCGTACCATGTTAGCACGATTTCACTGCCAACTCCGGAGAATGATCCGGGTTACCTAATAAATGTCTTTCCGACACCCGGATTTCCATAGCAGAACAGAACTGCCTCATCCCCCTCATGTTTCTCACTCAATCCGCTCCATCTCCTAAATTCCTCAGTCCTCATGAGCCATTCCCCGATATCATTGACTCGGCGCTCTTGAATGTCGCTATGCCGCAAGCCGGGGTCAAGTGGTGATAGCCAGGTTAGGAGTGGAGACAGATCATCGGCGGCGGTATAGTTGTTCCACACATTACTAGTCGTAGTATTATAAGAGTTCGCCGTATTGAAGCAGTTGTTGCTCTCCTTGATGGTATATTGAGACATTTTTACTGTTTATTGCTTGTGCTGTCGGAGCGGGGAAATATAGGATGGTGGGTTGATGATACCGGTATTCCTGGGAGCAGAAGAAAAGAGTGGTCTAATTTAGTGAAAGAAAAGCGGGGGTCTGTTCTAACAGCACCACATGCCCAGCGATGATACTCTCAGGTGCCAAGAACACTCCGCTGAAACCACGCTCAGCCCTTGGAACCAACTTCACTCTTCTGGGTCCTATTGGCCCTGTATGATCGAGCGTCGTGCGTACTGGTTTCTATTCTAAATCCTAGCCTATCTACTCGAGTACAAATGCCCCCTAGAAAATTGGCGAACAGTTAATTTAGGTTAACCAGCAAAATAATCCCTGTCTTGTTTAAACCTTCGGTGACCTGTCGCATTTCAGGGTTACGCCAATCACGGTCCTTGATTCATACCTCACGGTAGCTTCAAGTCTCTAATCTCAGGCTTTCTACCTGATT
>Ga0307513_10007374_pt1 | contig 14273 bp, 12 predicted proteins | sample 15_EM_MG_FD_202174 | JGI IMG/M metagenome (GOLD analysis project Ga0307513, IMG submission 202174) | Populus trichocarpa ectomycorrhiza microbial communities from riparian zone in the Pacific Northwest, United States - 15_EM | ecosystem: Host-associated > Plants > Roots > Unclassified | place... | reverse complement strand
GAACTTTACGATTATTATTGGAACTCCAATGCGCACGAGCTTACATCACAAGGTGAGTCGTGATTCCAGCCAGTCCGCTCATATCTGATAGAGAAGCGCAGAGGTCGTTGTTGTTGGAGAGCATAATGTCTCTCTAGAATTACAATTCTCTGCAGAAGATACCGTTCGTCTGCTTGCAACTGCGCACCCCAGCCAGTTAATGACCTTCGCATAGGCGGAATCTCTACGCTCATCGCTCCACAAACTGGAGGGACTGTTAAAGGATTACTCCCCACTGATGAAAGAATCGACGGAGAAGGCCTTGGAGAAGGCCTTTAAAGTCGGGGCTGCATTCGCAGAGGTCAGTTATCCTGTATGGAACCTGCAAGGCGTTGACATCCTCTAGATGAGCGACATTGCGAAGGCCGCGTTCAGTGTTGCCCAAGTCACGTTTGAGGTCCGTGTCCACTATTAGCGTATCAGGAACAGAGGTAACGCCCGACTGTTCAGCTCCTGCAAGAACAAACCAAATACGACCAAATGCCGGCCCGCCTTTTGGGCCGGTTGCAGCGCATTTTATCTTTTGTTGACAAGGTCGTAGATGAAATCGTCTATGAGGAGACTAAAATCTTGGAGGAAACTATCCCCCGAATGTTCGAAGTGATGCAAACGGTCGCGGAATATTCGTGTGACTATGTCCGACGTGGGCGATTTGGTAGGCAGTCACCTTCTCTGGATTCTGCAGTCCTGATGGTCGCAGAGAGGACGTTCGGTGGGCTGGTCCGCCCAGAGAAGATTGAAGAAATGGACGAAGAGCTGACCAAGGTCATTGAAGATTTCGACCGCGCAATGAACGTTGAAGCTCTGGGTCTCGCCAAGAAGACTAGTAAGTAATCGTTTTTCTCAAATCGACGCTAGCACAATCTCAATCGTTTCGTGTAGGGCTAATCCAGCAAGACCTTTGGCTTAAGGAGCGACTAGAACCTGTCAAGGCCAGCTACGACCGGACGCTCTGCTGTATGGAAGGGACGCGGCAGTCCATCCTCAATCAAATCATCGACTGGGTATCCAATGGACCGGGGCAGGAGGATTAATAGAAGTGAACTCAGACGTGAAGGGGATCAAACGTCTGTATTGTAGATACCTAATAGAAGTGAACTGAGAGCACATGAGTAGCGAGCTACAGCGGTAAAGAGATTCGACATACCTCAGACGTGAAGGGGATCAAACGTCTGAGGCATGTAATCGTGAGAAGGCTTGAAAAGCGCAGACATACAACACGTGAAATATAAACGAAACACAAGATGAAACACAGAAACATACAGGGTTCTAACAAGGATGTTGACCAGAGCACTCCATACTGGGTCTACGGCTTACCCGGAATCGGCAAAACATCATTGGCTCATTCTATCTGTGAAAAACTTGATGAACGAAAGCAGTTTGCTGGAGTCTTTTTCTGTCGGAGAGATGACACGAAGTCGAGCGAGCCCAGAAATATCCTTCCGACTCTCATCTATCATCTGGCCATTACCTCCCGTCCTTTTCGATCGATTGTAATAGAACGCCTTCAAGAAAACAAACACATAGCACCACAGTCAATGCAGAACACTCTCTTCCTTGATCTCATTCGCTCCATTCCTCGCCACTCGAATCCAGATACACTCGTCGTTGTCATTGACGCACTTGACGAGTGTGGGAATGCTCAGAGTCGCGCAGACATCCTGAAGGTTCTGATCGACGCGGCGGCACTGGCTTCGTGGCTCAAGATTATCATCACCAGCAGACCCGAAGTCGATATAATCCGTTCTTTGGGTACCGTAGCAAAATACGATTTGGGTACAGATCAAGGAACCACTGCTGATTTGCGAACCCTTGCAGAACGCGAGTTACATTTGGTGGCCTCAACATGGAATCTCCCCAAACCTTGGCCAGCTGAATCGCTCTTGAACAGAATTATTTCACGGGCAAACGGTCTATTCATCTTCATCAAAACGCTTGTTCTTGCCCTTGAGAAATGCAAGGACCCTGAAGAGTACATGAACGCAGCCTTGCAAGGCTCAGCCAGCGCTGGCTCGGAATCTCTGTACAGCCTCTACTCCAATATCGTAAAAGCGCACAGCGAGATTGCCGGGTTTTGGCGAATGATTGTAGTAATTACAACGGCGCAGTACCGTCCACTACGCAAAGAGACGATCGCAGAGCTGGCAGGGGTGAAACCGAATTTCGTTGAAACGTTGGTAGATAAGCTCAGCTCTTTGCTCTATCGAGATGAAGGCGTCAATGAAGCAATTCGTGTCCGACATTTGTCCATTTCCGAATATTTTGCCAGCAATCGCTGCGATTATCAAATCGATCTCAGAGCGGCACATTTGAACCAGGGCATTGCTTGTCTCCAGACGATGGAGAAACAACTCCGTTTCAGTATCTGCAAGCTGGAGGATTCCCGGTTCGCCAATACCGACATCAAGGACCTCCCATTGCGAATTGAACAGAACATTTCAGACGCTCTGCAGTATAGTTCTCTGTATTGGTCAACCCATCTTCGCTCTACTCCCGACGAGATTCAGCACGGTGTCATATTGAGAAGCTTGAAGGAATTCTTGGAAGGACTCTATCCGCTATTTTGGATTGAAGTATTGAGCGTTATGGGAATGGTCTCGGTTGGTGCTCCAAGCCTTCGAAGAGTGAAATCATTGGTCAAGGTCAGTCCTTGGATTCGCCTGGATCCCAAAATGAATCTAATTCGCTGTAGCATACCGATGCGACTCTCCTCGAGAAAATTGAGGACATTTGTCGTTTCATCATTACCTTCCACAGCCCCATCTCTATCAGCGCCCCACACACTTATATTTCAACGCGACCGTTCTTACCAGCACAGTCACCGTTATTGGAGATCTTCAGCACAAAGTTTATTAAAGGGATCCAAAATGCAAAGGGGGAGATTGATATCATGGCCAGCGCCATTGGGATGGATTGGCCACACATTGGGTATCAATTGCATTTGTTATTCCCCCCATGGAAGTCACATTGTCACTGGGTCTGATGACAACACCATTCGAATCTGGGATGCCGAGACAGGGGCTGTAGTTGGTGAAGCTCTAAAGGGGCATACCGAGAGTGTGCGGTCTGTTGCTTACTCTCCTGATGGGCAGTACATCATCTCCGGATCTGACGACAACACCATTCGAATCTGGGATGCTGGGACAGGTGCTGCACTTGGCAAACCTTTAGAGGGGCATACCTCCTGGGTGCGGTCTGTCGCTTACTCTCCTGATGGGCAGCACATCATCTCCGGATCTTCTGACAAGACCATTCGAATCTGGGATGTTGAGACAGGTGCTGCACTTGGAAAAGCTTTAGAGGGGCATACCTCCTGGGTGCGGTCTGTCGCTTACTCTCCTGATGGGCAGCACATCATCTCCGGATTTGACGACAAGACCATTCGAATCTGGGATGCTGAGACTGGTACTGCAGTTGGCAAACCTTTAGAGGGGCATGCTAGCTGTGTGTGGTCTGTCGCTTACTCTCCTGATGGGCAGCACATCATCTCCGGATCTCAAGACGAGACCATTCGAATCTGGGATGCTGGGACTGGTGTTGCAGTTGGCAAACCTTTAAAGGGGCATACTGGGACCATATCGTCCGTTGCTTACTCTCCTGATGGGCAGCACATCACCGGATCTTCTGCCAGGACCATTCGAACCTGGGATGCTAAGACTGGTGATGCAGTCGGCAACCCGTTAGAGGGGCATATTAGAACCGTGTGGTCCGTTGCTTGCTCTCCTGATGGGCAGCGCATTGTCTCTGGATCAGATGACCGCACCGCTCGTATGGGGGACGCATCTCGACGTGTTTCTATCCAATCACCTTTGCCCTCTAACCAAATCCAACCTCATTTTTATGCTTTGCCAGGTGAAGATGGTTGGGTCCATGACTCCGAAGGTCGCCTACTATATTGGGTACCCCCAAACCATCGCCCCAGCTTACATTCATATCGTCCTCTGGAATACCCTCTTACATCTCGTGCTCGGTTAATTTCTCTTGATTTTAATGATTTTGCCTATGGAACCTCTTGGACCCAAATTTTCGACAGTACATAGTCCTAGTCTCCCCTTCCTCTGTACTCTGTGTTGTAGTTGGTGTATTACAACTCTTCAGGTACTGAAGTTCTAGTCCCCTTTTCAGCTCCCTACTTTGTCACAGGGATTTAGAAAAATGTCCTCTATTTATAAGGTCTGGTATGTGATTTCCTACGTACTCTCCTCTCTCCACCAGTTGAGAACCAATGCGTTGCTCAGGCGCACAATCTACCCTCAGACGTCGATGGCCGTCCCTTGTCTTTGGGTTTATCTTCGCCATGCATAAAAGGACGTGGGATGAGCCATTCAGGTGTGTCCCTCAATCTCACTGCGTCTCACTTGTAACTCGTCATTATGTCCAATTCTTCCCTCGTCCTCCATTGCGCAAACCGCGCCACCAAGAGCTGACAAATATAGGCCACAGACAGAGGGAGATATACATTAACAATGTGTTTGTGGTGCGCCGGCAATGTGTTTGTAGTGTGCCATCAATGCATCGCCAGAGTGAACCTCATGCGTTATCAGTAATCGGTTGGCACTAGCGCGTCTTGAGTACTCGTGATCATGTTTCACCTTGGTTTCCAATCCATATACTCACGGGGTCTGGAGGCTGGGTGGCAGCCTGGTTCCGAGCTTGTTCTTTGTGTCCTCCGGGTTGTTATCAATTACCTGTAAATAGCGTCTCACGACATTCAAGCGCGGTGCAAAAGGAAACAGTCCATCATGAAGAAACCTGTCCGTCCAATCCATCCAATCCCGACTCTCCGAAATGCGGCTACGAGAACACCGGATGTGGGCACTCTACGTCATTGTCTAGTATGCAGGGTGACTGTCAGACATCCATGGTCAACACTTGACGACACAATGCTTTAAAACGTTGCACTGGGTGCACTTCAGGTCGATCACTTGTCCGTCATGTTTGTGCACGCGAATATCCGCACAGGCGCCCCGTGCTATCTTAATGACTAGCTCCATCTATCCATAATACACAACACTATCGACGCTCGTTATCTGCAGGTATGCCAACCTAGTAACAACCTCTTCAGCAAACGTTGTGCCTAGTTTGATCACCGTCTCCTCCCCGGTCAACGGACCCACTGCTTCTTATCCTCCTCTCTAATGATGCTCAATCCACTTTCGTAATCGTCGTAGGGTTACTCGGTGGATGACCATGCGAGTGCGAATGGTGGGGATAATTCGTGTGCCGGTAATACGATAGCGTATTGACATCATAAATCTACGTCTTCGGTCCGTCAGATGTGAGAACCTTCGCGGCCAGTCGCGTTCCATGGAAGTCCCGTACCCAACGCGGGGACGGCATGTCCTAAACCTGCGGGCCGAGGGGGGCCACACAACCCAAGGCACTTCCACCACCATCCCCCTCCTAGTACTCGTCCAAACTTCCCATCCACGTCCCCTTGCCCGGAATGCATACTTCCATATGCAAAATAATGGTCGAGTCTTAATCGATAACCTCGCCTTCATTATGTGCGCCCGTGAACCCGAGGCGGACACTGAGTACGATGGTGCCCTCATGTATGTCTGGCGGACGGGATATCCGATTAGTGAGACGGCGCGCGACCAGCTGTAAGCTGCGAACCGGTAAGGACGTACACATACCACAGGGCTGCTTGCAGCGTGTGTTGGGAGAAGGACGCAATTGTTTGCGGTGCGTAGGGGGGAGTTTTAGTGGGGCTTGCGGAGGGGGTTGGGGTGGGAATGAAGGGGGGCTAGTGTGAGGGTTCAAGGATAGGTCACTATCTTGAGTGATGCAATGCCTATTGAAGGGAGGAGAGGGCGCCCTCCGAAAGGAAAAGGAATGAGTCGAAATCCTCCTCTTGTGCGTGCATTGCCTAGGGGGTGTTATAAGCCGGGCATTATATTTACGGCAAGACGAGAGCACACTGCTAGTAGATCCCCCGTACGCCCGTCCCAAATCGCCCATCTATCATAGCCACAAATTCCTGGTCGGCCAGACAGAGCAACAAACCGAGGTGGGCGCCAGAGATCGAAAAGACGAGTTGATACTCCCACCACTCCTCATGGCAGGGATATTGGGGCGTCGGGGTCGACGGAAGAGAGTGTGGTTTGTTCGTGGACACGCTCCTGAGGTGGAGGTGATGAGGCGACACCGTGGTGGACCTGCAACATATAAACCCAATCGATGTCAGTACTCAATCACATTGTCAAAGCGGACAGTAAAAACGACAATCACTCGCAGAGCCATGGCTCCGCCCCAAGCAGCGAGCGTGAATTCATAGCTAGAGATAGGTGTTTATACGGTTCCTCCGCGTGCATCATACATAAAAGGAGGCCGACTCACCGGGGTGGTGGCGAGTGCTCAATAGTACCAGAAGATCGAGGTCAAGGTCCATCGTGAAGTCAACAATGGTAACCCCCGAATCAAACTGCGCCTACTCGAGTTTCTTTCTCTCAGCGAGCATACTGGAGAACCGTAGAAACTCGAGCTTGGTGTTTGAATCAAGGAGAACGTCGCCGAGGGCGAACAGGCTGCAGTTGAGTTCGTATATAGAGTTGGAGCAGGTAACAGGGATGACAGTCTTGAAGCCTGAGGGAGCCTCGCTTCGCCATGGGGCGTTTTGCCCACGGAGACGACGAAGCTTGTCGTGGGCCGGGAGGGAGGACAGAGAATCGTCGACCTGGCGTTCGTAGATGAGAGAGGGTTTGTACACCAGCTGCTTGTTGTTGGTAATGAAGTGGTCAAAGGACCTGCACACCCATTATCCGCCATTAGCTCACGCAGAATATTGTGGCGGCATGGTTGGAGACACACCAGACGACACGAGAGTAGATATGAGACGCTGCAGAAGTTCGAAATGAGGTAGAGGATGTCTAGCGGCAGACGCGGTGGGTGGTAAGTTGAGATATCCGATGGAGCCAGCGACGATAATCAGTCTGCGGACGGACAGCGACGACCGGATTCAATTGCGTTCCCTGGTTGCGCATCTTTACTACTTGGTCGTCTCCAGCGGCGAAGACGCAGGTTCGCATAGGTAGGCGTAGGGTCCAAGCTGTCGGAGGCAGCTAACCCAACCCGGGAGGACGGTCTACGTGAGTGAACTCACAGGTTCCAGACTGCTTGATATACGCATGTGCCTCGGACACTGGCGCCCGTCGGGTTCCAATTCGTTTCGGGGTCAACCTCGACTGCGTCCCCTCCTCCCCCCTGGTCGAAATGTACCGCGCCCTCGCAACACTCCCAATTATCTGAGCCTGTCAACGTGTATCTTTCGTATCGACTTACACAGGCCAGTGTTGCAACCACCCGGATCGTCGGTGGCGATCTCGTCGCCCCTCACGGTTTTTCGCGACCGCAAATTTAAACACGCCACTCAGAAATAACGACCGAGAAACGGCAACATTCTCAGATGTGATAATTGGAGGGTTATTCCAGCCAGGATTTCGGAGAAAAGTGCGGTGGCTGTTTGGGAGATCTGCGCATTGCATATAAAAGGAGGAAAATAATAAAGGGTGTCACTTTATTGTGAATCTGTGCAGGTAACTAGATTGTTGACAAATCCCAGAGCTTAATCGAAGAGTCACGAATTACAACCCGCGGTTGTATGTCGGTTGGTGGGCTATTTTCGTCTTCTGTGACTTCAACACTATCACCGTCAGACTCCGACTCTTCTGGGTCCTCGAAGTGCGGTGTACCAGACACTGTCAAGAGATGTGGCTCGAGCGGACGAAAGTTCACCGTGGAAACAGCACCTAGTGCGCCTAAGAGCAATGAAATATCACTGGTGCTTGGACTCACCATTACGCAACTTGAATCTTGAAACTGGCTCAACTTGAGAGAGCGTCTGAACGTAGTAAAAGTCGACGTATCCATCCTGGATGGGAGCAGTTGGACGGGATTTCGACACGCAGCATCGAGGTTATGCAGTTGCTCCAGCAGCCAACTAATGTCCCCCAGCGTCTACGTCAAATTGTATCCTCTGATTCGACCCGCTCCTGCGAGCAAACGTGTGGAGCTGCGACGATGTGTTCCGAACGTTCCAGAGTGCTATCCCATTCGTTTGCTGACAGGCCGCAAAGAGAATGTTCTCCCTTGTTGGATGGAATTGCAGCTGGGTGTGTCTTCAGAGAGCAGACCAATGGATGAGAATGTCCCCGCCGCATATAACCCAGAGTAGTCGAGGCGAAAGACTAAAGAAGATATCGTGCCTATTCAATGCTTCAGAGACGTAAATTACTGAGAACAGAGGGAACGGACCCAGTAATCCATCTTTGCTTTTCTTCGATGGCCGAGTGAACAATCGAACACCCTCTCCTGGAGTGCTTATATTGAAGACTTCAATTGCGTCAGTGAGTCCACAGAACAGACTGCGAGCATTTCAGCCTGAAGGACTGGTGGGATATAAGAGCTTTCCTGCGTTTCCGCCAGGTTAAACGACATGGAACGAGGAGCGATAAATCATTCACGATGATCAATTATTTAGTAGGAAGCCCTGAGCTGTGGATTCGAGCTGAGTTCTCAAAGTTAATCCTTGCATGAACGGAACATCGTTTCCTCACCCTCCCGTCTGTGGCATCGAGAAGCTTCACCGACTCCTCACAGATAGAGGCGACAAAACAGTATGTTTCAAGGCGAAGTAGGGTCGCCGGTAGCCAGGTGGCAGGCAGGATTGCTTGAGGGGTACCAAGTGTAGTCGATCAGATGCTGACACGGGTTCTAAATCGTCCTCAGTTCGCCCCCTCTATTCTAAAGTAACAACCGCCCATTAGCTCGATCCCGAAGACACCGACCCCTAGGTCAGGTCAACTCTCCCTCTCGCGTTCCCTGGCACTCAACCCGCTTCCCGTCGGATCACCAGCCTTGTATGCCACAAATAGCCTGAACACATTCGCGATCCGTTTCTCCTCGACGTCGTCCACAACGGCTTGGATCAGCTTGTACGCCTCGGACCGTTCCCCGATGAGGAGTTATGGGTCGGTGCAGATGACATAAGAGTCCAAGGTGATCGTAGTCAGGTCAGGCGCAGGGTATCCTGGTGCCCAGAGACTGTAGGCGTTCCGAGGGTGGGGGCGGCGGTCTGTGAGGGAGCGAGTGAGCTACCGAATACAATAGTTGTAACATATTGTGGTCATAAACTGGAGAAGGATTACAAAGAGGGGTATACACCGTTGATTTGGCCATCCCCCGATGGCGGATCCAGCTGAAATCGCAGGGCAAGGGATAAACCCTTGATCACTGGGTGTAGCCCTCTTTTGATGAATCCATACCCCTTGTGGTTGTCTATTGACAGTCCAGCCCTGCCGCTCCATCGTATTGTACGTGACATCGAGCAGCTTTCGAGTGCCCCACGGGGATCGACACCAGGTTTACCTTCTCCAGCTTAGGGCTCGTCTGCTTCAGTGATCGTAGGCGCGTCGGTATCCTTTCCTTCCTCGGCGTCAAGTGGATTCGGTCGCTTCTCGAAGAGACGTTACGTGATACGATGGGCAACGAGGTCGCGGTTTGGTTGTGTCCAATTGATTGCGTGGTCGTGGTGGTCGAGGTATGCTTGGAAGTCTGCACTCGCGGATATGAGGCACGGGTCCGCGTCCGAAGTGGGGAATGATCGGAGGATGGACGACCTTGGACCACGGGAGGCAGTGTGAATTATATCAGTAGTAATGAAGGAAAGTTAGTGACTAGTCTCAAAGATAACTCCGAGCAACTCACCCAGCAGGTACACCCCTTCCTCGGGAAGTCCGATCGATTCGCAGGCCTCGCTATCAACAAATTTCTCTCGTCAAGTTCGGTGTGTTGGGTAACTCCATATCGGCCGACCAATCGAGTGGACTACCATCTTATGATCCATCGAGGTTGCGGTGGTAGAGCCTCGATGCGAGTTTTTCAGACGTCCAGATGGGAAGGTTTGCGCTCGAGTGGGTAGAGCGCCATACCGCAGCCAATATCTGACCCAATGTGTGCTGGGTATATCCCTTCTGCTACAATTGCGTAGCCGATTGGGAAGCGGTCACCCGTTTTGTGGCAAAACTGAGATAGAACGACCGTTCAACGTCGGAGCAAAGACAGGAGGCCACTCACTGAACGCCTTCAAGTGCCGCCACAGCGTCTAGCTGTTTGGTAGCCGGTGTAGTGTCAGATACCAAAGTCCAACGGCGCGTTTATGCGAGACCGCTCACGTCTTGTACAAAACTCTGACTCGCGAGCACGTTCACCTCCCCTGCTTTTCCAGCGGTTCTGGTATGCTTTGCTAGTAGCCCAATACAGGCCCCGCCCTTGCTCACGAGCACCTCTTCAATCTGTTCTGTGGGGGTATCACCACCGTAGACAACCTCACCTCCCCATCGATATACAATATTCAGCTCCTTGACCCGGAACTCATTCATCGCTTGCGCGAGGATATGATGGCGCGTGTTGTACGGCTCATCCAATCATCCAAGAAGAATGAGCACAGTGATGTGGGCTGGTTGGCGCTGAGGAGGATCGTGAGACGGAGATTGGGGCATCTCTAGCGGTTGTTGAAGCTGCAGTTTGACTCGGGCCCTCGGCGCGGCACCGAAGACGTAACCGCAGATATGAGTTGGTTATGAACACAGGTACCAAATGTCAAATGCAGGAATCGAGACACAGCCAAGGTCGGTTTGACGTGACCGGGGGCAAAACAGTCGGTGCAAAATTCTGGTATGAAGGAAGTTGCGAGCGGACCTCAGCCAAGTTTGGCGCCTCCACCCGCCGCCTCGCCCATTCCCTCACACAACACAGGGGTAGAACATGAAAAGGACGACGTACCTGACTCCTCGGACACCAAAACGAGTAGCAAACGGCTAACCATTCGGATCCCAGGACGCTACCACTCTCGCGCACCACAACCGCAGCAGCAACCAGGGCCCATATCGCCACAAGATGACTTTGAGGAACCTCCAACCAGCCTACCCGGCGACGAGGACGACGACGCGCCCCAGTACGTCGGCCGCGTCCACCACTTCCCAGCTCGGTCGACTCGCTCAGGCCCCGTGCGCAATGCAGGAGCATCTGGCGCCCTACTTGCCTTCGGGGCATTTGAGGAGCTAGAGCCCGCATTCGCGCCTACGCCGACGACTCGGACCCGTAGACAACTCGCGAGGCGCTTCGCGCGCCCGACACGAACGACTGGAAGGCAGGTATGGACGCTGAAATCGACAATATGCGGCGTCTGAACGCCTTCAAGGAGGTCCCTTGCCCGAACAGCAAGAACATCATCACACCGAAATGGGTCTTCCGCCACAAATACGAGAACAGCTCACTCACCAAGCACGAAGCGCGATTGGTAGCACGCGGATTCACTCAGGTGTCCGGTGTTGACTATCGCGAAGCTCACCTTTACGCCCCAGTAGTCCGCCTTGAACCATTTCGCGTGCTCATCTCGATCGCCGCACTCTTCGACCACGACCCCCGTCAATTCCACGTATCAGCAGCCTACATACATGGAGACACCGACGGAGAAGCCTACATGGAGCCTCCCCCAGGGTATGAGCCGGAGGGCACCGTTTGGCTCCTTCAATGGGGGCTCTACGGGCTAAAGCAAGCTGGCAGAATCTGGAATGAGAAGCTTAAGGCCGCCATGGAGGAACTCGGATTCATGCAGTGTCAGAGGCACCCGCCGTATTCCGCATTGGCGATTGGGGAAGCCCCGACTGGGCCATCTGCGCCCTTTGGGTCGACGACGAAACGGGAGTGGGATCCCGTCAGCAACTAGACCGGGTTGCATCGATGTTCGGCCAGAAGTACAGGATATCCGGCGAAGGGGAGATGCGCTGGACCCTTGGGATGGGTGTGGCACGCGATCGCGATACTCACACCATATCGCTTTTGCAAGAGTAATGTATCAACAACTTCGTGGAGCGCTTCGGGCTCCAAAATGCGAACGCCGTCACCACCCCGCTGGAACCCGGCGCGATCCTCACCAAGGACCAATGCCCAACGACACCCGCAGAGCTGCAAGGCATGTCCGTCCAGAGGCACCGGGAACTAATCGGCTCCTTGCAGTACGTCGAACTCGCTATACGACCAGACATCAGCTTAGCCATCAGCAAACTCGCCCAAATCTTGGTCAACCCAACACAGATCTATTTAGACGCAGCCTTGTGCGTCTTGCGCTACCTCAAGGGGACGAGGAGATGGACCCTCAACCTCAGAGGGGACATCGCGGATATAGGAGGGTACACCGCTCGGATTGGGGAGGTGACCGCGACGATAGGAAGTCCATTAGTGCGTACATTTCCGTGGTCGCTGACGCACTTACAAAGGCGTTACCCCACCCACAGCACGTCACCCTCACGGAGATGATGGGCGTATACGAAAGGAACTAGCAAGGCAAAGACCGGACTCAACGACGAGGGGAGGTGTTAGGGAACGAATTGCGCCTCGCCAGGTAAAGCAGACTCAATGAGACACGGCGCAATAGGCACACCGTCGTCGACCCTCGGGAAGCTTCGACGAGCTTCAGGAATGTGTACATGTACGGACTGTACTGGGAACTCGATGCCTCAGTGGTTTGTACACCATCGAGCATGAGTTCCCTTGGTTGCCTGCTGAGCTTCGATTTAATGTACTTGTAGTGACACCTAAGAATACAGTAGTGTTTTGTACACCATTGAACTGACACTTAAGAAGCCGCATCTTGTCGAAATCGGGACGGAAAGGGTTGGTTTGACGTGAGGCAAAAAGTTGATGTAAAATTAGTCGGTTTTTGGCAGTACGAGACGGCGAGTGAACCCGATGCAATACCAGGATTCCAGGTCCTCGAGAGTGCAGCCCGCTCACCTACTCCGTATACATATTGTACATGCCCAACGGAGATGCGTGCCTACATATTCTCCATCCAGCCATAGCGCACTCGCAGTCACAGTGCACATGTGGACAGCACTCATTCGGTTCAGCCGATGTCGTCGACGATCCTTACGCGGATCCCTCACAACAAAAAGTCGGTGCAAAATTCTGGGACAAGAGTCGGTTTTTAGGTTCCTTTTTGTTCTCATACGAAACGACAAGTGAACCCAATGAGATCCGGGACTCCAGTCCCTCGAGACTGGCGCGCTCACCTACTTCCCGATCCGTATACGCATGTATGGAGTCTCTGTGCGGCCATAGCGTCAGCTGCAGTCACGTGTCATTCGGTGTCCGGCAGTGCCTCTTACTTGACGGCCGTCGATGTCACCGGCCGGGGCGTGCCGTGTCCGCACCAATCCCACGTTGATCGTGTTTGGATCTCTTACCTCGACCTCTCAATCTTCGCAAGTGACCAAGCATGGCGACTCAGCAAACCAAGAAAGAGATCCTGTGAGCACCCTTGACGGCTACCCCGGTATCCTGGCTGATAATACTCCCAAGCCTGTACTTAAACCGTGCGGGGCTTCAATTCAATTCAGGCCGTACCGCTGATTTCGGGCCACGCACAGAGATTACACTACAAGACATTCCAAAACACAGGCTTACGCTGAGGTTGTTTGTGGAAAATGAGGCGAGAGAATTACAGACGGAAGACAACCTGACTTGGGTCTTGGTGCAACGCCCGTATGTCATTTGTTTGCTCATTGAGTACAATCCCTAAAGCCTGTGCGTATGTAGAGACGTTTCTCCGACATCCAAGCTGCGCGTGGAGATTCAAATCAAGCGCCGACATCGACCGTGGCAAAGGATACAGGCTAGCCAAGATATCAACCTTGAGGAACTTTACGACGATTATTGGACCTCCAAAACCCCCAAGCTTACATCACAAGGTGAGTCGTGATCCGAGCCAGTCCACTCATATCTGATGGAGAAACGCAGAGGTCGTTACTGTTGGAGAGCATGATGTCTCTCTGGAATTACAATTCTCTGCAGAAGATACCGTTCGTCCCCTTTCAACTGCACACCCCAGCCAGTTAATGATCTTCGCATAGGCGGAATCTCTACGCTCATCGCTCCACAAACTCGAGGGACTGCTAAAGGATTACTCCCCACTGATGAAAGAATCGACAGAGAAGGCGTTGGAGAAGGCCTTTAAAGTCGGGGCTGCATTCGCAGAGGTCAGTTATCCTGTATGGAACCTGCATGGCGTTGACATCCTCTAGATGAACGACATTGCGAAGGCTGCGTTCAGTGTTGCCGAAGTCACGTTTGAGGTCCGTGCTCACTATTAGCGTATCAGGAACAGAGGTAACGCCCGACTGTTCAGCTCCTGCAGGAACAAACCAAATACGACCAGATGCCGGCCCGCG
>Ga0307513_10007373_pt1 | contig 14274 bp, 5 predicted proteins | sample 15_EM_MG_FD_202174 | JGI IMG/M metagenome (GOLD analysis project Ga0307513, IMG submission 202174) | Populus trichocarpa ectomycorrhiza microbial communities from riparian zone in the Pacific Northwest, United States - 15_EM | ecosystem: Host-associated > Plants > Roots > Unclassified | place... | reverse complement strand
TGGCGCACTTTAAAGCAACGTATTCGCCGCCGGAATCCATTCCCAACTACCAATACTGCTCTTCGTGCAGCAATTGAAGAAGAATGGGCTGCTATTACTGCCGATGAGCTGGAAGCATTAGTGGATACGGTTCCAACTCGTCTTCGCGAGGTAAATACTCTTACTTGCTTGTGATCAACTTCTTAACACTAATAAAACCATCCTTGATAGGTTCGACTGGCTCAGGGTGGTCATTCGGGATATTAAGAATGGTTCCGCTTTCTTTTATTTCTTTCTCTTTTCTCTTTTCCCTTTTTCTTTATCTTCTGGCTCTTGTTTTTCTATTGTATACTCACACTCCACTGTCCTGGATCTCGATAATCCAGATACCTCGCTGTCCAGTATCAATCTCAGTAAGTTCTGAATTTCTGGGAACCAAAGCCTGACCGGCTATTCCGGATCACTCACTAAGCCGGATAGATTCTTAGAATTTTGGCTGTCCTGGATAGCGGGATGTCAGTGTATTCTATATTTTCCTTCTCTCTCCTCACATTCTTATCCAAATCTTTTCTCTTACTCGCTCCGCTTATGAAGTAATCTCCTTACACACAGTAGCCAGCATTTACTCTCTATTTGTTGTGCGCTGTTAGGCTGTAGTTTGATGTATTTGTTTTTGGGCTGATACGCGCTTTCCTTTGGTTATGTCTTCACGTTCTCCTATGCAATGAATTTCATGTCTCAAACATCCCTGCAAGCTAACTCTTGTACGAAAACATCCCCCATGGCACTTGTATACTTGTTCTCTTTGCAGACATTCATCCCCCCTACAAGTATGATGTTCTACTCGACTTTTTCATTTCAGAAACTCACAAATTCAATGTGGGATGTTTTCGCACAGCAAATTTAGGTTGATCCGCCAAATTATCCCTGCGCTGTTCGAAAACCTTATCCTTGACAATGGGACCGTGCGAGTTCGGCACTCGAACCTGTACCACTTAAGCACTCAAAGGGGTGAGCATTGCCTAAGCGAAGAGTTTACCCATGCCGAAATTCGGTGAGTATGACGATCAGGGGGGCCGATCTTGACCCAACTTTCCTTGGGAGAAAAAGGTTCCGTCTACGATTTCGTGGTAGAGTACTATGATAGGCTCACAATGCTCGTCCTATGCCCCAATTAGAGCAGGTTAGCTTCACTGAGTCTTAGCCTGGGCCACGAAGAGCCAGCAGCTTTCGGTAGCAAGCTGGGATGAACATAGATATCCCGATCGATAACTAGGGGAGAGCAGCATGCCTGTTTCAGGACGCCACAAACATGGAGATGTTGCCTACGGAGGTATAGCTCCTAAATTTTGTAAGATCAACAGGGGGGTAAGGGCGGCAAACCTCGCTTGTGGAACTACAAAACTTAGGCGCTATGGTACTTGTACTCGAGTATTCGAGTACGAGTGCCCGTAGGAATTGCCCGTAATCTGGGGATTTTATCAGGATGGTGCAATAGCAGATTAGACCTTGAAGAATGTGGGCGTTTAGAATGGTTTTGCAAGGCCTAAATAGATAAGTTGAACTACCGGTACTCCGTACTTGTCCCAGGCCATAAGTACCCGAAAACAGGGATTAAAGAAATATATGGCAAAACATCCGTGCGTGTCTGTGCCCCCATACAAATGATCCCCCTTCATTTTCGGGTACTTATGGCCTGGGACAAGTACGAGTACTCGTACAGTCTTCACCGTACCAACCACGCGACGAAACCGGGGGGGGTGACGAACAGGGATCAATCACGGGTAATTTTTTGTAACCCTAACCTTGACTATTTACATTTTTACCCACCAAATATCATACCCCTGTTCGTCGCCCGCCCAGTTTCGTCGCGTCGTTGGTATCATACATTTCATTCCACTCTGTCCAACCTCTTTCCGCCCTCGGATGCCCTCCACCCCCTCATCCTGTACCCCATTTGACAAAATGTGCAGTTTAGTTCACTATCAATAGACTTGTCATGTTGAAAGCACGCAGCACCAGGGGCCTGGCTCCAGTCAAAAATGTAAAGAAATATGAAAGTCCCTCCAGGATCCAAAAATACTCGAATCTCGTCTAAAACAGGAAACACACAACTATATCTCAATTATCGGATTGAAATCTTACATCCGCAAAGAAAACCAGATATCAGAGTATAAATGTATATTTTGGGGCCATTTTTACAGGGTATCTAGAGTTTTTGGGGGGGATTTCATCAATCCACGGCGTCCTCTGAGAGAATTAGTCTTTCGGGGATGCTCAGTGGAAGAGATAAACAGGAACTCTGGGGCTCGACACAGCCCCGCTTTCATATGCTCTGAAAACATACAGAATTTAACAACAAAATTTAATGACAAAATTCCTAATTCCCACCTGTGGCTTGACCCTGAGGCCCATCATAGAGCATCACTCGACCAGGAATACTGTTCGAAGGGTAGGGTTCAGTGGTATTTTTAAACGGATTAACGGATTAACGGCGGCAACCATGAAAATGACTAGAGCGAAACGAAAAGCCAAGAGCTCGCACAATAAAAATACGATCCCCAGCGCGCAACTCAGCAGCAGGGAAATTCTTTCATTCAACACTCATCTCTCTCCACTAACGTAAAGACAGGAGTATAATATATAAACTGCAAGGGAGTTATCCTCCTATCCTTCCATGGGCCACCACCTACCCCCCCACCGTTTTTTCCCCTTTCCCTTTTCTATACTCTCATGCTATCAAAGGAAAGGCAATGACTCCCACTGTTCGTAGCCTCTGCGGATCCATCTCTCGGGGCATTTGACTCTGCATACATCCGCCACTTTCATGTTTTGTTCCAACTCTTTCCCTTTCCTTCCACCTTCCTTCTCGTTGCTATATCAAGCGCATTCCCAAAACCAAAGTGCGTTCCTGAAGCCAAACAATGAAACAAACGTCACGGGAGCATGCCGAGCAGCATCTCACGGTTTCCAACAGGGGTAAACCTTCCGGGTATCATTTGTCAGCCGTGGTTGGCCTTCTGATTTTGATATTAGATCTAGATCTTAGTGTGATAGTTATGTCATTACCAAAAATACCTAACCTAGCGCATATTTTGCGGGGTTGTGGTACTTTCATCAGTTCTTCAGGGCCTCCTATCCTTTTTCTCTGCGCGAGGTTAGGTCCGCAGAAGCAGTTACACAAAGATACCATGGAGCAATGATCGCTGATGGCCTTTGCGAGACGTTTATAGCAGTGTATCCAACTTTGTATGAACTGTTTTTAAGCATGCTAAATGCGAGATCTTTGCCACGCGGGGTAGACCCGGAGGGCTAGAGGTTAGACTACTTTTCCTTAACATCAGCACATAGGATGGAAGGCAGGATTCCCTAACATTAGAATTTAAGGTGCGAGATACAGTTTTCAGGTATTTTATCTTGCTAGTGTAATTTACTGTAATTTACCGTATATTACAGTTTGAATCGCGTAAGGTATGGTAACGTACCGTATTGTTGCGGGTCTCCCCCGTCCGGAGTCGTATTGTGGGTATTGGCAATCTTGACTGGGAGGGTTCCAGTGCAGATAGCCGACAAGGAAAAACAAAAGAGACTAATAATTAAGGTTCTAGGCCAAACACTGGATGGCTATGATAAACCGAAGTGATGAGCTCTCAGGAATTGATGAAGGACGAAGGATGAGAGGCTCCCACCAACCGAAGAAAAATCCACACTTGACACCTGCTCCTCTAAGGAGTTTTCCGCACTGGTTAAATAACAAAAGCCCTCCCCCGGGGCTGCTCACTTGCTCGACTACCGGTACGTAACTTACGCAATCCACAAAAATAACGAAAATTGAGAGAGCTATCTAAGGGTCCGATAGTATTACTCGAACACTACCCAGGGCCCTAAGAGTGTTTGAACCGTCCTACACAGTTATCATACATCGCCTACGATTCCGTATCATATTCTGTGATGTGGTACAGCGATTCTTTAAGCGAATTAATAGATCCACCGTGACAACCAAACGAAACGCCAAGAGTTGGCCCAACAAAATATGATGGCCAGCGAACAACTTAAGGGTAGGGGGGAAGCTCGCTCTTTCACTTCTTCAACTTCGCCATCTATCGCTCACTCAATCGCAACTAACGGCAAAGACAGGAGCGTACCGTACATAAATCACAATGAAGTCCTCCCGTCCTTCGCTGGTTTGCCACACACATCCATATTCTGCGCCCTATGCCCCCCCTTTCCGTACCCTCGTGCTAATAAAGGAAAGACGAAGACCCCCACTGTTCATAGTCTACGGGTATCCATCTCTTTCACGCTCCTTTCCAGCTCTTCCGCTTCCCCTCCGGCGGATGCATCGATCCAAAACCTAAGCCCATTGCCGAAGCCTTAGCACATTCCCGAAGCCGCAGACCACCCCCGGAAAAGAAACTACGCGAACAATGAAACAACAGCGCGAGCCTGCCGAGCAGCATCTCACGATTTTCCAACACAACTTATCGTCAACTCGTCAGACGCCGTAACCCGGGCCGGAATGAAATTTCCTTTGGCTAGCAATGGAGATGCTAGGGGGGGGGGGTGTTCAGCCTGGACATAGGAAAAGAAGCGAAACGCCAATTTAAATTTTCAGAAACACAATTAACCGCACTAGGTCGGATGAGAGAATGTGGATCCCTTCAGTAGTATGCTCCCGCATACAGCCGTCCTCACATGTTACCGAACCCTCGTAGTTAATTCCTTCGCAGGGCCGTCCCCCAATCTCGCTCCAATTGCTATCCTGAATCGACTCGAATCAGGGAGCTTACGTAATCAGCCCTCACTGAGAACTGGGCCCTACGCCAGAGGATGCATTCCCTGATATCAAGCCTTATAGGGGTTACCGCCCCACAGATTGTACCATAATGTGAATTCCGGTCTCAGTGGTATGCAAGATGGTAACCCCCCCCCCTATTCGAACTCCATGTGGAGTTAGTCCGGAGCTGTAAATGTACTCCTTGCGACTGATGATACCATAATATAATATTGGTATAGTTCGTCGAGATTTAGTTTTAGGATGGCGTTGGGGCGATAAGGGGGTGTTAATAGGAAGGGATGTATATCTCATATCATAATAGGGTGAACGGGTGAGTGGGCACGGGCAAGTGGCGCGTGGGGGGGAGAAGAGAACAATGCGGGAGATGTTGTTATGATGTGCCGATTGTGGGTTTGAGACGAGTCAGACAGGGGAATAAAGTAAAGTTAAGGAGGAAACGGCTGTGTATCTTCTGGAGTCGTATCTATGGCGGAATAGAAAGTTTATATAGACAATACAATGAGTTTTTCCAACCTTCTCTACTCATGGAAATCCTTCCGGACATGGGCGCACAACAAAGGTGTTCTGGTCTCCCTTCCGCTCTGTAACCGGATCCACCCTTCGCTTTACCCTCCGATGGTTTCCGGCCATCTGTGCGAATCCATGTATATTCGTTCTTCCTCTCGATTGATTATGACTGACAAATGAAACTAGTAACAACAGACTAACAAGATAGGAAGTGATACAAAGGAAGCTAGCATTTGTGCAGAGTGATCGCCGGTGATTTTCAACAAGGGAGAGGAGAAAGAAGCGAAGAAAATTCTGCTAATCACGCATCATGAACTCTGATCTGTTGGGTGCTGCCATGTGCGCGGCTTTGTGCGTGTAGCCTAAGTGTCTGATTTCATTTATATCTATATCAACGGAGCTTCCATCCATCCTTCTTATAACCCAATCTGGTTGCCACCTAGGTTATAGTGCAAATATAAATGAATACGAGATCGACCGTAGACAGACCTAGATAACCCAGCGCATAGAGAATGAGAAACAAAAGGCAAAACAAAAGGGTGGATATAGAGGGAAAAGCGAGTATGGAAAGGAGCCAGCTATCCGGTTTGTAGGGATTGGCCCCGTTGTGTTCTAGCAGTATCCTTACCACCCCCGCATGCCTATTCTGAGAAGCCCACCATAGCGGTGTTCGGCGGAGCAAATCCGGTTTGTTGGGATTGACGTCGGACCGTTCTAGTAGCATCTTTACTATAACCTCATGCCCAGCCTCGGAAGCCCACGACAGTGGTGTTCGACCGAGCACATCTCGTTTGTCGGGACTGATACCGTTCCGTTCTAGCAGGATCCTTACGATACCCTCATGCCCACTCTTGGAAGCCAACGACAATGGTGTTCCACGGAGAAAACCCTGTTTGTTGGGATTGACGTCGTTCCGTTCTAGCAGGGTCTTTACGACCTCCTCATGCCCATAGCCGGAAGCCAACAATAGTGGTGTTAGACCGAACAAATCTCGTTTGTCGGGATTGACATCATTCCGCTCTAGCAGCATCCTTACGATAACCTCATGCCCATCTGCAGAAGCCAACGATAGTGGTGTTCGGCGGAGCAGATCCGGTTTGTTGGGATTGACGTCGTTCCGTTCTAGCAGCATCCTTACAATAACCTCATGCCTAGCCATGGAAGCGAGCGATAGTGGTGCTTCACAGAGCAAATTCAGTTTGTTGGGATTGACGTCGTTCCGTCCTAGCAGCATCCTTACGACCCCCTCGTGCCCACCGATGGAAGCCCACGATAGTGGTGTTCGGCGGAGCAAATCCGATTTGTCGGGATTGACGTCGTTCCGTTCTAGAAGCATCCTTACGGTGCCCTCATGCCCACTCATGGAGGCCCACGAGAGTGGTGTTCGACGCCACTTATCCAACTTGTCGGGATTGACGTCCTTCCGTTCCAGCAGCATCCTCACCACACCCTCACGCCCACTCGCGGAAGCCCACCAGAGTGGTGTTCGACGCCACTTATCGGATCTGTCGGGATTGATGTCGTTCTGTTCTAGAAGCATCCTTACGACTCCCTCATGCCCTCTACCGGAAGCCCACGAGAGCGGCGTTCGACCCCGCTTATCCGTTTTGTCGGGATTGATCTCCTTCCGTTCCAGGAGTATTCTCACCACCCCCTCATGCCCATTCTCAGCAGCCCACAAGAGCGGCGCTGAGCCATATTTGCTGCTACGTGCATCAGAATGGACCTCGCTCCATTCCAGCAGTACCCGAACCACCCCTTCATTTCCCCTCCTCGAAGCCCAAGCAATTGCTGTGTTACCATGGAAATCAGTTGCCTCCGCATCTCCTTTATTGGTTTCTAATAAAGCAACCGTTAGCTCAACGCATCCGAAGTACGCGGCACCGTGAAACCCGGTAAATCCTGTAGGAGTACCATCTCCACAGAATGGCTGCTCCTCAGCTCTCACATCGTGCAATAAGAGCACCTTCGAAGATATGTGTTTGTCGTACCCATCGAGTAGCTTCAATGCCAGAGTTTTCACACTCTCCGTGGTTTCCAATCTAGCATGTGTGCCCCAGTAACAAGAAGCATATTGGACAAAAGGGGCGGTTGGTGGAACGGAACGAAGGGTAGGCGAAAAGCTCCTCACGTGCGGAAAATTGAGGTAAGTTAAACAAACCTCCGCAATTATCGAGTTGGGGTTAGGGAACAGGTTGGTGTTATTGGAGAGGTACTCTTGCAGAGTGTAGTGGACAAGCCGGACCGTGGATGAGGACTTCTCGACTGTGATGAGGCCTAGAGAGCATGCTAATAGCGTTTCTATCGCTGGAATATTCCCGATATCTAAGTCGATAGACCCTTCTACCCCCAGGGCGTGGCATAACTCGTCGACATGTAATGGTCGCTCCGCGTGCGAAACCCACATTAGAACTTCCATGCCAAGTTTCGATCTACTTCCGAGTTGGGCCTGTATCCGTGATAAGGTTCCCGTGTATGCGTCTCCCACACCCTCCCCTTTGGTCATTTCATCAAGCTTCTTTCTTCTCCGGGAGAGAGTGATCTCGTCCAGGATTGCGTCTATATTTAGAGAAGCGAGAAGAAAACTGGAGAACACACCATTAGCGAACTATAACTCGGATTTGTCTTGAGAGTGTATTTGATATCCGTTCTTACATTTCTGACACTTTCTCGGGGATAATTCTCATAATATCAGCCCGCAATCCGTCGTCCATTGCTTTAGGATCTGTGTCACTATCTAGCCTCATCTCCAGATAATTCATAATATCCCTATGGGTAGGACTGAGGGGTACCCGGAGGGCACTGCTAAAGCATGTCACGATCTCGTCGTCGATATAGGGCCTCCCGGTAAGGAATACTCGCGCGCCCGGTAACACTCGAACAATTTCTCGCAGTGACTCAAGGAGCTCCCGTCGGTGCTTCGGCGTACATTCGTCTAATGCGTCGATGCATATAAACAACCGTTGTAGAGATGTCATGGTCTTCTTTAGTATATCTACCATCTCCGGAAGTTGGAGGCTCCGACCACCAAACTCCTTCCCGGCTTTCTTAAAAGCCTCTCGTGTATGCCTGGAAATTCCCTCTCTGCCTGCAAGTTGCTTGAGCATGGCGCCCAACATATTCGTGGTGGACTGTTCCTGCTGGGCGTGGAAATCGCAGTATAGTCCCACAACGGCAACGTCTTTTCCTATAGCCTGATCGCACAGGCTATCAATAACTAGGGAACTGTTATTTGCTGATTGTCAGCCACATTTGCGTTGTCTTGCTCCAGAGTCTTCCCTACCTGACATAGGTTTTCCCCACCCCTGGATTCCCGTAGCAGAATAACACCGGTTCCACGCTACCATCTTCCGCGTCACGCCATTTTTTGAACTCGCTAGTTTCTAGTACCCAGTTTCCCACGCTATTGAGTCGGTCGGTCCGCACGCCTTGGTGCCGTTGCTGTGGTTCGAGTGGCGATAGCCACTGTAGAATTTGCCGCCCTTCGTCGTCGCCATCCGAAATGAAGTTGACAATACCGCTTAAGTTGAACGAGTTCGTATTACCGATGATCCGGGGGTGCCGGGACGACATCTGTGGTATAGGGGTGATCTGAATCCCTTTTCTTGTGAGAGTTAGGTATCGTGCGCAGCGACAATACAGGTATGACTTCCCTCGGAATTAGAGACGATCCCAAAGACCCGAAGAAAGAGGGGGTGGTAGCCTATGAGGCTCTGGCGCTGTACTCGGGTACAACGGTATTTGAGGCCCGGTAACACGAACTCACTCACGGTCGAGAAAGCGCGGCGAAAGTCCTTGTGTCACCAAAAAAAAAGCTCACGTGCGATCACTCGAATTTCCCAATCCGACTTAGTCTCCTACAAATTGCGTGCCTCGTAATGGAGGGGGCCCGACTTTTGTCTACCCCCCCCAAGTACAAGTGTTCGCTAGCCCGATTATTATCGGTTGTCCTCAAGGTTCACAATAGGCGCGACTTCGCCAGTTAATATTGCCTCCCCCCCAGCCTTGGTCTCGGCATAGGAAACGGGCTCGGGGGATCAAATATTTGCGTGAAAAATTCCATTTACCGGCACCACACTTGGCGCTCCTAATTTACAGTCCTCTCAGGGTATCTTTACAATCATATGCCTACAAGGGTGAACACAAGCATTTTCATCAAGCTAGGGCCCTGACTTCTTATTATTAGTTTTTGAAGCGCACGCAGTTCAGTCACTAGACATAAGTCTTGGTGATTGCAGATTACTAAGACAGTCTGTGCATCTAAGGGGTATTTGGCGAAAGGCAGATAATAGTATTTGCCATAGTCGAAAAAATGTTATTTTGGTAGTAAAGGAACTGGAATATATTAAGTACACTGCCCTAAAAACCGAAATAATTGGACATCACGCTAAGACTTCGGAGTTGCCTCTCCTAGTAAGGTCTGTTATCTCAAGGGGCTGAAAGAGAATATTCTTGGTGTTTTCTCCCCCTAATCCAAAGGGGAAATTCTGGACGTCCTAGCGCCTGCCCAATTATTTCGGTTTCTACGGTGTATCATACAGTGTTTTTCATGGCTGAGGGGGGTAGGGGGACGTCGTACTATTCTCGCTTCGCCATTGCTGACTAAGCTTTCACGAAGAATTATGTCTGATGACAGCTCCAGCAGCCTGCTAGTATTTTAACGATGTCTGCGCAATAGCCTATTGTCTTAATTCCACCTTTGTGGGAGCTAGAGATGTACAATGTTCGAGAATTTGACTTCCCTTGGAGCTAGCAAGGATCTGCAAAACCTGAAAAAGTGGAGGTGGTGCTAGTGAGGCTCTGGTATTGTACGATCATACAAGGATGCACCAGTCTAATCATTGCCGGTATGATAGCTTAGGAAGTACTTGTTACTCGAGTAGACACTAGCTTTTGAATCGGTTTTGCCCCCCCCGGAACCACCCTGGATCCTAGTGTGAAAAAAGTTTCTGCGGACATTAGATATCTGAGCGAAGAATGCCGGTCACCCGCACCCAGCGGCCCCAGCTTGTCTTCACCTTATCCGATCCGAAAGCAGGCAAAGGACAGGGGCATTTGACCGGCAAAAAAGTAAAGCTCTAAGGTTAAGGTTACCGGAATTACTGGTAATTGATCCCTTTTCGTCAACAACACAGTTTCATTGTGAGTAGTAGTGGCGGTACAGTACAAGTACCCGCAAAAACTGCGGAGACTCACCAAGTTAAACCTGGACCGGGATATGTTAATTCCACGCCAGTGAGAGAGTAGAGTTCATCCTGAGTACGTGTTTCTCATTAGCCAGATTCGACTGGCAAGCATTCGCTAGTGGCAACCTATTGCTTACGCCAAAATCTCAAGTTAACGTATTTCATGCCATAGCGAGCACCCGGCATAGCGAGCAAGCTGCAAATTTAGGCACTGTGGTTATAAATCTCAGTCCTGATTTAAAAGTCGCTAGTATTGCGCTAGATGGCTGGCTATGCCGGGCCCTCGCTATGATGTGGAATATAGTAACGTTATACAATATCTTACCGGACCTGAATTAAGATATCCCGATCCGGACTAAGTAAACCGCCGGAGTTTTTGCGATACTGTGGATGTTCTCGGTTCCTGACCCTATTCGTTTCTTACAATTGTAAATATACAAACCTTTTTAAAAAAAAGGTTGGCACCTTGAATATATCTATTTCCCCCCAAAGTAATGCCAACCTAGACTCTTATAGTTTGGCTTGCAATAGACTACCAACACTGGTCAGAATTAGTTCCTGAGGTTTCATCCCATATGTTGAAATCAAAAGTATTATAATGGTGGCGTATTGCGGGGAATTGTAGTTGCATCCTTTATCTCTGGACTCATTCTCGCCAGGATTAAATTGCTACCACTCTTACAAGTACCTCAACTTCATCACATCATGGCTAAATCATTAATTTTCACGGGCAAGGGTAATTACCAAAGCTGGTTGGTTTCTAAAAGGTATATCTTTTCAATTTTCCTCTAAAGGCGATTAGGCTAGTATTGAGTTATTGACCTACTGTCGGCCAGGATGAGTTCAGGCATAGTAGTTTGTTGCAGGGGTGGCTGGGTTTTGCGTGGAGGAGCACCCGAGACTTGGTGATCCAGCAGGCGGAGTAGAGGATGCAGCCCGCCTTTACTGTGAACATTCGAGTCTCTGACCCCGAGAATCCCTGCCCAGAGTCCATTTTTTTTCAATTAGCTAAACTCCCTTCCGGTCTGCAATGCCCTCCACCTCTGATCCTTAATGCCATTTGACAAAATAGGTAGTTAACTTTACTATTCTAATAGACCCGCTCTGTTGAAAGAACACAATATTGGTCACTTGAGTATTTGAGCTCTGGTAAAAGATGTAAAACGATTGGAAATTCTGGGCCGGATCTGTGGCCAAATACCCTAATCTGACATGTAACAGGAAATGGGCAACTCTGTCCCAGATTAGCATCATACATATACAAAGGAAAACTAAATATCAGAGAATCTCCCACAGTGTCAATAGTGCTGAACTTTCCTACATTACACTAAAGTACACATTAAAGAACTTGCCCTGCACCATTCCTGCAATGTCGATTGAGTTATATCAAAAGTATTTCAGGTCAAGTTATGTGGCGGATCTCTTACATCAGCAGGGGAACCGAACCTGATATGAGCGTAATTTCACCGGTAGCTGCAAGATGGTCCACTTGTCGATATTTACAAAAAAAACTTCTAGAGTCATGTGATAGTATTACTACTCCTCTATGAGGTTGAATCTACTAATAAAAAGAAATACTCTAATTTAACTAATGTCTCTTTAACATGATGTAGGGAAATTCGGCATATCAATACTGCACGGGATAGCTATATACTTTAGCCTTACTTTCGTATTGTACCCCAATTTTTTCGGGTTGCATGAATCTACAACTTTCTCCCGGAAGAAATTCCCAGAGTTCCGAATAGTCCTACTGGTCAACTCTTGGATGCAGCACCACTTGGTCGGTCCTGGTTGATATCAATGACTGGACTTGACTAGCTTAAGTGGTCTGGTCTGGGCAGGACCATCCCCAGACAAGTCTGTACAAGAAGGTCGCATATTGGAGACCGTGTTCTGTTGAAAAGAGAAAACTTGCACGTTTACACCCTCTCATCTAGGCAGGATAATTAGGGCCATGACTGCAATCAATACAGGGTATTTAATGATATTTTAGAAGTGGCAAGTGATGAACAAACCAGGAAAATGATGAGTTTCACTCAAGAAAATCTTTATATTTGAATGCAATAGATGACGCGCGGGGGGGGGGGGGGGGTCAACAAACGAGGGACTCAGGGGACATCCTATGAAAAGTGACTTAATTAGCAACCAGTTTGTTTGGTTTACTCGTTCAGCCCCCGGTTGGTTGACCCCCCCTCCCATGTGCGTGTAATAAAGTCGCTATTATAAAAGGAAAACATGGGTTCAATGATCGGTTTAAGATATTATTGCAGATAGAATACCAGCACGGCCGAACCGAAGCTGGACACTTTGTATAAGCATTGCCTCCTTAGGTGTTCGGCTTTAATTCCCCCGCACCGGTACTCCTACTGTAGCCATTTTACCAGGGAAAAGGTCTATAGTAGGTCACGATTGGAACGCAATCACCCTTAGCCGCAGACAGGTACCTCCATTTACTGCTTTTTTATAGTACCCTAGCTTTTCCTTGTGTTTTATTGCATGAATAAAAATTCAATACAAAAATTTCGGTCATAGGCTATAATGTTGTAGGGATGGGTTGTTACGAACGCCCGGCAGTCCGAAGGCGACGCTAATTATATGGCTCGGCTGAACCAGTCCGACTAATCCCTGTCCAGTCAGTTCCAACAATCATGACTCTTCGGTCAGTCTAATCTGCACAATTAGACTACCCTAAAATCAGGAATAATTGGACATCAAGCTTCATACGTTGGAGTTGCCACATCAGTCTTTTTGTGCCTTTTATTTGTCTTACTAAAGGCGGGAATTCTAGACGTCTTAGTGCGAGGTCCCATTATTCTAGTTTTTACGGTAGACAGGATTTTTACCGTATCGTCCTAGCTGCTCCGGTCCAGTCCTCCGCCGACCATTCGGAATCCTAGACATGCTACTTGAGGGATCCGCAGTCAAAGATATGAATAGGAACTCCGGTTTTCGCACAACGTCGTTTCAATACACACCGCTGCATATGAGGTGTCAAATGTCTCATTCCTCTCAGGACCTCGATGTAGGGAGTCATCACATCTTATCACTCGCCCTCAACTGACTTCGAACAGTGAGTTTGCGTGGTGTACAATATGACATAATATCATACAGCACGTCAGCTTAGCGTAAGCATGTTAGAAACCGCAATCCGGATGGGGGCGGGAGAAACATCTTAACTCTCGGTGGAAATCCGTGGGGGGGCATACAACTGGCATACAGCAAAGGAAGCAAAACCCCAATTTAAAATTTGAGAAACCCAATTAGCAGCACCATGTTCAGTTATAGAGAGCATGGATCCCACTTAAGTCTTCTTCAGTGGCATCCTCCTGCACACAGCCGTCCTCCCATGTTACCAAACCCTCGTAGTTAATTCCTCTGCCGAGTCATCCCCCAATCTCTGTAAAGTTGCTACCCCAAACCGACTTAGAATTAGGAAGCTTACATAATCAGCGCTTTTCATGACCCCGTGCCATACGACAAAGGATTAAATCCCCCGATATCAAACCTTATGAGGGTTATCACCTATGGATTGTACCCTGCTGGGAGTTCCAGTGTCACGGGTATGATGTGCAATATGGTAGCCCCCCCTCATTCGAACTCTATGTGGGGTTGGTCCGGAGCTGTAAATGTACACCTTCTCACTGATGATGCCATAATATTATAATATTGGTACAGTTTGTCAATCTTCAGTTTTAGGATGGCGTTGGGGTGATAAGGGGGCGTGAATGGGAGGTATATCTCGCAGCGGGTGAACGGATGAGTGGGCATGGGTGAGTGGTGGGGGGGGGGGGGGGGAGCCGGTGG
>Ga0307513_10007372_pt1 | contig 14275 bp, 15 predicted proteins | sample 15_EM_MG_FD_202174 | JGI IMG/M metagenome (GOLD analysis project Ga0307513, IMG submission 202174) | Populus trichocarpa ectomycorrhiza microbial communities from riparian zone in the Pacific Northwest, United States - 15_EM | ecosystem: Host-associated > Plants > Roots > Unclassified | place... | reverse complement strand
AGGCAAATAGTTAAGCTAGTTTTGAGTCCTCCCTTTGGACTGGGCCGAGCTGAACTGAAGCTGGACACGACTTTTCGTTGGCTGTTGGGAGGTTGCTCAGGGGTCTCATGTTCACCCATTGCAGCTGCAAGGCCAGGCATATCGTGGCGGCCGCTAAACACGGCGGTGTGACCATCGGAGATCCCCTGCGCGAGAGATGCAGTAGGTGAACCGTACCAAATCACGCATCAAAGTCTCATCAAGCAAGGGTTGATGAAACCCTGACCTGAGATGTGAGCAGCGCATAATTAGCCAAATACTCAGTTAGATAGGAGGTTGTTTTATCTGACCCCCGTCCATCCAGACCACCCCGAAGCACTGAGAGATGAGGGACAGGGCCTTGGCCAGTGCAGCCGACGAAGACATGGCACAGCAGAAGCTGATTGGTCAGTCTCCTCTCGCTCACTACGCGTCTCCATTACCCTTGTGTAAGGCTCGCATAAATATGGTACACAGTCATAAATTTAACTGTACACTGCTATCATCGGCCCTCCTGTTTGGAGTATCTCGTCAGTAATGTGAACCTCACATGCACGGGAACATATCCTTACCAGCTCGGCCAGAATTTTCTGCTGCTTCTTGTTTTCAGCTTTGAGCCGATCTCTATGTTGCCGTAAAAGCTCCTCCCGCCGCACAGCGGTTCGCTTGCCCTTGGGCAAGCCTTGATTTTCGGCCTGAGCGAGCTTAGATGATATGAGACGTTTAGACACAAACTTTAGACGATGCACAGTATAGGAAGGATGGTAAGAGTTGTCCGACAATGGAGGGAGGGAATCGAAAGGATGTCCACAAACCTGTTCTCTCAATTGAACCTCTAATTTATCCTGCTCAGCACTATAGTCGTCTGCGAGCTTCAATAGTTGGTGTATCTGCGGCTCGATCGAGTCCTTAAGCTCGCGCTTATGATGATCTGCTTCGTCCTCCCGTACGAGGACATACATCTATGGGCATGGGCTTTATCAATACGTGGGACCGGAAGCTTAGGCTTGACACCTAAGCAAAGTAATGAGAAAGCGAACGGACATGTTGCGCCTCCAATATCCTCGTCAACCGCGCAATATCTTTCGCTTGTTCTTGTATAATAGACTGACATGTCTTCAGCTACACAACCCATTCGTATTTGCCCGTCAATCGTCCTGTGCCCAAACATGACAAAAGACCCACCGACCGATCGATGGCTTCCGTGCACTCCTGTGCCGCCTGTGCATAATGCGCATACCCGGGTCCACCAGTGCCGAGCTCTTCCCTGTGAACACGCGCGTCGAAGATCGATTCTCTGCCTTGATGAGGATGAGGCGCATGTGGGTGGGGAATGGACGGGCGAGTGAACGTGGACATTGTGCGCCTCTTGTGCGCCTCTTGTGTCTTCTTGACTTCCCCGAGCGCTGCTCAGTTCGTAGCGCCAGAAGAGGGAGAGGTCCAAGAGATAATACCGATTGTTTGTCCAAACAACCCAGCCTCATTCACTTTTGATATAAAGACACCTCTTCGTCAAAGAGAACTCTCTTCCTCACGCGTCTGACCTCCGACCTCTGAAGCGCCGCAGTCACCTCAGCAGTGGCTCCCATGGCGTTGACAAGTTCTGAGTCGGCAGAGGCAAGGGCGCTGGTTCTTTGAACTGGTTGCCCCCGCAAGATTGACCCTTTCATTCAACGAAAGGACGAACCATATTCCATGTCTTTCCGTATTCCCGTTTGGGAGCGCCACTATGTGGCTTTGACGGTTGGGAGTAACCATGGCACGAACACCCATCCCCTTTTCTCTTTTTTTTTTTTTTGACAGGCCAACTTTCAACTCACCAGCCAGTGGTGTGGCCTGTAGGTTACCATAATGAATAAATAAAATAACTAATTTGACGGATATCAAACCACGTACACTAGAATTTGTAAGGACAAACCATAAGCATCTCGGACCTTCCAAAGGCGCACACGACAGTCCGATCGCTCCAATGCACATTGTCTCTACTACTAGTCTATTATGTGATAAAGGCATATTGTACGCCTGGAGCACCCTCAAACCGCTAGTCCCGATCCTTTCCGCTCATAGCTTCGTATTTGTCACAACTATTTTGTCTGCCATTTCATTGCAAGTTCTGCAAGGTTCCGTTGGCGTTTCGTCGTTTCCGAAGGTCAACCAAAGCCCGTTTGGCTCTTGTACCTGACGACGTCGTTGACACCCCCAGTTCACTAGGCGAAACACCGACTAGCATAACCCTTTATCTCCATCTGTGCTATACCGTGCTCTTCTCACACACACCTAAGCGTCCAGTCTGAACTAGCGCCGAGCCATCCATGGATGAGGCATACGAGTGAGTGTCAAGCCCTGAGCGAGAATATGATTCAACCCATTCGCATCTTTCAGAAGTCGTTTGAACACCCTATTGGCAGACCTGGCGGAACATATCGAGAGTGGCCGGTCTGTCCAGCTGGTTCCTATGGTTCCTATGTTGAATTCTTACCTAATAGCCCGCAGCTGCAGGATCGAGCACACACCAACAGGTCTTCGCTCGGATCTTCCAGAGAGTGTGGTTCGCTCCCGGTTTGGCAGAGTTGTCGTCATCTTCGACAAGGCAAAATGCGACCTAGCGGGAGACGCGAACGAATACACACCCATCTATCGCCTTCCCGACGATATCCTCGTTGAAGTTTGGGATTATTTGTCAGTCAATGACCGCATTGGACTGACGGCCATCAGCAAGCGATGGAGGAGAGTCGCGCTTCACACACCAAAATTATGGAAATACATACACATTTCTCCACACATTGATCATAGGAGAATCACGGGCCTACTATCCCGTACCCAGGATGCCCCACTTCATATCGCGTTAGACAACAACGCGGACCCTCCGTATATTCGTTTCCCTTATTCCCCTTGGCGAGGATGGGGAGTTCCTGTACCTCCTTTTATGCAACTCGACCATGCAGGCGCCTATCCTAGTCATCCTGTCGATTTCTCGCCACACTTAGGACTTGCAAACAGTGTCATTGGAAGAGCGGTAGTCTTGCAAGCGTCTGTCCAGATGCCGTCACAATTCAGCTACCCTGGTATCGCAGGCGCCCTCTCAATTGCGGCTCTTCAGGCCCCAATGCCATGGCTGCAGTCTCTTCGCCTCTCAGGCCCTTCTTCAAGACACAGAGCGGCACAAACGACCCTCCATTTATTTATGTTTAGTGGGACAACTCCTCGTTTACGCCACGTTGATTTCACTTCATTCCACCCGGCTTGGTCCGACCCAATATATACACATCTCACGTACATTAATATTAGGCGGCCATATTCACGCTGTAACACCAAAACACTGCACACCATACTACAGAGATGCCCGTCATTGACCGATCTTCACCTCGACAGCGTCTTCGTTGATGATGACGAGTCATCGCTCCCGGTAGCACCCCTACCAGCATTAAAGGCCTGCGTCATCCGCGACAAGCATGCTTCATCCATCTGGGCTATCTTATATTGCATCCGCGTTCCACAACTCTTCCACCTCGATGTCGCAACGATCAATTACTCGATGATGAATCGCCTCTCGGCCATCAGTGCCCCACTCATAGACTTCCGCGAGATAGTAGAGGTCGACGTAGTGAATGAATTCTCGGGAAGCGTTATCAGGCTTCAATTAGAAACCCCGAAAGGCGTCATCGCTCATCAAGTCGATTACAATCTAGATAGTACCACCCGACCGACCCTCCCTACTTGGGAGACTCTGCAGACCAATCTTTTGGACCAGATAACCAGAGCACCTCTCTTGTTTGAAAAGGTGGTGACATTGAAAATCCCCCCATCAACGTCACGGACCTTTATAGAGCAGCTCTTCGACCTCTTTCCACTCATCAAGACCCTTGAGGTACATGGTACTAACATCCGGCGCGAGCAATCCAACCAGAATGCAGACTCAGATGTCAGTCTCTTCCAAGTGCTGGGCACAAGATATTGCACACGTCTAGCCGAGATGCGGATCTCTGTGTATCCAGAGTATCGTCCGTTCGAAATATTGGATTTCCTCTCGGCGAGGGCAACTCGAGAAAACGGGTGTCGCCAGCTTGGGCTCATTGTCGTCTCATCTGCTGCTCGCCTTCAGCCCGGCATGCGCAACCTAATGGCCCAGAAGGTCGGCATGCTGGTATGGAAGAAAGCTACATCACCCCAGTTCAACAATCCCTGTTTGCCTCGGATTCTACTGCCAGATGTAGACGGTACGTTCCATGACCCCGCCCCATGGGACGAAGGTGATCTTACACCAGCAGTTTCCCGCCCATCTTACATCGATCCTTCATATTCGTATTTCGCCTTCCCAGCTTAGCACTGCCTTACATGCATTCGTTGTAGTCATAGATATGCTTCACACCCTATCGGAATCCATTGCATTCGCCCGGACTGTCGTTTGTAAGAAGAGTAAAACAAGTCTAGCAAGGTAAGAGGGGATCTTAGAGAGATGCTCGGATCATGCGCCACACGCCTTCTGCTCTTTCAGAGAGGGAGCCACCATAAAACAGTCCCACCATGCCAGAGATGAAATCCCTGCAGGCAATTAATGAGAGCCCGTCAAATAGGTACCTCAAATGTGACTCACCAACTCTTGACCATAGATCGAATGGGGTAGTCCAAGGCCGCTGGGATGCTCGTTTGGAGCAGGGATGGCCAGCGATCAACCGTTACGGCTTTAGGGGCAGTGAGTGCTCGCAAACCTTCGGGTCCAGCTTCCAAATGGGGTCCGTCTCAGCAATCAGTCCTATCTCATATTGGGTAACGTACCAAATCGACCAAATCCGGACCCCTTGACACCTCCGAATGGCAAATCTTGGCTGTTATGGAACCATTAGAACAACCTTTCTTAACAACAACTGTACGTACTTCATCTATGATATATGTCAGCATACCTTGAGGACATGGAGAAAACATAGAAGCTCACATAGAACACCCCAAAGTCATTGACGGACACCATTCCGCACTCAAGTAAACGAGCTACCCGAATGCACTCATGATCCCGAGGACCCCATACGCTGGCACCAAGACCGTATCGAGTTCCATTGGCGATCGCAATTGCCTCGTCCACAGATTCGTAAGGCATAATGCAAACGATAGGGGCGAACGCTGCAAGGGATTTTAGGCAAGGCCAGAAACACTGACACGGGGATGTACATACTTTCGGTCTGTGCTAACTCCATGGTGGGTGCCACACCTGCGACCACGGTTGGGGCAAAGTACATTCCTTCTTCAACGTACGGGTGCCTCCATCCGTGTCCACCAAACACGACTTCAGCGCCTTCCTGCGCGGCATCATAGAGCAATCGTTCAAGCTCCTCGAACCGATCCTTTGATATCATCGCTCCACAGTCCACGGGCGCAACGACACCGTCACCGCCAGCATCTGCAAGGCAGGGTCCAACACGGAGCCTCTGAACACGGTCTGTAAAAAGCCTGACAAGCTCGTCGTGCTGCGAGTTGTGCACCAGGAAGCGTTCGATGCCGATACAATTCTGGCCAGCGTTTTGGCTAGGGAGGACAGGAGAGTGAGACAAGATAACGCAGCAGCCACACAGTCAATTACGCACAAAACTCCGCGCATCCACAGGGGTATTGATCTGGTCAGATTGGTTTCCGGAAGAATGACAGCGGGGTCCTTGCCCCCGAGTTCGAGAGTCACAGGTGTCATGTTGGTGGCTGCGGCTTGCAGGACCTTTCGACCAACTGTTTCGCTGCCAATGAACGTAATGTGTCTAAGGAACGGAGTAAGTCAAGAATGGGTAGACGGAGGGAGAATAAGATGCACTTGATATACGGAGATGTGGTAAGAGCTTCTGCTTCCGAAGGATAGCAGCACACCAGTTGAACAAGGTCAGGAGGGTGCCCACAAACGACGAGACAGTGGCGGACGGCTTGAATGAACCAACTCGTCGACCAAATGACGTGTTCGGAGCATTTGAGGATAATCGCGTTGCCAGAGAACAAGGCAGCCAGGATGGGCGAAAGAGAGTTGTGGAGCGCTGGGGGTCTATAAGCAACTTGACATTGTAAAAAGGGAGGCAAGACGTACGATAGTTCCACGAAACGATAGCAGAGACGACTCCCAGGGGCTCATAGTACACCTTGGACGATTTGTAGAACATCATAGCATTAGTGCGGCGGCGCTCCGGGCGGAGGGCATATTCGCCATAGTCGATGAGCCAGTCCATCTTGGAACATGTGCTAAGAATCTCTCCGAGAGCAGCATCGATCACTAAGCCGAGGTGAGTACCATTCCCTGACGATTTGTTTGAGAGACCGCCTTACTTGTTTTGCCCGTATCTCGGCAGGCGACACGGGCGCAAGTCTCCCGGTTATCTACAAGCCACTTCTTCAAGCTCCTTATGACCCTCTTTCTGTCCCCAAAGCTACTCTGTGCCCACAACGAGTCCGACCAGGCCGTCTTCGCACGATTTATTTTCTCCGAAATGTCAAACTCGGAGTCGGCGGGAATGGTGGCGAGGTGGTAAGCAGTAGAAGGGTCGTAGCACGTCATGAATTTTTGGTTTGCGCTGTACTGGTGCTGGAGGCCGGGGAGTGGAGTATGTTGGGACGCATGCGAAGAGGGAGAACCGATGCTACCTGGAAGAAGACTAGGGTCTGCGAGATGTGCTTCCAAGGACGCGTTTTGTAGCGTTACTGATGTCCAGTACGGTGATGCGGCCTGTTGGGTAGGATTTTAGAGGGAGTACACAACATAAGTTGAGGACGTAAACGCACCTCTGGGATAGCAATGCTGAACGGTACAGCCCTGTACCTAATATACTGGTACCTCTTAAAGACGAACCATATCCCCAGAGCGAAAAACACGGTAAGGGGGTATATCGGATCGACTCCTGCGTCTTCGTCGTCGTCGTCCGCAGGCGTGAAGAAGAGAGCATGTACGGGATACCAAATAGCAGACAGAACCGCGTCCATTTTCTTGCGGCTGGAATGTCGCTCGAAGAGCGGTGCGCGGCGCGTCCAAGTATTTGAAGGGCGTGTCGAACGACTTCCACGTGCCGGGAGCGCCTTACAAGGGGCACGCAACACGCACAGAAAGCATGGTAAATGCATACACAGTACAATAAACTAGTGGTACATGGACGCATTTTGCGTACCAGCACCACGTTCAGGCGACAGTTCTAGCTAGGGGTGCGCGACAAAATCAATCGGAAACCGTACTCGACAACAAGACAAAAGATAAAAGCAGCCAAAAGGTCTCCAAATATGAACAACCATGAGAATCATAAGGGCATGATAAATCGACCCGACTGAACAAGAACCACTGCCCCTTCAACACAAGATCAGCACCTCGACTTCAATATGCTCCGTCGCGTTGAAGGCACACGTCATGCAGGTCGTCTCTCCTCTGCTGATGACCGCATGGCGTCCCTTTGAGCAACACCACGCCCTTGCCAGTACCTCTGCATCACGTCCGCCAGTGGCATTGATTATGAGCATCTTCCCAGGCGCGGTAAGTTCCTCCTTCTGAAGATCCTTGACATCCACCACGCGTCGATATCGTTCGTGTTCCCGGGAATGAGCCAAATGGGGTCCTGAGACGCAAGGTGGGGCAGAGACGATAACTGGGTTGCAGGTTAACGGGTATTCCACAATGGTTGGTGGAGGCCGTGCAGGTTGTTCGCGAACCTTCCCGTTGCTTGTAGTCGACGATGGTCCATCAGCCGGTGTGCGAGGCCGTTCTCTCGCCTCCGAGTTCCGCCGCTGTATCATGGCTCGTTCTAAATCAAAGCTTCTCTTCAATGAGCCCGACTCTCCGAACTTGGCCTGCATCTGCTCGAAGTAATCCGAGCTGGTCAGAATCTCGCTAGACGTGAGCGGGGTTGCCGGAGTGGCATATCCAGAGGCCTTGCCATTCCTCGACTTGCGCAGCGTCGATTGCTCGGGAGCAATAGGTTCCTCCTCCACCCGATCCTCAACTTCGAACACCAGACTCGTCTCTGCTTGTTGGCTGGTCGTGTCCTCACCATCCTCGAGCGGAACAAGCCTCAGCCGCACTTCCTTGAGTTTGGGTGCGCATTTCGACTTGGGCGGGACAGGTGCCAACATCCATTTGGTCATATCCGCCAAATCACGCAGCAATTCTCTCGGCGTTTCTCCATCGCGAACTCGCAACCCTCGGTCCTGCAATTCGTGTTCGTCGTCTGTGCGCTCGTCAACCGCGGGGTTCAAGCTCGGGAACTCAGCTGGGAGCGCCTTGATACGTATCCACCCAGTCCACTCCTGTTCCGCGTACTTGACCTCCGCGTCCCCAACCGCGCTGCTAACGGTCCTGATGGCAGGACAAGGGCCGACCCAGCCAGCGATCCCTTTGGTGCTCTTGAGCCCACCAAGCGCTTTCGCAAGTGGGGTCCGCCGCCTCCAATATGACATGTTCTCCAGGACCAGCCCAGCTTCAAAGTATGGCGTTGTCCCATGTCTTCTCAAAGAGGGACTGGCATATAATGCCGCGCACATGATCTTCCACGCGTACCACCGCCCGGGTAACACCAATCCGAACAAAAAGTCGAGGAAATGAACGTCGACGCGCTGTCCGTCGAGGTGGTTTGCATATGCCGTCATTGCAAATTCACGTACTTCGTCCGTGCACGGCCATCCCATCGACTCGCAGAACGAGATGAGACCGGATACTTGCTCCTTGTGAACATTGGAGTAAACCTTGAGATGCGAATTCCGGACCTCGACGGAGACATTGTCCACCCATCGTTGTGCAACGACCAAAGTCGCGTTGACCTGCTGTGTAAGACCTGGGAAAGAGGCGGCATTGTCGCATATCTTGAGGCGGAGGTACAACTCATAACTCAACAAGACCTGGAGAAGGAATAGATGGATGCCCATGCCGTCCGGTGGCGGAGCGATAGCGAGGAGGTAAAGCGAATCCGAGAGTGTGAAATCCTCGAATAAATCCTCCCGATTAAGGACGCGTAACAAATCCCCGGCCTGGGAATTATACGGATTCTCCCAGTCAAACAACGCCGCACTCCCTTGTCCAATGAGCTCCTTGAGTGCATCCGCCTCCTGCTGGTCATTCTCAGGTTCTAGTGGTCGTTTGACGAGCTGGAGCCGGCGGACGAGTTCGGGTCCATTGACGGGCGGGAGAACACCTTGTGAGTAGAAGACCGTTACGCGCCGGCCGCTTGCAGCCGTCTCAAAGCGCTCCCAGCCCATGCCCTCGACTGTCGAGGTGCCCGGAAGACGGCCAGGAGGGTTGACTTCGACGTCGAGCTCCCGCATCCGCTCAAGGCCTTTTGATCGTTCGACATGGATATCTTCGAAGATGGGGTGTGGAGCGGGGACCCACTCGAGGGGAGCCGGTCCACTTCGCTTCGCATCCCAACCGAGGAGCGACCACGAAAAGGATGACGAGACACCGTTGTATGAGGCAGCGATGTTGGCAGCTCCATAATTTAGTTTGGCTAATCGTTGCTCGACCACCGCCAGCAAGTCAAGAAGGTTCTCCATAGGGGTGGGCGCGGGCGGCTCCACGGGTGTGTTGGTGTCAACTACGAGTTGCTCAGGTTTGGGCTTTGTATCCGTTGTTTGAGGAGCCGGGACAGGAGCGGAGGGAATGGCAGATGATGATACTGGAGCCGGAGCATGGCTAACGGGTTCTTGGTATTCCGGCAGCTGTTGGACAATTTCGGAAAGCCGAGGAGGTGGGAGAATGTATAATGGAGATGGGCTATTTGAACGCTGCTTTCCACGGGGACTAGGTGAGCGTTCTCTCGGGACAAGTTTTACAGCGACCGGGGATGGTAAGGTCTTTGCAGTGGGGTGTTGTTTCGGCACTTCGGCCGGAGCGGGCTGGGGTGTAGCATTTGGTAGGGGAGATGGAGCCGATGGTACAGTTTCGCCATTCAGGGATGCCGGAACCACGGGGATTGGAGAAGATAATGTGGTAGGCGCGGTCAGTTTATCGGATTCGGGAAGTGGCACGGGCGTTGATTCCTCGCTTGCGACGGGTGGGGAGGGAACGAAGGTCGTCGAAGACTTTACCGGGGTTGACGTTCTTTCGGGCGCATATCCTGGCCCTGGGACTGCAGATTTGACTTGGGGAGCTGGCTGACCCGGAGGCGACGAACCCGCTGACTTGGGGGCGGAAGAGGGTGATGAGGTGACAGGCTTGTTGGCTGCAGGCACATTCAAAGGGGCAAATTGAACTTGAGGCGGTGAATGGGTTGTGGGAGTGGCTGCAGAGTGTGTTATGGAAGGTAATGAGACGTCCGTCTTAGGCTCATCTGAGTTCTGAACCTTGACCAGGGCAGGCACAGCAGCGGGATCGACTAAATCGGGATCCTTCGTCGACGGGGGTAGTTTAGAAGTTTCTGCCTTTATTTCCTCTTCCATATTCAGCCTCGGCACTTTGTTGTCGCGTAGCAGGGCCTCGACCGGAGAACATCCAGGGCGCTGCTTCTGGAACGAGCCATCGGTGACTGCTGAAAGCGACCTGGTTGATGGCTGTCGAATTGGCGCGTGGCGGGTTTCAGGGACATGCAACAATGGGCTGGGCGTCATGGTGGAGGACTGGAAGAGGGCGGCAAGGCCGGAACCTTCCACCGATGTTCTAGGATAAGGACCAGGCTCCAATTCATGATCCCGATGTTGAAAGGAGGAAAGACCAAGGTCTCCTGTGAGGATATTGCCCGTGGAACGGTTTCTCCATCCGCGAAAGGCATTGAGCGACAGCATCGAGTGCTGGAAATTCCTATTAGCTTCTGGGCAGTGTAATGAAAGGTAAGACATACTGTTGGCTTGTGTCGCTTGCTAGAGTCGATAGAAATGGCCTCGCTCGTGCTGGCTTCACTCGGTCGCCGGGAAGGCCTCCCCCGAAACCTTTGAGAGAGTGCCCTGGAGAGCTTGCCAGGGCCTGTGGCAGCCGAGGAGCCTGAGTAATCGCTGTCTGGGTTTTCGCCACGACGGTGCGAGTCGCTTCCACTGCCGGCGAAAGTCTGGTCTGTAGAAGCGGGAGTCGAGGGCGATTCGACGGTCGCCGAGGCGTCGCTGGACTTTCTTTGCTTGCTAGTGTCGCGCGTCCAGAGCCTGCGGATAACGGCGACGGCAGCGGACATCTGGACGACTTGGCGGGCGAGGAAGAAGGAGAGAAGAAAGGCCGAAATGTTTGAGAGTGTTTGGCCCGAACAATCGACGCCTGACCTGGTCGTCTAGACGTCGGCGTCCTCGATGATGGCGACGACGGAGAGAAGAGGGTCTCTGAAGAAATAACCGTACGCGTCCTGGGAGATACCTGGGAGACACCTGAGCCGGCGACTCGGTACAGGGCCCAGAACGGTGATGACGATGAGCAGACAAACGCGAGAGGCGCATGCTATCGATGAGGCAGAACTCGAACTCTCGCACATCGCCGATCCAGTACCTGATGGCCGCAATTGATCTCCGGAGATCTAACCCCGCTACCTCCGCGCGTTTCCACTTTTCAATCTGACAGCCAAGCAAGCCCCATCCCATCCCATCAATCGTCCCACACGCGTTTCTGCTACCACCAAGAGGACAATAACACCCCTATTCGCACTTTCAAACCCCGCTCCAAATGCGCCAATCACATCATTTTGGTAGGATAATGCTGTGTCCTCGTGGGGAACATGCACTCGGAGCCGTAAATTCAACCCAAAACAACGCTCCATGATGCTAGCCTTTTTGGGTGTATTGTTTATTGTTTACGCCACTTCCTGGACAGCCTCAAGCAATCGCTGCCTCACTCACACTCTTCTGCGGTAAAAACACCCTACAATCACTTCACACGCACGTTATAGGCGTGATATCAAAAAAGTCCTTCCATTCTATATGCAACAGAAGTGTTTCCACAGAGAGACACCCCCTACAGCCCCAAGGTGCTCAGTGTGACCCCGGTGAGTGCCGCGTATAATCTGCGGGTACGTTAATCGGCGATAAATTGAATGTGCGATACTTACGCTGGGTCCCCATCGATCCACTTTAGCAACAATGGCAACAATGGGATATCAGCCTTTACTTCCGTGCCCGGCTGGGTAAACGCCATCTCGCCCAACTTCTCCCGTGGAGCCCGCCCCTCCTGACGTTGATACCATTCAACGAATTCAGGGTGGTCAACCCAATTGAGCCTGCGGGCTTTTGTGTCGTCCGTAGAGAGCGGTGCAGATGCCGGGATGGGCAGTTCAACGAACGCCGGTCCCATAAACTCCGCAAATAAGTCTTCACGCATCCTCTCGGTTATGAGAACGCCATCAAGTGTGGTGGCAGTCTGAAGGCCCTTCTTGCACATGGCATCGAGGACGAATTGCCACCGCGGGCAAGGGCTAGCAATATTCGTGGCCCATTGTGGGCCAATTGGTGTCGGCTTCACCGGGAGCGACAATGTAGGTGCATTAACGCAGCGTAAAAGAATTTTGTGTGCAGAATTTCCTTGTGGCCCTATCAATCCTTGTAATTGTTCTAGAGTAAGGAAAGTAATGTCAAGCACTATGTAGGTGGGGATTTGCCCTTGAGGCGCTGTTGCCAGGGACAAGGTGATTGAGACGGTGTTCATTTTGGGGATGGCGTGCGAACATTTGTTGAAGGCTTGATCAGCAGTCCAAGACTAGAATCGAGGTTGTAGGTGGCATTTATTCCATTTACTACGACTTACTAGTAGGTCAGCGTGAACAGATATCCATTTCTGTATTCTTTTCAATTCTTCTTGCGGAAGATTGCTCCCTGGCGCGACCTTTTGCTTGCAGAACACCTTATGCTTTGGCCAATGTTCTCTTTGACAAGTTTGGTCCTACTCTACCATGTTAGCGAATTTGTGCAAACCCTCGTTACCCTGGGATTGCATACACAGTAAAATGTGGTGACTCCGAGTCTCTGATTGCACCCGGCGCAACACTTCATAGGCGTCTGGTTCTCGGATTGAAATTTTCCGCAGAACGAGCAGCGCTTCCAGTCCACAGGCATGTTGGCGGAGGTCCAATGTGCGCGGAGCCTGACGAGTAACCCACCTCTGAATAACAGATGGCCACAGTTAAACCCGTAAACTCCTAATAGAGAGGCACAAGAAAATTGGTAACACCACAACCGCCATCCAGTACACTTTGGAGCACACCAGCGTCCATCTTTCAGTTCACAGCCAATGCCTTAGGCTCGGACTCTGATCTACCATCGCTGCTCTTTAGTGTCACATCAATCACGTCTCCTTCACTCTCCGCAGCCGACCCTGGCACTTCCTGCGCTCCACCCGGGATTCGCCCAATCGTGAGGTCCAACTCGCCGGTATCTACGACCAAGTCTGCCATGTACACTGTGAGCGCTCGAAGCCGCTCCTCTTCGTCAATCGGTTTCCCCGAGGTAAGATAGATCGAGTCCAGCCGCGCGGACGCGACTGGTCGTCGAACCGCCCATTTGGGGGTTATGCTGATTAGCTTGGATCCTATAATACCACAATATAGTCATTATCGTCGTACTATTAGTGTCACTAGTCTAGGAGAGTGCCCACCGAAGAGCAAGAATGCAAATGAGGTCCCAAAAAGGAGAATGAAGATCCCGTTGAAGGCAGACCAGAGACCTACCAGAGTACCTACCACCCCCGGGAGTGTGGTTACGGTGTATTGCTGAGACTCAAGCCACCCTGGCCAAGGTTTCTGATTAAACTCAATTGTTGGATGAGCAGTAACATCGAATGGTGAAAAACGGTTCCCTGTAACCAAAGCTCATCATACGGTAAGAATATGGGCGTGGCTACTCTTGCACCGCTTACATGCAGAATAATGTCCTTGTTTCCAGAGTCCCTGTTAGGATCGGATGTAGATGCGTCGTCCCTCGATGAAATACAAGTAATAGAGTCGCTTTTGCTAGTGCCTGCTCTGTCGGTGCGCGCGCCCTCGTCGGTATGCGCCCATGCTAACCCGCGCGCCTACTGTCCCAAATCCCGGCCGGCCCCTCTCCGATCGAACGGCCCCTTGATGGTTTCTATCGTATGGTTTCGAGATACTCATTTGTAACGCTCTAGTTTACATATTGGCACCTACGGACGAAATCTCCCTGCACAACCTCCCCTGTCCGCATCCTCCTCCCTGCGTTAGCCCCGTCACTCCCGTTGCTTAATTAGCTAGCCGATCTCTAGTGCGTTTCATTTGGTTTCCCTTATAACCCGTACAAGCATGTAGATCGTTCGCTAGTCTGATAATCGACTTAGACCATTTCTGCCCTTTCCTCTTCTGTTCTAACGACTTAGACCCATTCCCGCTCTTTCCTT
>Ga0307513_10007371_pt1 | contig 14276 bp, 13 predicted proteins | sample 15_EM_MG_FD_202174 | JGI IMG/M metagenome (GOLD analysis project Ga0307513, IMG submission 202174) | Populus trichocarpa ectomycorrhiza microbial communities from riparian zone in the Pacific Northwest, United States - 15_EM | ecosystem: Host-associated > Plants > Roots > Unclassified | place... | reverse complement strand
AACGGCCGCGCTTTCTACTCGGCGCTGGGACATGCGGCCTGGACCTATAACGAGCCGAAGCACCTGCAGTTGATCGCCGGTGCCGTCTCCTGGGCCGGGGGCTTCGAAGGGCCAAAATGCGTCAACGGAGTCGTCGTCGATCACGCAGCCGCCGCTGCGGGCGAGGTGGCGCGATGAGGATCGGCATCAACATGCTGTTGTGGACCACCCATGTCAGCCAGGAGCATTTGCCGCTGTTCGCCAAGCTGAAGGCGGTGGGCTATGACGGGATCGAGATTCCCGTCATGGACGTCCGCGATCCCGCGCATTTCACGATGCTGGGTCGCGTCGCGCGCGACAACGGGCTCGACTGCACGACATCGACCGCTCTGCCAGCCGACCAGGGAAGCCCCATTTCGCCGGAACCGGCCGAACGCCGAGCCGCCAGCGACTATCTGCGGCGCGTGATCGACTGCGCGCACAATATTGGTGCGGACCTTTTGATCGGGCCCATCTATCAGAACATCGGCCGTTTCACCGGATCCGGCCCAACCGAGATTGAACTCGAACATGCCGCCGAGGTGCATCGGGAGATCGCAGCCCATGCCGAGGCCGCCGGTGTTCGCTGTGCAGTCGAACCGCTCAATCGCTTCGAGGCCCATCTGATCAATACGATGGAGCAGGCCCGCGATTATGTGCGCCGGGTAGATCACCCGGCGCTGGGCGCGATGCACGACACTTTCCACGCCCATATCGAGGAAAAGGATCCGACCGCCTCCGTCGAGACGCTCTATCAGACCGGCAAGCTCTTCCATGTACACATCTCGGAGAACGACCGGGGCACGCCGGGGCGTGGCCATGCGCAGCTGCGCCCGACAATCGCGAAGCTCAAATCGCTAGGTTACGATGGCTGGCTGACGATCGAAGCCTTCGGCAGCGCGCTACCCGAGTTGGCGAGCGCAACCCGCATCTGGCGCAGCATCTTTCCGGATGCGGAGCAGGTCTATTCCGAGGGCTACCGGCTTGTCCGGCACGCATGGAACACGCGCTGATATACGGCGGCCGAGAAGCTGGGAAGAACAGCCTGACGATTGCGCAATCCCGGCCACCATCCGCTCGATTGCGCTTGTCCATGCTAGTTGCGCGACAAGCCGCTGAAAACCCAGCCGTCCCTCGGTCGTGGCGCCCGAGCAGCCCAGGTCATCGTCGACCACCACAATCGCCTCGCGCGACCAGCCCAGCGCGAAGGCGCGGTCGGCCAGTGCATATTGCAGCCGTGTCGATTCCTGGTTGCGCTCGACCTGTTGCAGCGTCGATTGCCGGATTTAGACGATCGCCAGGCGATCACGATGTCGGCCGCAAACCTTCTCCGGCAGGCTTTCGCCCGGCCGGACCATGGACAGCTCCTGAAGTCATCGCACACCTCTCCCCCGTCGCCCTCACCGCACTGCGGAGCTGGCGCAGCGCCATCCGCCCGATCAGTGTGATCGCCCCCTGCCGCCGGGCCATCGGCAGCGTCTGAAATGCTGGAACTGACTGCTCTTCGCTCATCGCGCGATCCAAGCCAGCGGGTCAGCGCACATAGCACCTCAAGACCGATTCTTGGCCGTTCCTCTGAATCTGTCAAGTTATAAGAGGTTCTCTCTATGGGATATCGAAGCAGTCTTCCGGTCGCTCAAGACCGATCTCGGCTTGCAGCCGGTCTACCACCAGATCGAGCGCAGGGTCGAAGGCCATCTGTTCATCAGCCTGATCGCCTATTGCGTCGTCCACACCATGCGCGTGCGGCTCAAGCCTCATGGCATCACCGACTCGTGGGAAACCATCCGCAAAATCCTGTCCAACCAGGTCCGCCTCACCGTCACCATGCAACGCCGCGACAACAACACCGTTCAAGTCCGCAAAGCCAGCCGACCCGGTCCGGTTCAGCAAAAAGTCTGTGACGCCCTCCGCCTCACGCCCAATCCCGGGGGGTACCATCCAGACCGTCTTCTGAACCAAGCACACGAATGTCGTGCCATAGTGGCCGCAAAATATGGCCATACCCCTGATTTAAAACAACTTTGTAGTGCCAGGTGGCAAAGATGGGCTAAGGTGCGCTTCCCTTCCCCCGGGGCAGCGCATAGGCGACGATCGTGTCGCTCACGCCCGACAGCAGGGTGATGTTGCCGCCCGCCGCTTGCACCACGAACTGCCGCTTGCTCTTGTCGGACCAGTAAGTGGCGGGCGTCGCATGGCCGCCGGCCGGGAGCGGGGCCGACCACAGTTCCTTCCCGGTCTTCACGTCGAGCGCGCGGATCCGCTTTTCCTGGGTCGCAGCGATGAAAACCACGCCCCCGCGCGTGACGATCGATCCTCCGGCATTGGGCAAGCCTATGGGGATCGGCAAATGCGAGCCAAGACCGAACGGCCCGCTCTCGCGCGCGGTGCCGATCGGATGGTTCCACACCACCTTGCGCGTCACGAGATCGACGGCGGTGATCATGCCGTAGGGCGGCGCATTGCAGGGCGACAATGTCGGCGAAAGGAACGGCAGGATGATTCCTGCATAGGGCGTGTTGGCTTGCGCCTGGCCGCCGGGAGCATCGCTCGGCACGCCCTGGGTCGAGACCCGAATGCCGCGCCGGTCAGCCTCCGCCCTCGAAACCAGCTGGGCATAAACAGGCACCCGGTTGGAGTTGATGACCATCAGGTTGCGATCACGATCGATCGAAACGCCGCCCCAGTTGGTGCCGCCCAGAAAGCCGGGATAGACGATACTGGGCGTGAGGCCCGGCGGCGTCAGCGGACCCTCATAGCGCGCCCTCTTGAACATGATGCGGCAGAACAGCTGATCGAGCGGCGACACACCCCACATGTCCTTCTCGCGCAGCTGGGGTCCGCGGAAGGAAGGCATGCCCACCGAGAAGGGCTGGGTCGGCGAGATCCGTTCGCCAGGGGCAGCGCCCGCCGTCGGCACGGGCACCTCCGCCACCTGGGCCAAGGGCTTGCCCGTAACCCGATCGAGCACGAACACTTCGCCGCGCTTGGTCGGCTGGACGAGCGCCTTCACGATGCCGGCCTTGGTCGGCAAATCTACCAGAGACGCCTGGGCGGGCACGTCATAGTCCCACAGGTCATGATGTGTCGTCTGGAAAGTCCAGCGCACCGCACCGGTATCGCCGTCCAGGGCGATGACCGAGCTGGAGAAGCGATCGTCGAACGGACGGCGCTGGGCGCCGTAATAATCTGGCGTCGCATTGCCGGTCGGGACATAGACGAGGCCCAGCGCTTCATCCGAACTCATCGGCGCCCAGCTGTTGGGCGTGGCACGCGTATAGGTGCGTTCGCCGGTCGGCTCGCTGCGGTCATCCGGTCGGCCGGGATCGAAGGCCCAGGCGAAGCGGCCGGTGACGGCATCGAAGGCGCGTACCACGCCCGGCGGTTCGCCCCAATATTGGCCGTCGGACACCCAGCCGCCGAGCACGACCTTGCCGCGGATCACCGCCGGTGCCGAGGTGACGTAGTAATAGCCCTTGATGACATGGCCCATACCGCCAAGCAGCGACACCTGACCATGATTGCCGAATCCCTCGCAGGGCTTGCCGGTCTCGGCGTCGAGGGCGACAAGCCGCGCATCGATCGTGGGGCTGATGATGCGGCCCGCGCAAGCGCCGGTCGCGTCGGGAACACGATAATAGGCGACCCCGCGGCAAGCGGCGATCTGGATGCCGGTGGCGTCCGCATTGGCGTTGAACCGCCAGAGTTGCCTGCCGGTCTCCGCGTCGATCGCGATGACGTCGCTGGAAGCGTTGCAAACATAGAGGTTGCCGCCCACCTTGAGCGGCGTGACTTCCAGCCCGCCGCGCCGTCCGCTCGATCCCATCCCGGTATGGAAGGTCCACACCGGCTGCAGCCGGCCGACATTGGCCGGGGTGATCTGGGCAAGAGGGCTGAACCGCGATCCGCCCGTGTCGTTGCCGTAAGAAAGCCACTCGCCAGTCTCGGAAACCGCGGGCACGCTTTGCGCCTGCGCCACGGCGGCGGGAACGCTTGCGATGCCCCTGGCGTACAGCGGATCAGCCGGATCGGCCGGACCGATGGCATGGATCAGGGCGCCCATACCGACAGCCGCAACCAGGCCGACCAGAAAGCCCCGCATGTTCCAAGGCCACCGCCCGCTCTCGCGCCGGCGCAAAAGCCAGGGAAGCAAGAGGATGGCGAGCAGAAACGGGCCGACCAGCCTGGGCACGAGCGGCCAGCCGGCGAACCCGACCTCGGCTATCGCCCATGCGGCGGAGCCGACGAGGATCAGCGCATAGACCCGGACAGCCCTGGCGTCGCGCCGGAAAAGGAAGAAGGCGGTCGCCAGCAGGCCCAGACCCGCCAGCGCATAATAAAAGCTTCCGCCGAGCAGCGCCAGCTGAACTCCCCCGCCCGTGAAAACGATGCCCAGAAGCCCGATGAAGCCGCCCACCGGCCACGCCACGAGGCGGCGCACGCGCGACGCTTTGGGTGCCTCGCCGGGCTTCCGCTCCTTCACTGTCGCCATTGCCTCTCCCCGCCCCGCAATGCCTCGTTTCTCATGCTACGGTAATCGCATTTTCCGGGCAGTTCGCAGCGGCAAGTTCAGCATCCGCCCGACGATCGTCTGGTATTTCCGTTTCAAGCGCGGAAGCATTGCCATTCTCGTCGAGATCAAACAGGTCGGGCGCGAGCGCATAGCAGCGGCCATGGCCCTGGCATTTGGTGGCATCCACTGACAATTTCATCGGTTTTTATCCATGTCCGGAGTCATCGGTCTGGATGGGGACGGGCCTCGCCCCCGATCCGGTTCAGACATCCCATTCGAGGGGCAGGTTTTCCATCGCGAAGATCGGACCGGAATAGCTGATCTTTGCATTCGGAGCGATGCGATAGTCGGGGATCAGTTCGTGCCAGATCCTGAGAGCAATCCCGAGCTCGTGCCGGGAGAGGTGTGAGCCGAGGCAGCGGTGCGGCCCGGTGGCGAAGGCGATGTGAGGATTGACCCGCCGATCGAAGGCGACGTTTTCGCCGAAAGTCTCGACGTCGCGGTTCGCCGCCGCGATCGAGCAGAGAATGCGATCGCCCGCGACCAAGTTCGCACCGCGGAACTCCATGTCCCGGGCCACGCGCCGCATCGGATTGGCGACCGAATAGAGCCGCAGAAATTCCTCCACGGCGTTCGGGATCATGTTGGGCGTCTCGATTATCTGGCGACGATGTTCGGGATGCCCGGCCAGGAAGCGCAGCGCCCAGCTGATGTTCGACGGCAGCGTGTCGAGGCCGCCGACGAACACGGCGCCGCCCAGCTGCACGGCGGTCTTGATGTCGACCAGATCGCCGTCGATGGTGCCCGTGGCGATCGCGCTCAGCAGATCGTCCTTGGGGTTCGCCCGCTTCTCGATGAGCTGCTCCTTGACGATTCCGAGGATCGCGGCCCAAGCTTCGGCCCGCCGATCGGCATAATGGAGAAAGATGTTCGCCTGCCGCCGAAACTCTTCCTGCTGCCCGCTCGGCAGCCCGAACCATTGGGTGAAAACGGTGATCGGGTAAACGCGAGAGAACTGCTCGACGACGTCGCAACGACCATCCGCGCGGAAGCTCTCGATGATGCCGCGGCAGACCTCGTGCATGCGCGGCTCGAGCGCGTTGACCTTCTTCGCCGTCATGTGCGGCATGAGCAAGACGCGCAGCTTTTGCGTATAGGGCGGATCGGTCTCGGTCGGCAGCAGCGGATCGGGCATCTGCACGAAGGGAATCTGGCTGTCGATCGAAGAGAATGCCTCGGCATCCTGCAGGATATCGCGCACATCCTCGAACCTGGTCGCGATCCAGTAGCCATCGACGTCGTTGTGATCGTCGGTCCAGAAGATCGGCTGCTGGCCGAGCGCGTCCAGCGCGGCGAACGGATCTTCGCTCAAGGCCCCCAAGAAGCCGATATACTGGCCCTTCGGCAGCGGCTCGTCGCCGCGTTCAACACGTTTCTGATAAGTCATCAGCTAGCTCCGAGCGTTGGAATCGATGGCGAACGGCGAGACCGAACGTCCTTGAATCGGTCAGATAGTTAAATGAATGAACATTATCTGCCGGAATGCAATAGGCGTAAAACACATCGTAGTCCGCTTCAATCTGTGGCCCTTCCTCAACCCAGCACCAAGTGCTAGCGCTTGGTGTCGCGAGGCACGCCGAACCTCTCCATGTAAGGCGCGAAATCCTCGTAGAGTTCCTCGATATCCTCGCCGATCAGATCGAGCGAATAGATGAACTTGCCGTAGCGATCGGACTTGTTACCCTCGAGCCAGGCCCGCATCCGCGCGTCCGTCTCGTCGGTGAACGCCAGGCCGAAATGGCCGTAGGCCACCCGAAGACGGCCGATCGGATCTTTCATCATGTCGTTGAAGAGGACATGGACGATGCGCGGATCGTCGGCGAGCGGATCCTCGGCCATCGCCTTGAAATTGCCCCGGCAGGTCTCGACGATGCTTTTGCTGAACGCCTTCCAGTCGATGCGTGGGTCGATCGCCTCGGCGATCTGGCCGACCAGTTGGATGCGCGAGGCGACGCTCTGCACCGGATCGCGATGCGTCCAGATAAGTTGCGCGTCGGGATAGGAATCGAACAACGAAGCCAGGCGATGGTGGTGCGAAGTCCCCTTGAGCGTCCAGTATTTCGCATCCCGCCCATGCTGCGCATGCTGCAGCATCATCCTGTGGATGCAATACTGCGCGGCCTCGTCCTGCGGCAGGTCGCTCACCGGCATCATCGGCACGCGCCACCACGCGGTCGGGTAGGTGTTGCGGAAGTCCATCGCCCAGGTCCGTTCGCACTCGGGCAGGCCACGACCCAGCATGTCGTTATACGGGTGGCTGATGATCCATTTCGGAATGCGATCGAGAATCTCGCGCCAGTCGGCATCGGCCTCGGCGATGCGGGGATCCTCCGACAGGGCGAGGCCCGGCGGCGGTGACGGGCGCATCACCTCCCAGAATTCAAGCGAGCGACCGTTCGGGTCTTCGGCAATGAGCGCGTGGAGAAGCGTGGTGCCCGAGCGCGGCTCGCCAGTCGCGATCAGCGGGCGCACGACCTTCTCCGTATCGAGCCGGTAACGCCGATGATCATCGAAGAAGCGCAACCGGATGGTGAGGAGCGTGTTGAGCGTCTCCTTCGCCGAATCCACGCCCGCGCCGTCCATGCCCGCAACGTTGATCCGGCCGACGAGAAAGCGGAAGCGGTCCTTCAGCGAAGCATCGCCATAGTCGGCAAGGCCGGTTTCCGCCTCGGCACGGGCGAGACAGGCATCTGCGTCGATCGTCGGGTCGGCATGGGCCACGAAGCCGGCTTCCTGCTGAAGGGTCATACGCTTGCTCCCACGAGCCGGGCGAGTTCCTCTTCGGTCTCGCGAATCTTCGCGGCTGACCTCGCGGCGAACTTCATGCCCGCCTGACCGCTATAGTCGAGCAAACGGGGCACCCGCAGGCCAGCATCGACATAGGCCTTCAGGCGGCGCGCAACCTCTTTGGGTGTGCCTGTCGGCGAATAGTCGCGCAGCACCTGGGCCGGGATCTGCGAGACCACGTCCATCACGCGCTCGCGTGGGAACTTGGCAGGCTCGAAATCGAGAAAGCCCTTCCAGTCGTCGCCGAGCGGATGGCGATGCCCGATGCGGCGCATCTCCGCGCCCGGCCATTGCAGGACGATCGCCTTGACGAAGGGCGATTCCAGCACCTCCTCCAGTTCTTCCTCGTCGCCGATATAGGTGGGGAAGAAGGCGGCCGGCACGATGGCATCGGGATCGCGCCCCCAGCGCTCGGCGGATTCGCGGATGATGCCGAGCTTCTCGGCATAGTCTTCCGGCGTGGTGACGGTTGGCGGCCACCAGCCGCTCGCATAGCGCCCGGTCAGCCCGAGCATGCGGGGGCCGCCCGCGCCGATCCAGATCGGCGGCGGCTTGCCCTCATAGAGCTCGGCGTCGAGCCTGGCCTTCTCGAGCCGGAAGTACTTGCCCTCATAGTCGATCGGCCCCTGACGACTCCACAACAGGGTGATGACCTCAAGCGCCTCCTCGAAACGGCCCACGATCTTGTCGAACGACATGCCGTAGGGAACCGTGTTCTCGCGCTCGCCGCAGCCCAGCCCGAGGATGAACCGCCCCTTGGAGAGATGCGACAGGGTGAGCGCGGTCTGCGCGAGCACGACGGGATGGCGCCGGATCGTATCCGTTACGGCGGTGGCGAGCGGCACCTTGCTGGTCAGCGCCGCGACGAACGCCATGATCGTCATCGCGTCCAGATTGCGGTGCGGCGAATGGGACAGCGCGGCCGCGTCGGTGAATTCCGGAGTCCAGAGCGAATCCGGCAGCTGGTTCATGAGATGGTCCGGGAACCACAGCGAGTGGTAGCGGCCTGAATCCAGATCCTCCAACTGCGAAAAATCCAGCGGCAGGGTCGTCCTCATGAAGGCGGCCGGCTGCAACCTCACTTGCTTCTCTCTCACCCCGTTCAATTTTCTACTCCCGAAAAGATCCATTCCGGGCGGGCGCGATTCCTGAGCGCCGCGTTTCGGATTGTCAACATGCGTTTCCTGTTTGACCGGGCAGCGCCGATGCTGGAGGAGGTGTCGATATCGCGACTCGCCAGCCGTTCGTGCGTGGGCCGGGCCGGGCGGGAACAGGAGGAGGATCGAAATGTCGAAAGCAGTTGCCCTGATAACCGGAGCGGGCGGCGGCCTGGGCTCGGCGATCGCCACCGCCCTGGCGCGCCAGGGCGTGGCGATCGTCGGCACCGGCCGACGCCAGGAGCCGCTCGACGCGTTGGCTGCCGGGCTTGACGGCTTCGAGGTCGCCACCCTCGCGCAGGACATGACCACGCGTGACGCGCCGACCGAAGCGGTGGACTTCGCGATCGCGCGCTTCGGCCGCCTCGATTTCCTCATCAACAACGCCGGCCCGGGCTATCCCAAGCCCACCGTCGATACGACCGACGAGATGCTCGACCTGTTCATCGACGGCCATCTGCGGGCGCCGTTCCGCTTCGCGCGCGATGCCTATCCGCGCATGGCGGAGGGCGGCTGCATCGTGAACATCTCTTCTATCGCTGCGCTGCGCGGACGTGCCGGCATGGGCATCTATGCCGCAGTGAAGGCGGCGCAGATCGGGCTCACCCAGCAGTTCGCAACCGAGTTCGCGCCGCGCCGCATCCGCTGCAACGCGATCGCCCCGGGCGTGATCGCCACCGACATGAGCGCGGGCCGGATGGACGATCCGCGCTTCCGGAGGCTTATGATCGAGACCGTGCCCAGCACGCCGCCGGTCGGCCGCCCCGAGGATATTGGCGCCGCCGCCGCCTATCTCTGCTCGCCGGCGGCGCGCTTCGTGAACGGGCATGTTCTGGTGGTGGACGGCGGCTGGAGCACGACCCATTATCTCACCGAAGAAGCGCTCACCCGCTGAGGGAGGCTCTCCGTGGCGGGCATTACTACAATCGTCGCGCTGTTCGCGCGCCGCGGCCACTTGACCCATGAGACCTTCGTGGACCGCTATGAGCAGAGGCATGTGCCGCTCATCCGCGAGCTGCTGCCGCCATTCGGCCGCTATCGGCGGACCTATGCGCTCGATTCCGCGGCGTGCGAGCGGCTCTGCTACGACGTGGTCACAGAAGCCTGGTACGCCGACGCACATGACGCCGTGATGCGCGCCATGGCCGATCCCGCCATTGCCGAAGCCATCGCGCGGGACGAGGACTGCTTCATCGATCGCGCGCGATCGACAGTGTTCGCGGCCGAAACGCGGGATTGAGCGCCGGTATCCGGCGCGCGTGCCTGCCCGGTTCACCGTGGCTCCAGATAGCGCGGGCGGACGCGGCCGTCGCCGAACGGCGCGTCGCGCTCCTTGATGGCGCCCTTGAGCCCCAACTCGGCGATATCCTTCTTGAACTTGGTGCGGCGCGGCCCCTGGGCGAGATGGCCACGCGCATCGAGCTCGGTGGCGAGACGCTGGAGCGTGCGCCCGCCGGCCAGCTCGAAAGCGAGATTGACGATCCGCTTATTGACCGACAGCAGATCGGAATCGATCGTCGCCATCTTGGCAGCGAGCGCCTCGACCTCGGCTTCGAGTTCGTCCGCCGGCACGGCATCGAGCACCAGCCCGATCCGCGCCGCGTCCAGCCCGGAGATGATGTCGCCGGTCAGCAGCATCCGCTTCGCCCATTGCGGGCCGAGATGATAGAACCACATGTTGATCGGCGGGGTGCCGTTCGCGCGCGTGGCCGGATAGCCGATCTTGGCGTCGTCGGCCGCGATCACGATATCACAGAGCATGGCGAGATCGATGCCCCCCGCCACGCAGTTGCCCTGTACCTGCGCGATCACCGGCTTGTGGATGTCGAGGATGGTGGTCAGCCGGTCGAGGTTGCGCTCCATTCCCCAGCAATCGTCGTCGAAGGTTTGAGCGGAGCTGCGATAGGCGCGTTCGCCACCCGCCGCCTCGGCCGCGCGGCCGGCATAGGCCCCTGCCAGGTCATAGCCCGCGCAGAAATCCTTGCCCGCACCCTTGAGCACGATGACGTTGACGCTCGTCAGATCGTCCGCCTCGAGCAGTGCAAGTCGCAGCTCCTCGAGCATCTCCGGACTCATCGCATTGCGCTTTTCCGGCTTGTTCAGCGTGATCCGCGCCACACCGCCCGCCACATCGAAAAGCACGTGCTCCGGCGTGCCCAGCCACTTCCCCATCGACTTTTGTCTCCACAACGATTCTATGAGACAGCTTGACAGGCATCATATTAAAAGTCTAACTGTTTTTACTCTTTATGACAGGCCGTAGGAGACGTTGGTGTACGAAGGTCCGATCTTTGATTGTGACACGCATTTCTACGAGAAGCCGGACGCGTTCCGGTACATTCCCGAGAATCTGAAGAACGAATGGGGCATCAGCTATCGCAGCGATCCGAGCGGTGACTACACCCTCTATGTGGGCGACCGGAAGGTCGAGCATCTCGCCGGCTACTACACGCCCGACGGCAAGGTGCCGGCGCCCGGCAAGCTCCACGAGTGGCTTCGCGCAGTAAAGGAAGGCCGCCACGATCCCGGCTTGCGGGTCGATCCGACCGCCGACATGCTCGATCGCGATGCCCGCATCGCCAAGATGGACGAATTCGGCGTCGAGGGCTGCATCACCTATACCGGCAATTTCATCGGCACATTGTCCTATTTCGACGAAGCAAATGCCACGCACGAGGTTATCCACGCCTACAACCGCTGGATCCTCGACGAGTGGGGGTTCAACTACAAGGACCGTATTTACACGACGCCGATCGTCACCCTCGCCGATCCCGAGCGCGGCTACAAGGAAGCCGAGTGGGCGGTGCAGAACGGCGCGCGCGCGATTCTGATGCCAATGGGCCCCTTCCACAAGAAGTCGCCCGCCGACCCGGCCTATGATCGCCTGTGGTCGATCCTGAACGAGGCGAAATGTGCACTGACCTACCATGTCGGTGAGGCCGCCTGGTTCCATGGGCATATGCGCGAATGGGGCGAAGTGCCGCTGGCGCCGCGCCTCCAGCAGACCGCCTGGACATGGATGAATGCCTATAGCGAGCGCCCGATCGTCGAGACTCTCTCGTCGCTGATCTTCTACAATTTCTTCCAGCGCTTCCCCAACATCAAGGTGATGAGCGCGGAGAACGGCTCCGAATGGGTGCCGGGCATGCTGACCAAGATGGACAAGTGCCGCGGTATCGCCAAGAACGGCTACTGGCCCTGCGGCCAGCTGCCGGCGCGGCCGAGCACGATCTTCAAGGAGAATGTCTTCGTCGTCGCGTATCCCGAGGATAATGTGAAGAGCCTGATCGAGCAAACCGGCAGTTCGCAATATCTCGTCATGGGATCGGACTATCCGCATTCGGAGGGTGTGGCAAAGCCGTCCATCTTCTTCGACGAGGCGCTCACCGACATCCCCGCGGCCGATGCCCGTGCCATCATGTACGACAATGGCCGGCGCTTCATGCCCGTAAGCGCGTGATCGCCCGGTGATATTGTCGGCACTCCGTGGCACCGCTTGAGGGTCCGGCGGGCCGCGGTTGTGGCCAGCTTCTGCTACAGGGTAGCAGCACGGCACGGCGCAGGACGCAAAAAGGGGGAAACCGCCGATGTCGACCTATGGCGTGGCGCACTGGTGCCTGCTGATTGCCGGGCTGATGCCCTATTTCCTGGTCGCGATCGCAAAGAGCAGCCGCGACTATGATAACGAAAATCCGCGCAATATGGCGGGCTTCAAGTCGCCTGCCCGCCAGCGCGCGCATGGTGCGCACAGCAATGCGCTGGAAGCGTTCGGCTTCTTCGCCATGGCGGTGCTGGTGGCGACCGCCCGCAACGCCCCGCCGGCGACGATTGGCAATCTGGCCCTGCTTTGGGTGGCGCTAAGGCTCGCCTATGCCTGGGCCTATATCATCGGCAAGGGCACGCTGCGGTCGCTCTTGTGGTTCGCCGCATCGTTCACGACGATCGCGATAATTCTCGTCGCCCTGCTACACCGAGCCTGAGACGAGCGCCGCCAACTCGTGCTTGACGATCTTGCCGAGCGCGTTGCGCGGCAGGGTCTCGACGAACCGGATCAAGCGGGGCACCTTGAAATTCGCGATCCGTTCGCGCAGCCAGGCGATGATCGCGGCCGCGTCCCGGTCGCTTTCCGCGCTGGGCACGACGAACGCCATCGCGACCTCGCCCATCCGCGCATCGGGAACGCCGATTACCGCGACCTCGCTCACGCCGGGATGCTGCAGCATGACGTTCTCGACCTCGGCCGGATAGACGTTGAAGCCGCCGACGATCAGCATTTCCTTCATGCGGCCGTTGATCGACAGATAGCCGTTCGCGTCGAGCGACCCGATATCCCCGGTGTGCAGCCAGCCCTCGGCATCGATCGCCTCGGCGGTGGCGGCCGGATCGTCCAGATAGCCGGGCGTCACATTGTAGCCGCGTATCTGGATCTCGCCGCTTTCGCCCACCGGCAGCGCCCGGCCGCCGTCGACGATGCGCACCTCGATGCCCGGGAGTGCCGAGCCGCTGGTGGTCGAAATCACCGTATCCGGATCGCCACGACGGCTGAGGGTTGCCACCGCCGTCGCCTCGGTCAGCGCATAGGCGGTCAGGATGTCCGAAAAATGGAGCTTGGTGCGCATCGCTTCGATCAGCGAAGGCGGGATGTTCATCGCGCCTGTCCAGGTCAGCCGCAGCGAGGATAGATCGCGCGTCATCAGTCCCGGCCAGTCGAGCATGCTTTGGAAGAGCGTCGGCGTGCCCGGCAGCACCGTGATCCGTTCGCGCTCGACCAGGTCGACCAAGCCCGGCACGTCGAGCGTCGGGAGCGGCCAGGAGGTCGCCCCGAACATCAGCGCCAGCACCCAGCCCGAGCGGTAGCCGAAGGAATGCGAGAAGGGATTGACGATCGCATAGCGATCACCTTCGCGTACTGCGCATTGCGCGCCATAATCATAGAAGCCGCGCAGCACCTGTGCATGCGTGGTGACGACCCCGCGCGGTGCACCGGTGGTGCCCGAAGTAAAAATGATGTCCGCCGTCGCCTCGCCATCGCGCGGCACCTCGCGCGCAAGAGCGCCATCGCCGAGCGCCATGAAGCCGCTCCACGAGCCTTCGGTTCCCTCGCCACCCTCGTCGAAGCGGACGACGAACGGACGCTTGCCCGCCCCCATCGCCTCGTCGAGCATTGCCAGGAAGTCGCTGCCGAGGAAGTCCTGCTCGAGCATCACCGCCTTGGGCCGGACCTTCCCTAGCACATAAGCGAGGTCCGCAGCACGAAAGCGAGTGTTGACCGGCACGACCACGCCGCCCAGCGCATGCACGCCGAGCGCCGCAACGATCCAGCGCCAGCCATTGGGCGCCCAGATCACCACCGGATCGCCCGATCGAAGGCCGATCGCCTCGAGGGCAGCGGCCGCCTGATCCATCAGCGCCGCGAGGCGGCTGAAGCTGATCCGCTCCTCACCCTCGATCAGCGCGTCCGCATCGCCGAAGCGCGCGCCCGCATCGCGCGCCAGACCGGCGATCGTGCCCCATTGCCGATAGGGCCGCTCGGCGCTCATTGGCCGGTGAACACCGGCGGGCGGCCTTCGCGGAACGCAGCGACCGCCTCGCGATGGTCGTTGGAGAGCGCCGATTGCACCTCCAGCCCGTAATGCGATTCGATCAGCGGATCGACGATGCTGCGCAGCAAGAGGTTGATCGCGATCTTGGTGTAGTTGGTGGCGATCGTTGCTCCTGCCGCCAGTCGATCGGCATAATGG
>Ga0307513_10007370_pt1 | contig 14276 bp, 7 predicted proteins | sample 15_EM_MG_FD_202174 | JGI IMG/M metagenome (GOLD analysis project Ga0307513, IMG submission 202174) | Populus trichocarpa ectomycorrhiza microbial communities from riparian zone in the Pacific Northwest, United States - 15_EM | ecosystem: Host-associated > Plants > Roots > Unclassified | place... | reverse complement strand
TTGACCAACTCGATCGCCTCGGCCGTCGAATTCGACCCCGCCCCGGCGATGATCGGCACGCGGCCCGCCGTCTGCTTCACGCAAAGCGCCACCACCCGCGCATGCTCGTCATGCGAGAGCGTGGGGGACTCGCCCGTCGTGCCGACCGGCACAAGCCCATGCGTTCCCGAGCGGATTTGGAATTCCACCAGCTTGCGGAAAGCATCCTCGTCGATCGCGCCATTGTCGAAAGGCGTGATCAGCGCCGTGAAAGATCCCTTGAACATGAGGAGCCCCTTATCGCCCATGCGCGCCCCTTGGGCATCGCGCCTCAGAAATAACCCAAACGAAACATAAAGACTTCCCCCCTGCGGGGCAAGTTGGCCGTCGAACAAGCGCGGTCAAAAAGCCCCTGTTAAGGAGTTCCCGCGTAAAACCGCGTGGGGGAGGCTTCCTTGAAATACGTTCGCCCGGTTTTGTGCGGATGTGATAAAGTTCCGCTTAAAAAGCGTGCGACGTTTGCTATTGCCAGTAAGAGGGATCTGAAACCATTGATGACGTTCCCTAAGACCGTCGGGGGTTTTCATGGGACTACGTGACATTCGTCTCAGCCGCTCGCTGGTGATGTCGGTTGTGTCGGTCTCGACCACCGTCGGAATCTGTGTCGGAACATTGCTGATCGTCCGGCCATGGCCCGGCGGGCGCGCGGCCGACACCACCATTTCCGCAGCCGATCTTACCGCAACGCCGCGCGGCGCTCGCCTCAATGCCGCTTCGCTGCGCGCCCAGGCCTATACTGCGGAGCGCTGGCCCGAGGTCAGCGGCCACGCAGACCGTCTGGCAACCCCTGGCGCTTCCCCGCTCGACAAGCCGGTCACCGGCGACGGCGACATCCAGAACCAGACGAATAGCGAAGAGCCCGAAGGCGAGAAGCTGGCGGCGCTGAAGACCACCGAGAGCGATGCTTTGCCGGATATGCATACCAGCGCAACGGTGAAATTGTCCGTGCCGATCGGCAAGGCCGAGATGGATAGCGCGCTTAAGCCGCTGCTGTCCTACGATCTTTCCGAAGACGACGCGAAAAACCTCAAGGAAGCGATCCGTCTCGTCCAGAAGGACGACTTCACGGCGGCCCGCTCCACCATCGTCAAGATCCGCGATGCCGGCGCGCAGAAGCTGGCGACCTGGTTTGCCTATCATGCGGGCGCCTATGACGCCTCGGCCTGGGAAATCGCCCAGTTTCACGAAACCAGCAAATTGTGGCCCGACAGCTCGGGTCTGGACGAGCGCGTGGAAGATGCGCTGTTCTGGCGCGAGACCAATTCGCAGAAAATCCTCGACTATTTCAGCGAGCACCGTCCGGTTTCCGGCGCTGGAAAGGCGGCGCTCGGCGGCGCGCTGATCATGACCGGCAAGGCCGAGGACGGCACCGCGCTAATCCGCGAAGCCTGGCGCCAGCATTATCTGACGCCCGCCATCGAAACCAGGCTGAAGGAGACGCAGGGCGCGCTGTTGCGGCCGGAGGATCATAAGGCGCGGCTCGACTGGCTGCTGGTGAAGAACCGCAAGACCGATCTCAAGACCATCGAGCGCATGGTGCCGCTGGTCGACAAAAAATGGGAAAAGGCCATTCAGGCGCAGATCGCTTTGATCAAGGGCGACAAGAATGCCGGCACGCTGCTTGGCAAGCTTGAGGACAGCGAGCGGGCCGATCCGGCCGTTTTGCTGGCGCGCATAGCCTGGGCGCGCCGGAACGACAAGGACGAGGCCGTCTGGGATCTGCTGCGCGCGGCGCCCACCGACAGCCGCAAGCTGATCAATCCGATGAGCTGGTGGGATTATCGCGAAACCCAGGTACGCGCCGCGCTCAATGCCGGCCAGCCCAAGATCGCTTATGCGCTGGCGCAAGGCTATGGCGGCGCACTGCCCGCCGAAGAGCTGAGCGACGCCGAATTTCTGTCGGGGTGGATTTCCCTGCGGTTTCTCAATGACGCCAAGACCGCGCACAAGCATCTGCTCGCCTCCGCCGCGGCCGGCGGCCTGCCGAAACATCGCGCGCGGGCCAGCTATTGGCTAGGCCGTACCGAGGCGGCGCTCGGCAATAAGCGGGCGGCAACGGCGCGTTTCGCCGAGGCGGCGCAATATACCCACACGTTCTATGGCCAGCTTTCCCGGCAGATCGGCGAACCCAAGGCCACCCGGCTGACGCTTCGCCCCTATGCGCGCCCGACGGCGGCCGATATCAGCGCGTTCACCCGCAACACCGTTATTCGCGCACTCGCGGCGGCCAACAAGGCCGATATGCAAGACACCGTCGCGGTGTTCCTGCTCGATCTTGCCCGCTCGATCACCAGCGCGCCGGAGATGACCCTGCTGTGTGAACTGGCGCAGCGCATTACCGGCCCCAACCGGGCCGTCCGCATGGCCAAAATCGCGATGAATCGCGGCTTTCCAGTTGAGCAATACGCCTATCCGGACGTGCTTCCCGACTTCAAGCCGTTCGCCAACACCAACTCTACCGAGGACGCCCTCATCCACGCCCTCACCCGGCAGGAGAGCGAGTTCAACCCGACGACCGTCAGCAGCGCTGGCGCGATGGGCCTGATGCAACTTCTCCCCGAGACGGCGAAGGAAGTGGCGCGCTCGCACGACGTCAAATTCGACAAGAAGCGGCTAAACGAACCGACCTACAACCTTCAACTGGGCTCCGCGTTCCTGCACCGCTTGATCAGCGGCTATGACGGCTCCTACATCCTGGCGCTGGCCGCCTACAATGCCGGTCCGGGCCGGGTGAAGCAGTGGCTCGCCCTGTTTGGCGATCCCCGCGACAAGAAGGTCGACCCGATCGACTGGATCGAGCGGATTCCATTCAAGGAAACGCGCGAATATGTGCTCAAGATCATGGAAAGCGCCCAGGTCTACCGCGCGCGCCTTAACAGCAACGGCGAGACGCTGCGTCTGGCGCAGGATCTGGCTCGCGGCCGGTCAATCGGAGCGCCCGCCGTGCTCGAAGCAGGAATGCAATAGCGTCGGCATGATCGCGCATCGATCCAGGCGGCGTTTGGCAAAATCGATGCGCATCAATGCGCGGGCGGCGTGGGCTCGGCGCGGCGGCAGCGAATGGATCGAACCCTGGCATCACTTTTCCTGATCGCACGGTAGGCAGGAATTTCTCGATCTCTCAACGAATGCCTGCTGAGGTTTCTTTGTTTTCGCAGGGTTTTTTGCCAAATCGAGACGCTCCCCGTCTTCGCGAAGGCGTGCATTTGGAAACGCCGCTTAGGTGTGAACAGGCCCGCTAGGTCCACTTGCCCTTAAGTGCCGGCCATGGAACAATCCGCGCGAACGCGGAGCGGGCAGAGCATGAGTGAAGCGGCCGATCAGAATTGGGAGGAGGTGACTTTCACCTCGCAGGACGGGCTGAAGCTCTCGGCGCGCCATTATGCGGCGTCGGGCACGCTGGGCCGCCCTGTGCTGTGCCTTGCCGGCCTGACCCGCAATTCCCGTGACTTCCACGACCTTGCCAGCTTTCTCTCCGGCCACCCGACCCGGCCGCGCGAGGTCTGGTGCCCGGATTATCGCGGTCGCGGCCGGTCGGATTACGATCCGAACTGGCGCAATTATTCGCCCTATCTCGAATTGCTCGACGTCCTAGACCTGATGGCGATCGCCGGTCTGCACAATGTCGGGGTGATCGGCACCTCGCGGGGGGGCATCATCTCCATGCTGATGGCTGTGATGCGGCCGAACGCCATGGGGGCGCTGGTGATGAACGATATCGGCCCGGTCATCGAGACGGCGGGCCTGGCGCGCATCATGGGCTATGCCGGCAAGATCCCGGTGCCAGCCGACTGGGACGAGGCGGCCGATCTCGTGCGCGCGATGAACCGGCGGTTTTTTCCCAATTTCGCCGATGCGGACTGGCGCAAAATGGCGCGCCAACTGTTCAACGAGGAGGATGGGCGCCCGGCCGCCGCCTATGACCCTCAGATTTCCAAAGCGCTCTCCGAGATCGATATCACGCAGAAATTGCCCGAGATGTGGCCGCAATTCGAGGCGCTCACGCATGTGCCCGTCATGGTGCTGCGGGGCGAGACCTCCGATCTGCTCAGCGCGCGCACTGTCGGGGAAATGGCCCAGCGGCATCCGCGCCTGACCTCGGTAACAATCCACGCGCAAGGCCATGCGCCGCTGCTTACCGACCGCTTCTCGATGGGCATCATCGCCGATTTCCTGCGGGAGACGGACCCAGATGCCGCGCAGGCAACAATGGACAGAAGCGGGCGCAAGCAACTGCCGAATGTCGGGCCGGCGCCGATCGCCTAGAGCATTCTGCTTTTCGGTGTGTTCGGCGGCGGACCATCCCCTGTACTTGGTCGCTCGAGGTAAACCCTCGCTCCTGGCGTCATTCCCGCGAAAGCGGGAACCCAGTACTCCGCAGCGTTTTCGGTGATTACTGGATCCCCGCCTACGCGGGGACGACGCCCGTGCGCGGGGCTGCGCTGTGCCACCAAAATATACAAATACTCTAGCGCGGGATAACTTCAGACAGACGCGTGACGCAGTTCGGTGGCCGCAAATTACGCGCGCGCGTGATGTTACCCAGAGTTACTGCCACTCCAGCGCAGCAGTATCATGACGCACACGGAACAAATAAGGCGTCGGCCGTCACTCCTGTGGTGTCGGCTTGCGAATGTCTTGGTCTCCTCGCGGTGGGATAGTGGTATTTCCTGCACAGCATTACCCGGCCGAGGCAAAAGCCCCCTCCTTGACTCGCCCCAGGATGCGCTACACAGTGGATCGGCCACTCTTTATGATCCAGATGTAACCAGTTAGCCAAATTTGCCGGGAGGTGAGACGGCCGGATGGATCGAGATGGAAGGGACGTGCAATCGTCCTCGTCGCAGAACCGATAAATCAAAAACGATATTTGGGAGAGACGTCACATGATTGGGAATCGGCACGTTTTGGCCGGTGCTTTGCGCTTGGGCGCGGCTTCGGCGGTTGCGATGCTGCTGGCAACGGGCATGGCATCGGCCACCGACAAGAAACTCGTGATCCTCGGCTCCATGCCGGGGCTGAAGTTCCCGTTCTTCGTCCATATGCTGAAGCAGGTGAAGGCCGAGGCGGCCAAGCTGGGCAATATCGACATCATCGACGGCGATGGCCAGGTCTCCTCGACCAAGCAGACCGCCGACGTCGAAGCCGCGATCACCAAGAAGGTCGACGGCATCGTCATCAGCCCGAACGAAGTCGACGCCATGGCGCCCGCGCTTCAGGAGGCCGTCGACGCCAAGGTGCCGGTCATCACCATAGACCGCCGCGTGGACAAGGTGGCGGGCCTCATCGGCCATGTCGGCGCCGACAATTCCAAGGGCGGCGAGGCGCAGGCCAATCTGATCATCAAGCTGTTCCCGAACGGTGCGGCCATCATGAACCTGCAAGGCCAGCCCGGCGCCGGCCCGGCCATCGACCGCAATAAGGGCCTGCATGACGTGCTCGACAAGCAGAAGGACAAATACAAGATCGTGTTCGAGCAGACCGCCGAGTTCGACCGGGTGAAGGGGCTGTCCGTCACCGAGGCAGCGCTGTCCAGCATGAAGACGCCGCCCGACGTCATCGTCGCCGCCAATGACGACATGATCCTGGGCGCAATGGAAGCGGTGAAGGCGCGCAATCTGGCGGGCAAGATCGCGCTGATCGGCTTCGACGCGCTTCCCGAGGCGCTGGGCCGCGTCAAGGATGGCGGCCTGACCGCCACCATCGAGCAGTTCCCGGGCCTGCAAAGCGCCAAGGCGCTCGACAAGCTGGTGATATTCCTGCGCGAGGGCAAGGCGCCCGATCCCAAAGTCGAGCTGCTGACGCCGATCGCCATCACCAAGGACAATCTCGACAAGTCCGAACGGCTGAGCGAAATCCAATAGGGGCGGCGCGGTTCGCCTGGCCGTTTGCGAACGCCGTCGCTTGAAGGCGTGCGAAAGGCCAGGCGAACCCGCTAACAAGCATCCTTTCGAAACGCGTGATCCGGGCTGAAGCTTGGGAACCAGGCGTCAGCGTCGGAATATTCGCGAGCGGACCAGCCAGCCAGCCATGACAGAACCGCTGCTCCGCATGGAGCACATCTCCAAACGTTTCCCCGGCGTGATGGCGCTGAGCGATGTGTCGTTCGAGGTCGCACCTGGCGAGGTCCATGGGCTGCTCGGCGAGAACGGCGCGGGCAAGTCCACGCTGCTGAAGATCCTCTCTGGCGCGCATCAGCCCGATAGCGGGACGATCACTCTCGGCGGCCAGCCGGTCGTGCTGCCGACGCCGCTCGATGCGCAGCGGCACGGCATCGTCACCATCTACCAGGAGTTCAACCTGATCCCCACCATGACGGTGGCGGAGAACATGTTTCTCGGCCGCGAGCCGGGGCGCGGCGGCTTCATATCCTGGAAGCGGATGCGCGACGACACCGCCGAGGTGCTCGGCCGGCTCGGCCTCGATCTCGACCCGATGATGCCGGTCAGCGACCTGTCGGTCGGCGAGCAGCAGATGATCGAGATCGCCCGCGCGCTGTCGATGGAATCGCGCATCATCATCATGGACGAGCCGACCTCCGCGCTCACCGAAACCGAGGTGGAACGGCTGTTTCGCATCGTCGCGGACCTGAAGAAACGCGGACTCAGCATCATCTACGTCACCCACCGCCTTCAAGAGGTGATGGCGATCTGCGACCGGGTGACCGTGCTGCGCGACGGCGCGCTGGTCGGCAGCGGCAAGGTCGGCGAACTCGGCATCAACGATTTCATCAGGATGATGGTGGGGCGCTCCGCCGCGCAACTGTTCACCAGGCTTGGCGACCACCGCGAGCCCGGTCCGGTGGTGCTGACGGTGAGCGGCCTCTGGCGCGAGCGCGATCCGACAAACCCGCATGCAACGCTCCTGAAGGACATCAGCCTGGAGGTGCGGGCGGGTGAAATCCTCGGTCTTGCGGGCCTGATGGGCGCGGGCCGGACCGAGGTGGCGCGCTGCATTTTCGGCGCCGATGCGCACAGCCGGGGCCGGATCGAGATCGGCGGCTTGGCCGTCGGTATCCGCTCGCCCGCCGACGCGATCCGCCATGGCATCGGCCTGGTGCCGGAGGACCGCAAGCAGCAGGCGCTGTTCCTCGATCTGGCCGTGCGGCACAACCTTGCCATTTCCAGCCTGAAGGGGCTGGCCTGGGGGCGCTGGTTCGTCAACGAGGCCGCCGAGACCGAACTCGTCGAGCGCTATCGCCGGGCGCTGGACATTCGTATGGCCTCGCCCGACACTCAAATCGCGGATTTATCGGGTGGCAATCAGCAAAAGGTGGTGCTGGCACGCTGGCTGGCCTTGCGGCCAAGGCTACTCATCGTGGACGAGCCGACGCGCGGCATCGACGTGGCCGCGAAAGCCGAGGTTCACCAGCAACTCGACGCGATGGCGCGCGCGGGGATAGCCGTGATCGCCATCTCGTCCGAGCTGCCCGAAGTGCTGGCGATCAGCGACCGGATCGTGACCATGCGCGAGGGGCGCATCACCGGCGGCATGCCGCGCGACCGGGCAACGGAGGAAGCCTTGATGCATCTGATGACCATCGATCCGGCGACGGCGCTGCCCGCCGCCAGCGAGGCCCAGCCATGAGCGAAGCCGTGCTTCCCCGCAAGCAGGATCCGGCGCGCTCCGGCCGCGCCTCCATCATCCCGCTGCTCAGCCGGCACGCGCCCGCATTATGCCTCGTGCTGCTTATGGTGGTGTTCTCCATCCTGGAACCGGCATTCCTGTCGCCGCTCAATTTGTTCAACGTCATGCGTCAGATCTCGATCGAGGGGCTGATCGCGATCGGCATGACCTTCGTCATCCTGACGGCGGGCATCGACCTGTCGGTGGGGTCGCTGGTGGCGCTGGCGGGGCTGGTCGCGGCGATGATCGCCAAGGGCTCGACGGCCAGCTCATTTTCGCTCAGTGCCGGCGAGGCGGCTGGCTATGGCTGGTATGCGGCCATGTTTGGCGCGATGAGCGTCGGCCTTTTCGGCGGCTTCCTGCAAGGCTTTGCCATCACGCGGCTGAAAGTGCCGCCTTTCGTGGTGACGCTTGGCGGGCTGTCCGTCTTCCGGGGCCTGGCGCTGATGATTTCAGCCGCCGGACCGATCAGCGGTTTCGACGCATCCTACCGCTGGTGGGGCCAGGGCCGTGTCGGTTCGGTGCCGGTGCCGGTCATCATCTTCCTGACCATCGCGGCTGTCGCCTTTGTCGTGCTGCGCTACACGCGCTATGGTCGCCAGGTCTATGCGGTGGGCGGCAACCGCGAGGCGGCGCGACTGTCGGGGGTGAACGTTCGTGGCGTGCTCTTGTCCGTCTACATGATCATCGGCTTCCTGGCGGGGCTGGCCGGCTTCATCCTGTCGGCGCGGCTCAATTCGTCGGAAGCGGTCGCCGGCATGGGCTACGAGTTGAACGTCATCGCGGCCGTGGTGATCGGCGGCACCAGCCTGTTCGGCGGCGTCGGCACCATCTTCGGCACGGTCATCGGCTCGGTGCTGATCGGCGTGCTCATCAACGGCCTCGTACTGATGAACGTCAACTCCTATGTCCAGCAGATCGTCATCGGTCTGATCCTGATCGCGGTCGTCGCCTTCGATCAGTTCGCCAAATCCCGCCGGCTGAAATAGAAGGGAAAGTCACCATGCTAACCGAAGCCTTCGAAGTTCTCGACGAGCGGTTCGCGCGGCTCGCCATGGGCAATGTGCATCTGGAGAAACTCTACACCGGCTGCCGCTGGGCCGAGGGGCCGGCCTATTTCGCGGCCGGGCGCTATCTCGTCTGGTCCGACATCCCCAATGACAGAATGATGCGCTGGGACGAGACGGACGGCTCGGTTTCGGTGTTCCGCGCGCCCGCCAACAACACCAACGGCCATAGCGTGGATCGCGAGGGCCGGCTGGTCTCGGCGGAGCATCGCGGACGTTGCGTATCGCGCACCGAGTATGACGGCCGCCGCGTCGTGCTGGTGGACCGCTTCGAGGGCAAGCGCCTTAACTCGCCCAACGACCTAGTGGTGAAGTCCGATGGCAGCATCTGGTTCACCGATCCCAGCTACGGCATCGACAGCGAGTATGAGGGCGACGCTGCATCGTCCGAAATCGGCTCGCGCAACGTCTACCGCTTCGATCCGCAAAACGGGCAACTGACCGCCGTCGCCACCGATTTCGTGCAGCCCAACGGCATCGCCTTCAGCGCCGATGAAAGCCAGCTCTACATCGCCGACACCGGCGCCACGCATTTGAAGGACGGTCCGCGCCATATCCGCAAATTCGCGGTAACGGCGGAGGGGCGGCTCACCGGCGGCGAGGTATTCGCCACCTGCACCGCCGGCCTGTTCGACGGTTTCCGCCTCGACAGCGCGGGCAATCTCTGGTCGAGCGCAGGCGACGGCGTGCATTGCTTTGCCCCGGACGGCAGCCTGATCGGCAAAATCAAGGTGCCCGAGGTGGTCGCCAATGTGTGCTTCGGCGGCCCGAAGCGGAACCGGCTGTTCATTTGCGGCACCACCTCGCTCTACGCCGTCTACGTCAATGCCGTGGGTGCCGCCCGGCCCTCGGGAGGCAGCGTCTAAGCGGGGTTCCCGTTCGCCCGCCCGCTTATTGGCGGCCACCGACCTCGTCGATATGCCTCAGCAGGTCGGCGGGGTCTTCATAGACGCGGTAGGCGCCGGAGCGTTCAAGCTCGTCCTGCCCATAGCCGCCCGACAGCAGGCCGATGCCAAGCGCCCTGGCGCGCCGCGAGGCCAGCATATCCCAGACGCTGTCACCCACCACGGTCGCCGTCTCGATGGCGATGCCCAACCGCTCGGCGACGGCCAAGAACAGATCGGGATCGGGCTTGGCGTATTTCACCTGGTCCCGCGTGACGACGGGCACGCTGTTGAAGTCCACGCCCAGGCTCTCCAGCACCGGCCGCGCGGTCTCCATCCGGCCACTGGTGGCAATGCCCCATGGAATACCGGTCTTCGTCAGATAGCTGAGCAGTTCGCGCGCGCCTGGAAGCGGCTTGATGCTTCGCGACGTGCGGTTATACGCGGCGGCGTGGAGCAGGCGCAGCCGGTCGATGCGCTCGGGATCGATCGTTTCGTCGGTTTCCCGCAGCAGCATGTTGGTGAACAGACCGCCGCTCATGCCGATCTTGCGGTGAATCCGCCAGACCGACAGCGCGATCCCCTCGGCATCGAGCGCCTCCTGCCAGGCCAGCACATGCTGATAGACGCTGTCGACGAGCGTTCCGTCGAGGTCGAAGAGAAACGAGGTCTGCGGGTTGCTCTGCATGGCTGGGATCTCCCTAAGCAGAGTTTCCAAAAGTGGCCTTCCCGGTTTTGGAAACTCTGCGGCAACAAAAGGAATCTAAGCAGGCATTCGTTGGGCAACCACGGAATGCCTGCTTGGAGCGATGCGGGCGACCATACCACGCGCGCGTGACGCCTCGCCAGCGGCGCCTGCTCTATCGAAACACGGCGACTTTCGCGCGCCCAAGCGACTGGCTGCGGTATGCAAGCTGACGCGAGCTAAGCTGTGGCAAAAGCTGGGCAATACCTAATCGACTTCAATCAGTGCCCGCGACCGAGGAACGCCTTGAACTTGGGACACGCGATGATCTAGTGTCCGAGCCGCATTACGTCTGTTTCATAAGACGCCCGGCGACGCATTGGCGTCAATCTCAGGTGCGAACGCGACGGTCAAAAGGCCGGGCAGCGCGTTATTCATGATGGTGTTCGGCAGGACCACAAGGGCGTAGAGGGAGTAAGCGTGCGAGGAAACTTTCTGGCCGGCGGCGGCGAGATGGGCGCATTGCTGCGTGCTCACGACTGGGCTGGCTCATCGCTCGGCGACGCCGGGCAATGGCCGCAGAGCCTCAAGACCGCCATACGCGTCATGCTGACCTCCCGCCAGCCGATTTGGATTGGCTGGGGGCGCGACCTCACCTTCTTCTACAACGACGCCTATAAATCCATCATCGGCGGCAAGCATCCGCATGCGCTTGGGCGGCCGACATCGGAAGTGTGGCGCGAAATCTGGACCGATATCGGCCCGATGCTGGCCACCGCGATGGGCGGCATCGAGGGCACCTATGTCGAAGAGCAGCTCCTCATCATGGAGCGCAACGGCTATCCGGAGGAAACCTATTACACCTTCTCCTACAGCCCGATCCCAGATGACGACGGCGAGCCCGGCGGCATCATCTGCGCGAACACCGAGGACACCAAGCGGGTCATTGGCGAGCGCCAGCTTGCCCTGCTCCGGGAGTTGGCGGCGCGCACGGCCGAGGCGCGCACCTGGCAGAACGTATGCCATCGCGCCGCCGCCGCCCTAGCGACCAACGAGCAGGACCTGGCCTTCGCGATGATCTACATGGCGGATGCCGGTCTCAAGACCTTCTCGCTGATGGCATCGACCGGCATTGGCGCCGGCCACCCGGCAGCCCCGGCCACCGTCAGCATTGGCGACGCCTCGCCCTGGCCGTTCGCCACAGGGCTCGAAACGCATGAGACCTGCCTCGTCTCCGACATGGCGGCAAAGCTTGAGAACGGACTTCCAGCCGGAGCGTGGCCCAGGCCGGCCTCCCATGCCGCGCTTCTTCAGATCGCGCCGGCCGGCGAAAAAGGACGCACCGGCGTGCTGGTGGTCGGCCTCAATCCGTTTCGCCTGTTCGACGACAATTATCGGGGCTTTCTCGGCCTCATCGCGGGGCAGATCGCAGCGGCCATCGCCAATGCGGACGCCTTCGAACAGGAACGCATGCGAGCCGAGGCGCTGGCGGAGCTGGACCGCGCCAAGACCGCCTTCTTCTCCAATGTCAGCCATGAGTTTCGTACGCCGCTGACGCTGATGCTCGGGCCCCTGGAGCAATCGCTCGCCGACATAGACCGCCTGCCGGCGGAAGAGCGCGAGCGGATCAGGGTAGCGCATCGCAATGGCATGCGGCTGCTGAAGCTGGTCAATTCGCTGCTGGACTTCTCCCGCATCGAGGCGGGACGCGCGCAAGCCAGCTTCGAGCCGACCGACCTTGCTGCACTCACCGCCGAGCTTGCCAGCAATTTCCGATCCGCCACCGAAAAGGCCGGACTGGCGCTTGCGCTGGACTGCCCGCTTTTGGCCGAGCCGGTCTATGTCGATCGCGACATGTGGGAGAAGATCGTCCTCAACCTGCTGTCAAACGCGTTCAAATTCACCTTCCAAGGCCAGATCGGCGTCGCCCTCGCCTCCGACGGCGAGATGGCCACGCTCACGGTTTCGGACACCGGCACCGGCATCCCTTCAGCCGAGCTGCCGCGTCTGTTCGAGCGCTTTCATCGCATCGAGGGCGCACACGGACGCAGCTTCGAGGGCAGCGGCATCGGCCTTGCGCTGGTGCAGGAGCTGGTGGCGCTGCATGGCGGCACGATCCGGGTGGAAAGCGAGGAAGAACGCGGCACGGCCTTCATGGTGTCGGTGCCGCTGGGCACGGCTCATCTGCCGCCGGACCACATTCGCGGCGCGCGCGCGCTGGCCTCCACCGCCGTCCGGGCGCAGGCCTTCGTTGGCGAGGCGCTGCGCTGGCTGCCGGGCGGCTCTCCCCCGGAAGAGGCGCTGGACGAGGAGACGCCTGCTATCGCTACCGGCGCCGCGCGACCGGACCAGCGCTTCCGCGTGCTGGTGGCCGACGACAATGCCGACATGCGCGACTATATCTGCCGGCTGCTCTCCACCCGCCACGATTGCCACGCCGTGGAGGACGGGCAGGAGGCGCTGGACGCTATCCGCGCGCGGCGGCCTGACCTGGTGGTGACCGACATCATGATGCCGCGGCTCGACGGCTTCGGCCTGATCCGGGCCATCCGCGAGGACGGCGAGCTGCGCGATCTTCCGGTGATCGTGCTGTCGGCGCGGGCGGGCGAGGAAGCCAGCGTCGAAGGGCTGTCCGCCGGCGCGGACGACTATCTCGTCAAGCCGTTCCCCGCGCGCGAGCTGACGGCCCGCGTCGACGGCGCGCTGGCACTGGCGGGCGTTCGCCGCCAGATGAGCGAGGCCCTGCGCGAGGAAGCCCGCGTGCTCGAAACCCTGAACCGGGTGGGTATCGCCGTGGCGGCCGAACTCGAACGCGACCGCGCGGTCCAGATCGTCACCGACGCCGCGACCGAGCTGACCGGAGCCGCTTTCGGCGCATTCTTTTACGACCCAGGCGGAGAGCTGGAGGAGGGTTACCAACTCCTTGCCCGGTCCGGCGCGCAGCGGGAGGCGTTTACGGGTTTTCCGAAGCCCTACACCATGCCTATGTCAACCCCGACGTTCGCCGGTGAAGGCATTGTACGTTCGCAGGACGTCCAGAAAGATCCCCGCTTTGACCCGAGCGATCCGCATCGCGGCGTGCCGACCGTCGATCCGCAGGTGCGCAGCTATCTCGCGGCGCCCGTGGCCTCGCGGACGGGCGATGTTATCGGCGGCCTGCTCTTGGGCCATCCCGAGCCCGGCATCTTCACCGAGCGGGCCGAGCGCCTTCTGGTCGGCATTGCCGCGCAAGCCGCCATCGCGATCGACAATGCCAACCTCTATCAGGCGGCCCAGACCGAGATCGAACAGCGCAAGCGCACGGAAGCAGCCCTGCGCGAGAGCGAGGAACGGCAAGTCAGGCTCAACCAGACGCTGGAAGCCAAGGTTGCCGAACGGACAGCGGAACTGGAGCGCGCCAATCATCAATTGCAGAGGGAAGCCGTCGAGCGCGACAAGATCCAGCAGGTTCTGCGTCAGGCTCAGAAGATGGAAGCCGTCGGCAAGCTCACCGGGGGCATCGCGCACGACTTCAATAACCTGCTCCAGGTGATCGGCGGGAACCTGCAGCTTCTCGGCAAGGATGTGGCGGGCAACGGCAAGGCCGAAAGGCGGCTGGACAACGCGCTGGCGGGCGTCTCGCGCGGGGCCAAGCTGGCCTCGCAGCTCCTGGCCTTCGGGCGCCGCCAGCCGCTTGCCCCCAAAGTCGTCAATCTCGGGCGCTTCGTGCGGGGGCTCGACGACCTGTTGCGCCGGGCGCTCGGCGACGGCATCGAGATCGAAACCGTGGTCTCGGGCGGCCTGTGGAATTGCCTGGTGGACACCATGCAGGTGGAAAACGCGCTGCTCAACCTGGCCATCAATGCCCGCGACGCCATGAGCGCCCATGGCCGGCTGACCGTCGAGGCGGGCAACGCGCTGCTCGACGATGCCTATGCCCTGCTCCATCCCGATGTGACGCCCGGTCAATATGTGATGCTGGCCGTGACCGACACC
>Ga0307513_10007369_pt1 | contig 14276 bp, 11 predicted proteins | sample 15_EM_MG_FD_202174 | JGI IMG/M metagenome (GOLD analysis project Ga0307513, IMG submission 202174) | Populus trichocarpa ectomycorrhiza microbial communities from riparian zone in the Pacific Northwest, United States - 15_EM | ecosystem: Host-associated > Plants > Roots > Unclassified | place... | reverse complement strand
CGAGCTCGTGCTCGCCGACAACCCGGTCGACATGGGCAACACGTTCGCCGCCGGCAAGGTCCACATCGGCTGGGCGACGGTCGACATGCTGCCGCTCGTGGTCAACCGGCTGAACCGCGATCCGCGCACGATGCCGCGCGTGTTCCAGCAGATCGACTGGTCGAACGGCGGCGACGGCGTCGTCGTGCGCGACGCGATCAAGAACATCGCCGACCTGCGCGGCAAGAACGTCGTGCTCGCGCAGAACTCGCCGTCGCACTACTTCCTGCTCAACATGCTGCTCAACGGCGGCGTCCAGCCCAGCGAGGTCCACATGGACTTCACCAAGGACGCGTTCCAGGCCGCCGCCGCGTTCAACCAGGACAAGAAGTACGCCGCGGTCGTCACCTGGTCGCCCGACATCTACAACCTGACCAAGACCGGCATGGGCAACCGCATGCTGGTCTCGACCCAGACCGCCAACCGGCTGATCGCCGACGTGTGGTTCGCGCGCGCCGACTTCGCGCGCGACAACCCCGAGATCATCGAGGGCCTGGTGCGCGGCATCCTCGACGCCGGCGAAGACCTCAAGGCCGACGCCAACAAGGCGAGCGTCGGCAAGCTGATGGACGACTTCTACTCGCTGCCGCCCGGCACCGGCACGACGATGCTGGGCGACGCGCACGCGACGAACTACGCCGAGAACCGCGACTTCTTCCTGAACCAGAACAACCCGACCAACTTCGAGCGGACCTACAACACGGCGTTCCTGCTGTACAAGGCGATCCGCTCGGTCGACGCCAAGATCGAGTTCGACAAGATCATGGACTTCTCCGTGATCAAGAAGCTCGGCGCGGATCCCAAGTACGCCGAGCAGAAGAACGACTACGAGTTCAAGTTCACGCCGACCACCGGGCTCGACGTCAACGTCGAGAGCGCGGTGCTCACCAAGACGGTGACGATCAACTTCTTCCCGAACTCGTACGACGTCGGCAAGAAGGTCGCGGCCAAGACCGGCGGCGGCGAGGTGCTCTACGATCCGAACGTCGACGCGACGATCGAGGAGATCGCCAAGCTCGCCGGTCAGTTCGGCGCGGCGCGGATCCAGATCTCCGGCCATACCGATGCGTCGATGCGCGGCGTCGCCGACGACAGCCTCGTGCGCGAGCTGTCGACCCGGCGCGCCAACTCGGTCAAGGAAGCGCTGGTCAACAAGTTCAAGATGAACCCGAACCAGTTCGTCGTCGCCGGTTACGGCTGGGACAAGCCCGCCGACCCCAAGGATCCCGAGAACCACGCCAAGAACCGGCGAGTCGAGATCAAGGTGGTGCCGGCGGAGGCGCAGTGACCCAGGAGACCCCCAAGCCGGCGGCCAAGGCTGCGCCGGCGCCGGTGGCCTCGCTCGCGCCGCCGCGTCCGCCGCCGTGGTGGCGCACGCTGCGCGCCGATCCGCCGTTCCAGATCCGCGTCGCGATCGGCGGCGTGCTGATCGCGTTCATCGTGCTCGTGTGGTGGCTGGTGACGCGCGGTGATGCGATCTCGGCGCTGGTCTCGCCGTCGAAGCTGCCGTCACCCGGCGCCGTGCTGTCGTCGTTCGGCTCGCTCAAGGGCAACCTGACCGATGGCATCATCGCGACGCTCGGGCGCGTGTTCCTCGGCGTCCTGCTCGCCGCGCTGCTCGGCGTGGTGCTCGGCGTGTTCGCCGGCACCAACCGCGCGATCGGCTCGGCGGTCGCGCCGATCGTGATCTTCCTGCGCTCGATCCCGATGGGCGCGCTGCTGCCGCTCATGCTGATGCTGTTCGCGACCGGCGAGAAGCAGAAGGTGATGTTCATCTTCTTCGCGATCGTGCCGTTCGTGTTCAGCGACACCGTCAAGGCGATCTCGATCGTGCCGGAGCGCTACGTCGAGACCGCGCAGACGCTGGGCGCGAGCAACCGGCAGATCCTGATGAAGGTCCTGGTCCCGCTCGCGCTGCCCGACATCGTGACCAGCCTGCGCTTCCAGTTCGGCCTCGCGCTCGGCTACGTGATGCTCGCCGAGGCGATCGCCACGCCGAGCGGCCTGGGCGTCATGCTCAACAACAACGAGCGCATGGGCAACATCGAGCAGAACTACGCCCTGCTGTTCGTCATCGCGCTGCTCGCGTTCATGATCGACTTCCTGATCCGGTTCTTCCAGCGCGGCGTGTTTCAGTGGCGGCGAGATCTGTAGTCATGACGGACCCGAAGAAAGACCCGACTCCGCACCTCCCCGGCGGCACCGGCACCGGCCCCGCCGGCGGCGCGCCGATCCAGCCGTCGACGCCGGCGCGCGATCCGGCCGCCGAAGCCGCGGCGCTCGCCGCGTTCGAGAATGAAGGCGACGCGCCGGTGCCCGAGCCGCGCGCCACGCCGGAGCCCGAGCAGGGCAAGGCCGGCAAGCCCGCGCAAGGCAAGGGCGACAAGGCCGCGCAGGGCAAGGCCGACAAGGCCGCGCCGCACGTCACCAGCGGCGTCAAGATGGAGCCGCTCGGCGCGCCGCTGGCCAAGCCGCCGGTCGTCGCGTTCGACAAGGTCACCAAGACCTACGGCACCGGCGCCGACGCGTTCACCGCGATCAAGGACGTCTCGTTCGCGATCGAGGACTACCCGGGGCGCGGCGAGTTCGTCTCGATCCTTGGCCCGTCGGGCTGCGGCAAGTCGACCGTGATCCGGATGATCGCGGGGCTGCTGCCGCAGTTCCCGCAGACCTCGGGCACGGTGCTGGTCGACGGCAAGCCGGTGCGCGGCCCCGGGCCGGATCGCGGCATGGTGTTCCAGGACTACACCTCGTTCGACAACCGCAGCGTGCTCGAGAACGTCGCGTTCGGCCTCGAGTGCCGCGGCGTCCCCGCTGCCGAGCGCACCGACCGCGCGCGCGCCTGGATCAGCAAGGTCGGCCTGTCGATCAAGAAGGACGCCGACAAGTACCCGCACGAGCTGTCCGGCGGCATGCGCCAGCGCGTCGCGATCGCGCGGACACTCATTCTCGAGCCGCGCATCATCCTGATGGACGAGCCGTTCGGCGCGCTCGATCCGCCGACCCGCACGCGGATGCAGGACAACCTGGTCGCGCTGTGGCGCGAGCAATCGCCGACGATCTTCTTCATCACCCACTCGATCGAAGAGGCCGTGTTCCTCGGCGATCACATCCTGTTGTTCTCCAACTCGCCGGGCACCGTGCTCCAGACCATCCGCGTGCCGCCGCCCGATCGGCCGTCGATCGAGATGCAGCGCGATCCCAAGTTCCAGGAGGTCGTCAGCGGCATCCGCGACGTGATCGACCGGCTCGAATCGTCCAACCGAGCTGGAGATTGAGCGTGCGTTGCATTGTCACATCGCTACGCACGTCCATGCCGTTTCCGCGCGACGCGACGCGCGGAGGGGTGAATGGACCGGCTCTGCCGGTCCAGAGGGGGCGGGAAAGCCCCCTATGGATCGATCGGCTCGAATCGTCCAACCGCGCGGGGGACTAGGTATGGCGGAGCCGAAACGAGCTGGGCTGCTGCGCTACATCAAGGAGGCCTTCATGTTCCGCTGGAACGTGCTCCTCCTCGGCGGCGCGAGCGCGGCCGCGCTGATCAGCGGCCACGCCGACATCGCGATCCCGCTGGTCGCCGCCGCCGAGGTGGCCTACCTCGCCGGCCTCACCACGATGCCGCGGTTCCAGAGCGCGATCGACGCCAAGGCCCGCGGCGAGGAGCGCGGCAACACCGGCGGCGCGTCCACCCAGCTCGCGCCACAGGACGCCGCCAGCGCGCGCGATCGCATCCTGGACGTGCTGCGCTCGCTGTCCGAGGATCGCCGCGCGCGGTTCCTCCGGCTGCGCGCGCGCTGCGTCGAGATGACCCGGATCGCCAACGCGGTGCGCGGCGAGACCCAGGACGCCAGCGGCGCGTCGACCGAGCTGCGCCAGCCCGCGCTCGATCGCCTGCTCTGGGTGTTCTTGAAGCTCCTGATGTCGGACCAGGCGATCGCCCGCTTCCTCGAGGCCGCCGACCAGACCAAGATCCAGCAGACCTTCGACGACCTGTCGGCGCGGATCAAGAAGCGCGAGGCCGCGGTCGCCGAGACCGAGCGCCCCGACGATCGCATCCTGCGCTCGCTGCAGGACAGCCTCGCGACCGCGCAGCTCCGCAAGGAGAACATCACCAAGGCGCAGAACAACGCCGAGTTCGTCGGCGCCGAGCTCGACCGCCTCGAGAACAAGATCCAGGCGGTCACCGAGATGGCGGTCAGCCACTCCGATCCCGACGAGATGTCGTCGCGGATCGACGCGATCGCCGACGGCATCTCGCAGACCGAGCAGACCATCCGCGAGCTCCAGAACATCACCGGCATGACCGCGCAGGACGAGGCGCCCTCGATCCTCGGCGCCGACATCGCACAGCCCGCGTCGATGGGCGACCGGCCACGCCCGGTCGCCGTCGAGGGTCAGGGCCGGAGGCCCAAATGACCGACGAGACCAAGGTCCTGGCAGGCAGCGACGGCATCACCCGGGCGACCGCGCTACCGCCGCACTTCCCGGCGTGGGCCGGCAAGCTCGCCGAGCTGTACTTCTCCGGCACGACGTCGATGTTCGTGATCCACGGCAACACGTTCGACGTCGTGCGCGCCGGCCCCGACAGCGATCCCAGGTGGCTCGGCCTCGCCGACTTCCTCGCCGAGCAGCTGTTCGGCCGCTGGGACCTCGTCATCCACTACGATCTCGCGCGCGGCCTGCGCTGCGCCGCCGGGTCGAGCGCCAAGCGCCTGCAGCAGATGGTCGAGCTCGCCAACAAGTGGATCGGCGACCTGCGCGCCCTGCCCCGCGATCCGACGCGTGGCCTCGCGGCGATCGATCTGCTGGTCCAGAAGAACGTGATGGCGGATCCCGAGCAGCGCATCCGCACCGCGATCCTGATCGACCACGCCGGCTACGTCGCGCCCAGCGGCGACCGCCTCGATCTCAACGAGCAGACCCACCTGGTCACGCTGCTCAACTGGGCGTCGTCGCCGTACGTCAAGCGCCTCAACATGGCGTTCGTGCTGATCGATCCGCGGCTGTCGAGCATCGCCGAGCGGCTCAGCAACAACCCGCACGTCGCGTCGATCGAGGTCCCGCTGCCGTCGGCCGACGAGCGCGGCGCGTTCCTCGCCGCGCAGGCCAGCACCGCCGAGCTCGCGGCGTTCTCCGACTACACCGCGGCCGAGCTCGGCAAGCTGACCGCCGGCATCGGCCTGACCGATCTCGAGGTCCTGGTCCGCAGCTCGCGCGAGGGCGGCCGCCGCCTCGATCGCGGCTACTTCCGCGAGCTCAAGAAGCGGCTGATCGAGCGCCAGGCCCAGGGCATGCTCGAGTTCGTCGAGCCGCGCTGGGGGCTCGACACCGTGGTCGGCCACGCCGCCGCCAAGCAGCGCCTGCTCGACGACGCCGAGCTGATCAAGCGCGGCGAGCTCGACACTGTGCCGATGGGCTACCTGTTCTGTGGTCCGGTCGGCACCGGCAAGAGCTTCCTCGCGACCTGCGTCGCCGGCTCGATCGGCATCCCGGCCGTCGTGCTCAAGAACTTCCGCAGCAAGTACGTCGGCGAGACCGAGGGCAACCTCGAGCGCGTGCTCGGCGTGCTGCGCTCGATGGGCCCGGTCGTCGTGATCGTCGACGAGGCCGACGCGATGCTCGGCGACCGCGACCAGGGCGGCGACTCCGGCGTCGGCGCGCGCACGTTCGGCATGATCGCCGCGCAGATGGGCGACACCCAGTACCGCGGCAAGATCGTCTGGATGCTGCTGACCGCGCGCCCCGATCTGCTGCCGATCGACCTCAAGCGCCAGGGCCGCGCCGAGGTCCACATCCCGCTGTTCTATCCCAGCGACGACGACGAGCTGCGCACCATGCTGCTCGTGCTCGCCAAGAAGTCGGGCACCTCGCTCGCCGAGGCCGACCTGCCCGACGCGATCCCGCACAAGGGCAACCTGTCGGGCGCCGACATCGAAGGCATCGTCGGCCGCGCGTTTCGCAGCTCGCTGCTCGGCGGGTCGCGCACGATCACCAAGGCCTCGCTGACCGCCGCGCTCGCCGGCTTCATGCCGTCGACCCAGACGCTCGAGCGCGAGGCCCAGGAGCTCGCGGCGATCATCGAGTGCACCGACATCGAGTTCCTGCCGCCGAGCAAGCGCGACAAGCTCGAGACCCTCGGCGGCCGCGAGAAGCTGCAGGAGCGGCTGACCGCGATCAAGCAGATCCTCGAGGGCCAGTAACGGCCCGAGCCCGACCCCCGACCCGACCGACGCAGAACAAGGAGCGACCCATGGCGCGCGCAAGCTGGCTCGACGACGACAGTCACCCCGATCTCGATGCTCACGTGGAGAGCCTCGACCACTTCGCGACCTCGCTCGCCGACGGCGTGGTCGACGAGCACGAGCTCACCACCCAGGAGGCCAACCTGGCGGCCGCGATGAAGGCGGTCGAAGGCTCGCTGAGCGACGATCAGCACGCCAAGGTCACCAAGCTGCTCGCCGAGCTCACCGCCTACAGCGTGATGCGCACGTTGCACGAGATGGCGCACGCCCGCATCCAGCAGGTCGTCGTCAAGCCGTGACCCCCGACCCGGATCGCCTGCGGATCGTCTTCAATCAGCTCGAGCGGCTGATCGAGGAGCGCTGGGGCATCCCGGTCCGGATTCGAGACGTCCCGAACCCGTTCACCGGCGATCTCGACGGCGAGCAGATCATGGTCGACTACGACCTCGAGATCGAGGACGCGGTCTTCATCCTGATCCACCTGTTCGGCCACACCGTGCAGTGGAACGTCTCGGCCGACCGTCGCGAGGTCGCGTTCCTCTCCCCGGCGACGTGGAGCGACGCCCAGCTCCAGGCCGCGGTCGACTACGAGCAGGAGGCGTGTCGCTACAGCCTGCAGCTCTTGCACGACGCCGGCGTCCACGATCTCGACCAATGGATTGCCGACTTCGCGGCCTGCGATATCAGATATCTGATGCACTTCTATAAGACCGGGGAGAAGCTCCCGTTCCGGTCGTTCTGGCAGGACGGCTCGGTGATGGTCGAGCCGCTCGCGATCCCCGAATTCCACCCCACCCAGTGGTTGAGTCGGTACCAAGGAACTGTCGTCTGATCGCGCTTCGGGCTACGATTTCCCCGGGTGCTCGCTCGGCGGATTATTGCAGTCACGCCTGACAAGGCGTTCGGGAAGCAGCTTGCGGTTGCCCTCAAGGCGGCCGGCGGCTCGGTCGATACGCACCTGGCGCTCGATGGGCTCGGGCACGGCGAGATCAACGCCGCCCTGATGGTCATCCATCTCGACGGCGAGATGGCCGCGGCGGCGCCGCTGCTGATCCCGCGGCTGCCCGCCGGCGCGCGCGTGATCGTGGTCCTGCCGCGCTCGAACCTGGCCGCGGTCGTCGACGTCATGCAGAGCTACGAGATCGTGGCCGGCGTGATGGTCGCCGAGGACTTCGACATGAAGCTGCTCTCGGCGATGGCGACCCGCGTGCTCGCGGGCGACATCTTCGGCCTCGAGAAGCACATCGCGTGGGGCACGCAGACCCACAGCTTCCTGGTCGGCGACTACCAGGAGAAGTCGCTGTGCATCGCCCAGATCTCGGAGTTCGCCGAGTCGATGAGCGTGCGGCGCAAGTACCGCGAGTCGATCGAGCAGTGCCTCGACGAGATGCTGATGAACGCGCTGTACGACGCGCCGGTCGACGAGCAGGGCCGCCAGATCTTCTCGGACATCCCGACCAAGACGCGGATCTCGCTGCGCGTCGAGCAGAAGGTCGTCATCCAGTACGCCTGCGACGGCAAGCAGTTCGTGATCGGCGTGCGCGACGCGTTCGGCCGGCTCGAGCGCGCGACCGTGCTGCGCTACCTGCACAAGTGCCTGCACAGCGAGCAGCAGATCGACCGCAAGACCGGCGGCGCCGGCCTCGGCCTCTACCTCATCACCAACTCGTCGACCGGCGTGTACTTCAACGTGCTGCCCACGGTCGCGACCGAGGCGGTGTGCACGTTCGACCTCGAGAGCCCCAAGATCCAGCTCGAGAGCTTCGGGTTCTTCGTCGAGAAGATCGATGCCGCGGGCCGGCTCGTGAGCGGGCCGTCCAAGCGCCTGCCGGCGGGCGCGGTCCAGCACCCGGTCGAGCGCCGCCAGCCGGCCGAGCGCACGACGTCGCGCGCGCTGATCACCATGCTGTCGCTCGCGATCGTCGCCGTGCTCGGCCTGGTCACCTTCGCGGCGTGGCCGCGCCTCGTCGGCACCGCCCGGACCACGGTCCAGATCCACACCGTGCCGCCCGGCGCGGTGATCGAGGTCGAGGGCCGCAACGTCGGCACCGCCACCGACGGCTCGTTGATCGTCAAGGAGCTCGAGGTCGGCCGGGCCTACCCGGTCGTCGCGCGCCTCGAGGGCTACGAGCCGCGCCAGGCCGTGATCCAGCCGCACGACGGCACCAACCCGGTGACGCTCGAGCTCCGCGCGCTCGCCGCGACGATGGTGATCGACAGCGTGCCGACCGGCGCCAGCATCGAGATCGACGGCAAGCAGGTCGGCGTCACCCCGGTCACCTTGCGCACGCTCACCCCCGGCGCGCCGGCCACGCTGACGTTCAAGAAGAACGGCTACCACGACGCGGTCGCCAAGCTCACCGTGCCCGGGCCCGGCAAGGAGACCGCGGTGATGCAGCCGCTCTCGGTGTCCGAGGAGCTCGCGCGCGTCAAGTTCGTGTCCGAGCCACCCGGCGCGCAGGTCGTGCAGAACGGCCAGCTCGTCGCCGGCGCGATCACGCCATGCGAGCTGCTCGTCGAGGCCGGCAAGACCACGCGGTTCATGCTGACCATGCCGCACAAGATCCCGGCGATGCTCGCGCCGCTCACGCCGCCGCGCGGCGCCGACGACATCGAGCTCAACGGCAAGCTGCTCGACGGCACGACGCTCCGCCTCAAGTCCAACGTCGACGGCCGGTTCCGCGTCTCCGGCGCGCCGCACTGCCAGGACCTCTCGGTGCCGTCGGACTGCGTCGTGTCACCCGGCGCGCACCTGATCGAGATCGTCGTGCCGCAGGCGCCGCGCATCGCGCGCAACGTGCTGGTCAAGCAGAAGGACATGGAGGTCAAGTTCGAGCTCGGCTTCGTCGAGGCCAGCGGCAACAAGCTCGTCCAGATCGGCCCCGGCGTGGCCGCGCGCCGCGCGACGTTCGAGATCGGAACGCGCCGCGTCACCGTGACCGGCGGCGAGGACGGCCCGCACCAGGTCACCGTGACCGTGCGCCCCGGCACCACCTCTGCGGTGAACTGATCCGCGTCGATTCCCGTCCAGGTGACTGCGGACTTGCGATCACATCGACAAGAGATCATCCAGCGTAGGCGCTGTTGCCCAAAAGGGGCTGAGCAAGATCTCTACCCATTCTCGCTTCTCCTCCATGGACCATGTCTTCCATAATGTGGTCTCTCGGATTCGCTTCTTGGTCCGTTCGAGATGTTCAGGGCGCTCCTCGATCGCCCTCCACCGATTCCATTTCTGCACGAGCGGCGGCTTATCCGCCTCCAAGCTGATGAGCTCGTCGACAACGCGGTGATGGAGCTCAGCAAAATAGGGACTGCCCGCGAGTTCGGCCACGCGCGAGCTGTCGTCGTCTTCGCCTTCCCACTTGACGACGTACAGAGCAGCCTGCAAGACCGAAAGAAGAGGCTCTTTTACGATTAGCATTGATATCCCTCACCACGGACTGCGGAACAGACCAAGACTCGATCCGGCGAACCCTCTCTGATCTTCGTCGGGGATAACGCCAGGAGCGACCAACCCGTCCAATCGCGGCTCCTAGGCTCAGCACTTCGCAATAGCATCATCATTCACTATTGTCGTCCGTGATCTCACCATCTGCGACGACCTGTTTGCCCTCAAAGAGTTGAAACTTGACACCTGTTGTCAACATCTGCTCCGGCGCCACCGGCCCCATCAGGAAGCTCAGAACGACTGTTACATCCTGGGAAGTGCAGTCAGGCTGTACTGGCTCTACAACTACACTCCAGGCTTCTTGCGGCCAGTTCGGAGCCGGTGGATCAAACCCGGCCACGGTCGTGTACTTGGAGCCCTTCGGCGGCGTCTTTCGTCCGCCTTCCTCTGCCGTTCGCCATCGAACGTGCGCGATGACCTTTCTGGGCGTCATTTCAGGTCGCGACATGGGCAGATCCCTCGAAGATATACGTTGGCGCTCGAGCTCGATGTAGGCGGTGTGAACGGACACGAAGGCAAGCTGCGGCAGTACGCGAAGCCGCCGGCCTTCGGCGCTCCTACACCCGAGCGATCTGGTGCGCAACCGTACTCGGCATGGCGCTTGGCGATTGCTTGATCCTGCGAGGTTTCGAGGTGAATCGCGGGGTGGAGCAACGGATCCTGAGATCGAGCTGTGAACGGATCGGCACAGCGGGGCGGGCGCTGGCGCCGGCCACGTCGTGGGTGCAGCGGACGGCGGCCTTGCGGGGTTCCCTGGCGCGCGGCTGGCGCGGTACAAACGCACAAGGTTGACCGAAGTCCACACCCAGCTCCTCACGAGCGATACGAGCGGCCTGCTCGTGGAGCGCCGCTTCCGGCTGCGCGTGGTCGCGGGGCCGGATCAAGGCAAGGAGCACGCGCTCGAGGACGGCACCACGAGCGTCGGCACGCACGCCGACAACGACCTCGTGCTGACCGACGCCACGGTGTCGCGCTACCACCTCGAGCTCCGGGTCCGGCGCGACGGCATCGAGATCCGCGACCTCGACACCACGAACGGCACCAAGCACGGCGGCGCCCGGATCGGCAACGTCGTGGTGAGCGGCCCCGCCCGGCTCCGGCTCGGCAAGGACACCGAGCTCGACATCGAGCCGGTCGACTCCGACGTCGTGCTGGGCGACTGGCAGAGCGATCGATTCGGCGACGTGCTCGGCACCACGCCACCGATGCGGCGGCTGTTCGCGTTGCTCGCCAAGGCGGCGAGCACCGAGGCGACGATCCTGCTGCAGGGCGAGACCGGCACCGGCAAGGAGGCGATCGCCGAGGCCGTGCACCACACGAGCCCGCGCGCCAAGGGCCCGTTCGTCGTCGTCGACTGCGGCTCGATCCCGCACGAGCTGATCGCGTCGGAGCTGTTCGGCCACGCCAAGGGCTCGTTCACCGGCGCGGGCGCCGACAAGCAAGGCCTGATCGAGGCGGCCAACCGCGGCACGCTGTTCCTCGACGAGATCGGCGAGCTCGCGCTCGATCTGCAGCCGCAGCTGCTCCGCGTGCTCGACCGCCGCCAGGTCCGCCGCGTCGGCGAGACCCACGCGGTCGACGTCGACATCCGCGTGATCGCCGCGACCCACCGCGATCTGCGCGCGATGGTGCGCGCCGGCCAGTTCCGCGAGGATCTGTATTACCGGCTCGCCGTGGTCGCGACGCAGGTGCCGCCGCTGCGCGAGCGCAAGGCCGATATCCCGACGCTGGCGACCTGGTTCGCCGAGCGCATGGGGCGCGGCTCGTTCGCGCAGTCGCCCGCGCTGCTCGATCTGCTCGAGCGCCACGACTGGCCGGGCAACGTCCGCGAGCTGCGCAACGTCGTCGAGCGCGCGCTGTCGCTGGGCGACGCGGCGCTGGTCGAGCTCGGCGATCGCGGCGCGCGGCCCGCCGAGCCAAGCGAGGCTCCCGAGCCGCGGCCCGCGCCCCCGGTGGCGGCCAGCGACGTGCTCGACCTGCCATTCAAGGAAGCCAAGGCCGCGCTGGTCGAGAGCTTCGAGCGCGACTACCTCACCGCCCTGCTCGCGCGCCACCGCGGCAACATCTCGCGCGCGGCGTCCGAGGCCGGCATCGATCGCAACTACATCCATCGGCTGGTCAAGAAGTACGGGCTCGAGGTCGATCGCGGATGAAGCGCAGCTGCTCGATCAGCGATCGGCGCTCGCCGCTCGCCTTCGTCGTCGTGCTCGGAGCGCTCGCGGCCTGTCGCGACACGCCGCGCGAGGCGCCACCGCCCCAGCCACGGCCGATCCTCGACGCCGGCGTGGTCGACGCCAACCTCGACAGCTGCAAGGCCAGCGCGGCGCGGATCGCGAGCCTGCCGGCGACCCAGCGCGCGCAGGCGCTGCTCGACAGCTGCCACCCGTGCGGCGACTGGCAGCCGCTGTTGCAGTGGAACAACCCGGCCGACATCGGCGGCCCGTCGCGCGCGGCGATCGAGCAGGCGATGCTCGCGTGCAACGCGTTCTGCGATGGCAACTCCAAGCAGCGCTTCCTCGGCACGCTCGACTCCGCGCGCGGCCAGAGCACGCGCGGACCGTGGCGCTACCTCGGCGAGATCTGCAAGGCCGCGGTCAGCGCCGAGCCCGACACCCGGTTCATGGGCGCGCCGTACTTCGCGCTCGATCGCATCGCGCGCGCGATCGCCGATCCGGCGTTGCTCGCCGGGCTCCAGCTGCCGTTGCCGGCGCTCGGCATGACCGGGGTCGGCGTCGTCCTGCCGCAGGGCCCGCTGCTCCCCGCCGACGCCGGCGTCGGTGCGATCACGGTCGACGCGGCGCAGGTCATGCTCGGCACGCTGCCCATCGCGCAGCTCACGCCGACCGGCGTCAAGGTCAGCGGTGACTACCCCGGCACGACGATCGCCGACAAGGCGCTCGCCGCGGCGCTGCGCACGCCGGCGCTCGCCGGCCAGCCGATCAGCGTGCTGGCGCCGCGCGAGCTCCCCGCGGCGCGCGTCGCCGACGTGGTCGCCGCGGCCGGCGGCCACGAGCTCCGGCTCGCCGTCGGGGCGCGCGGCCCGGGCGGCTGGAGCTTGCCCGGGGCCATCCCGATCGCGATGACCAGCAAGCCGTCCGCCGGCGTCCGCATCACGCTCGACAGCGCGATCGACGCCGCGGTCAAGGCCGCCAAGGCGGCGCCGGCCGCCGAGCTCACCCGCGCGCCGGTGACGATCGCGATCGCGCCGTCGGCGACGGTCGCCAACCTGGCGTCGCTGCTCGGCACGCTGGTGTATTTCAACGTGAAGACGGTCGTGCTCACCAAGGTCGCTGGCGCGCCCGCTGGCAAGGCCGCCGCCAAGCCTTGACGCACAGCGGCGCAGCGGTATCGTTCGACGGGTGAGTGACGCCCCGGACTACGACCTGGTCGTGATCGGCGGTGGCATCACCGGCGCCGGCATCGCGCGCGACGCGGCGCTGCGCGGCCTCCGGGTCGCGCTGTTCGAGAAGGGCGACTACGCGTCGGGCACCTCGTCGAAGTCGAGCAAGCTCGTGCACGGCGGCCTGCGCTACCTCGAGCACGGCGAGATCGGCCTGGTCTTCGAGTCGGTGTCCGAGCGCCGCGTCCAGACCCGCGTCGCCCCGCACCTGGTCCGCCCGCTGCCGTTCCTGATCCCGATCTACAAGGGCGCCAAGCCCGGGCTCGAGATGATGAACTTCGGCCTGTGGATCTACGACTCGCTCGCGCTGTTCCGCGCGCCGCGGCTCCACAAGACGTTCCGCGGCACGCGCGCCGCCCTCGCGCTCGAGCCCGCGCTGCGCGCCGAGGGCCTGCGCGGCGCGCTCGAGTACTACGACTGCAACACCGACGACGCGCGCCTCGTGCTCGAGAACGTGCTCGACGCCCGCGCGCTGGGCGCCGCGTGCCACACGTACACCGAGGTGACGCGGTTCGAGCGCCGCGCCAACGGCCGGATCGCCGGCGTGCACGTGCGCGACGTGCTGACCGGGGCGGTGCGCCTGGTCACCGGCCGCGTCGTGATCCTCGCGGCTGGCGCGTGGACCGACGAGATGATCGCGCGCTTCGAGATCCCGATCGAGCGCCCGGTGCTGCGGCGCACCAAGGGCGTGCACATCGTGGTGCCGCGCGAGCGCCTGCCGCTGGCCCGCGCGATCACGCTGATCTCGCCGATCGATCACCGCGTGATGTTCGCGATCCCGTGGCGCGAGCGCACCGTGCTCGGCACGACCGACACCGACTTCGTGGGCACCGCCGACGAGGTCGCCGCCGACGGCGCCGACGTCGCGTACCTGTGCGAGAGCGGCAACGGCGTGTTCCCCGGCGCGCAGCTCACGCCGGCGGACGTGATCTCGACCTGGGCCGGGCTGCGGCCGCTGATCGCCGCGCCGCCGAACGTCGACGAGAGCGACGTGTCGCGCGAGCACGAGGTGTTCACGCGGAGCGATGGCCTGGTGATCATCGCCGGCGGCAAGCTGACGACCTATCGCCGGATGGCGCGCCAGGCGGTGGGCGAGACGCTCAAGCTACTCGACCAGCTCGGCGAGTCGGTCGACGCCGGGCGGATC